>OBJA01000946.1_pt1 | contig 22216 bp, 27 predicted proteins | sample 1519751 | NCBI WGS metagenome assembly OBJA01 (sample SAMEA3881238, study PRJEB22517) | soil metagenome | biome: lake sediment; feature: soda lake sediment; material: sediment, water from around vicinity | place: India | collected 2013-12-23 | depth 3 m
CAGCCGGTCGATCAGGACGCCGACCTGGAACCCTTCGGCAAAGCGCGCGCGGGGCAGGCTGAATTCGATCCTGGGCGACCACTCATCCTCCACCGGGCCATCGGCCACCGAAATCGGACCGAGATACCTTCCCAGCCAAGTCCATACCCCCTCGCCGCCCGTCGCCGCCTCCTGCTGTACGGGCGGCAGGCGGCTCAGATTGGCCAGTGTGTCGGGTGCGGATGGCGGTCCGCCCGTCCGTCCGACCAGCGCCAGCCTGAAGCCGTCCATGAACAGGGAGGCGTCGGGAAACACGCTGGCGAAGCCACGCATCACCGTCTCCAGCGAACGCCGGTCGAACTGGTTGAGCGCGATCCACTGCACGAACACCCCGCCGTCCGCGAGGCGCTCGCGCGCACGCAGGAACTGCTGCACCGACAGCAGATTGCTGCGTCCGACCAGGTCCGGATGGAAGAGATCGCCGACGATGACGTCGTAGGCTCCGGCACGCACGCGCAGGAAGCGCTTGACGTCGTCGTGCACGACATCGATCCGGCTCATCACTCCTTCATTCACAGGCGAGAAAAACTCCTCCGCAGAGAAGATCGCCCCGGCGGACAGTTCTACACCGGTCACCGACAGGCCGGGAAACGGCAGCGCCCCGGCCGCCGTGATCCCGGTGCCCAGTCCCAGGAAAAGGACCTCACGCGGCGCGGGATGCAGCAGCAGAGGCAGCCGCGCCTGATTCTTCTGCACTTCGACCGCGGTGTGCTCCGAAGAGGCGTCCATCCAGCGCAGATCCGAGAGCAGCAGACGCTGCCCGTCCGCCTGTTCGAGCACATGCGTGATCGAGAGCGCGTCCTCATGCACCAGGAGATCGCGGCTGCCGGCATGCGCCTGCGGCTGCAGTCGGGCCGCCTCAGGCAGTGTGCCGACCGGCCACGCCAGGGCCAGCAGCAGCGGCGCGACGATCCACAGGCGGGCGGATGCGCACCAGGCCATGCCAAATGCGAACAGCAGCAGCGCGGCCAGACACAGAGTGGCAGTAGTTCCGATCAGCGGGATCAGCACGAAACCGGCGATGAGGGCTCCCAGCGCCGCGCCCATGCAATTCGCACCGTACAGCCAGGCTCCGGCCATCCGGTCGCCATCCGCAGCGAGATGGCGGCTCAGGAGCGGCAGCCAGGCGCCCAGGATGAGCGTCGTGGGGAGAGTCAGACCGGCGATCGCCAGTCCTTGCATGAACAGGGCGCCGCCGAGGGAATCGAACGCGGCATGATCCGCCCAGTGCGCCAGCTGCGGCAGTCCCCAGAGGCTGAGGAGCGCGAAGATACCCGCTGCCGCCGGCGCCCAGGTCAGGGCGGTCACCGCCGGCAGTCTCTTGGAAAGCAGGCTCCCCAGCCCGAGGCCGGCCAGGAATACGAAGAGGATGATCGCCAGCACGTATTCCGTGCGCAGCAGGATCATACCGAACAGCCGGGTCCATCCGACCTGCAGCATCAGGGCAGCGGCGCCGATGCCGCCATAGAAGAGCAGGCTGGACCACGCCGGCCGGGCGCTGCCTGCGCGTCTCGCCTCGCTCGCCTGCCGTCCCGGGCCTCTGGCGATGAGCAGCGCCGAGCAGGCGATCAGCAGCCCCAATCCCGCCACCACCCGGATGGCGCCGGACCAACCCAGCAGCGGCAGCAGGACCAGGGGCAGCAGGGCGCCGAGCGCGCCGCCCAGCGTATTCAGCCCGTATACAGCGACGACCGTGACGCGGCTACCCTCGAAGCAGCGCAGCACGAGCGGAAACGCCAGGCCCAGCGCGAGGGCCGGCACGAACAGGATGGCGAACGAGACCGCCACCTGCAGGCTGACCCACAGCGGCAAGGCGACGCCCCCGGCCACCGCCGTGAGCAGGCCGTCGAGCGTGGTGAAGAGCCAGGGCATGAGCAGGGCGATGGCGGCCACCGATCCTTCGAGCGCGGCGAATGCCAGCAGCGGCGCGCGAAAGCGATCGATCAGCCGCGCTCCGAGGAATCCGCCCACCCCCAGACCGCCCATGAAGGCGAACAGCGTCACCACCACGCCGAAGTTGCTCGCACCGAACTGGTTGGCGAGCATGCGCACCCACAGCACCTCGTAGGCGACGCCGGTCACGCCCGACAGGAAGTAGATGCCCAGCAGCCACCACACCCAGCTGCCCCGGTCGACCGCGGGCAGACTCACCGCGGTATTGGACATCTAGCAGGCACTGGAAAGAGGGTAGAAATCAGAAGGGGAAGAACCAGACGATCGCGGTGACCGCGTGCACGATCGACAGAAACACGCTGATCCCGGCGAATATCATGTGGGCGACGAAGACCTGCTTGCCGAAGATGACCATCGCTATGCCGAGCCAGGCGGTGGAAATGATCGCGATCAGCAGCACCACTCCCATGAAGAACAGGATCTGGTGCTTGCGCTTCTCGGTGATGGCGACGATATCGCTCACTTCCTTGCCCTGCTCGGTGAACTCGCGCATTACCTCGAAGCTGCTGTCGACGCCGGCTGCGCGGGCGGTGCCCGAATGAAACGCCGCGGCACAGGCCAGCGCGAGGAGCATCAGGAGCCAGGCGATTCCCGGCAGGCGCCGGTGCTGCATCGTCGTCGTCATCGCGGCGCATCACCTCTGGCCATCGATCACGGGACGGCTGTCCTTGGGACGCCCTCTTCTGTTTCCGTCGTCGTCGATGTCCGCCGATTTGCCGCGGGCGTTGGCATAGCGCCAGTAGAGAATGGCCATGAGAATGAGGGGGACCAGCACCATCGGCAGGAGGAACAGGAAGATCATCCACGGCGTCTCGATGGTCACGGTCAGCCAGCGGTAGCTGTCCGCCGCATGCGCGGCGGAGACCTGGCTCACCAGCAGGGCGGTCAGCATCCAGCAACAAGCTTTAGTCGACATCTTGTGCGCACCTGAATCCATAAAAATCGGAAGCCATGTTGGGCAGCGAGAAATTGCGGTGGAAAACGGAAGTCGAGAAGGGATCGCTCTTCCAGGAACCGCCCCTGAGGATCTTGTAGCGATCGTCGCTCAGCTCGATGAAATCGGCCACTCCCATGGAGCGCTCGGCGGGCGAGCGCGGCATCGAGGGCATCTTGGCGATGAAGAGCTCGCTCGGAGCGGTCGAGCCCGGATAGGGCATGAAGTCGTCCGCGACCCACTCGCTGATGTTCCCGGCCATGTCCATAACACCGTCGGGGCTCGCGCCCTCGGGGAAGCGCAAGACCTCGGTGGTGGCGCCGACCTGGTAATAGGTATTCAGGCGCACCGGATCCATGCGGTCTCCCCAGGGCCAGCGCCGCCCGTCCTGACCGCGTGCGGCCCGCTCCCACTCCTTCTCGGTGGGCAGCCGCTTGCCCGCCCAGGCCGCGTAACGGCTGGCGTCGAACCAGGACACCATCACCACCGGATGGAACTCGCGGCCTTCCGGCATCTTTCCGCCCTTCCAGTGCAGCGGCGGACGATGACCGGTCTCGGCCACGAAACGCGCGTACTGCGCGTTGGTCACCGGGTATTTGTCTATGAGGAAGGCGCCGACCTCTGCGACATGCTGGGGCTGGTTCTGCAGGTCGGTACGCGGCAGGTCGGTGCCCATGATGAAGCTGCCTGCCGGGATCTCGACCATGGTCTCGAGCTCGCGCCATTGCTCGGGGGTCAAAAGCGCCTCGGCTTCCTCTACGGTATAGGTCGGCAGATCGATGCCGTATTCGTGGGCGGTAAGCAGGAAGAGGTCCTGCCCCGCGGCCCGCACCCGCGACTTGATATCCGCAGCATCGTAGGTGATCTTGCTGCGCATGTCCTCCATGCGGTTCTGGCCCAGCTGCAGCACATGCACGGTGCCGCCGATCAGCGTCAGTACGATGCAGGTGACCAGGGTTGCGCCCAGATAGCGCAGCCGCTGATCCACATGACGCTTGGCCTGTGCGCCCTGTGGCGGGGTGTAGCGGATCGCCATCACTAACGTCCTCCGCCAGCGTCACCGCCCGACAGCTCGGCTTCCTTCCTGTATTTGGTATGCAGCTTGTGCAGGTTGGCCCGTCCGGTCCGGCCGTAAGTCTTCTTCACCAGGATTTCGCCGATCACTCCGCCTATGGAGGCGAACTCCACCGCCACGATGACGATGAACAGCCAGTAGCCGATGGGCAGCAGCGCACCGTCCGCCATCCCCGGGTTCTGGGAAACCTGGTAGTAGTCGGCGGCCAGCACCATGAGCGGCGAGAAGTGCGCGAGGATCTTGCCGCCCAAGCCGTAGATCAGCGAGACGATGATACCGGCGATGAAGGGGACCAGGAACAGGGTGATCACCCAGGACGGTGTGAAGGTGGATACGCCGTAGAACAGTTCGAGCCGCACATCCAGCAGACGGCCGCCGACATAGAAGACAATGGCACCCGCAAAGACGGCGACCGTAGCCACTACCGCGTCGATCAGTTTGCCTTTGATATAGTTAATGGTCATTACCGGGATACGGCTCGCCCGTGAGCTTCTCGTAATGCGCCTTCCGCACATCCTCCAGGAACCAGTCTTCGACCTGCAGGCTGGCTAGGTAGGCCGCCAGGGTGCGCCTGTCTTCCTCCGGCAGATGCGCATACGAAGGCATCCGATATTCCGGCTTGAGGCGCGATGGAAGAATCGACTGGGGATTCTCCGCCGACAGATATTCGTAGAACCATTCCTCGCTTCTCAGGGCGCCGATGCCATCCAGCGCCGGAGCCGGCACGCTCTCCATCCAGTTACGCACCAGCCACAGGCTGTGGCAACGCAGACAGTCGTGCTCCTTGTGCAGGACTTCCGCCCGCTTCTTCAGCTCCGTCGAAGCCGTAGTATAAAATGGTATTCCCGGATCCGGATCCTTGGCCTGCTGTATGCCGCGATAGGTCGCAAGCGCGATAACGATAATCGCTATCAGTATATAGATGTTCCGTTCACCGGCCCGCATTGGTTCCCGTGTGGCGCTTCGCCTTCTCCTTCAGATAATGCTCACGCAGCTTGGTCTGATGGTCCATCACCTCTTTGGACTTCGCAAACTCCTCGGGAGTCATCTTGTCCTCGTCGTCCTTGTTGAAGACGACATACTTGATGTCTTCATCGAACTGAGCGTTCTTCACCGCCCAGCGCAGACCGATGACTACGCCAACCAGGATGCCGACGGCAACGACCATCCATACGTAGATTGTCCAACCGTCCGGAAGCCCTTCAATAAACTCTCTCATGGCTCAATCTCCTTTGCAGGGGGGCTATACCAGATAGCCCTCGATCAACTGGATCCAGCCCAATATCACCGCCAGTATCATGCCGAAGATAATGGCGCCGAACATGACCTTCTCTCCCCTCTTGAGTTGCTTCTTGTCCTTGGGCAGATAGAGATAAATGACTACCGCAAAGATGATCAGGGAAACGACCAGAAAGCCGAAAATGCCGCGACTGAAACGCTGGGATCGGAGTCCCTCGATGCTCAGATCGATTCCCCACAACTCCGTACTCTGTCCGGATTGGACAAGGAGAGGAATCAGGTAGTTCAGGTCCAGATACCCTCCTGTTACGGACATGATCTCAGCAAACATGGTGAATTCCGCATTTCATCGCGCCAGACGCGCGCCTCGCTCCCGGCCCAGGGAACCGGTGCAGGAATAACTCAAATAATAACATAATGTTAAATTTCAATCCGCGTCTGCATCCGTGCAAGGCTTGAGCTTGAGAGTATTGCGGTCGATACCGCCGCCGGCCGGGAAATCAGGAGGGAGGGTACCAGTAGGTCGGGAAAGGTCAGAGACGGTAACTCTCGCCTGTTCAAATAAGGCTGATGAAAAACCGCCCATTCCCTCATACTAGACTTCTATTAAGAAGACCTGTGTGCCCTTTACAGGGCACACAGGTCCGGGAAACAACTACTTTCTACCTGAAGACATCCTCGCCCTCACTGCCTCCCTGCTCCTTGTTCTTCCTCCAGAAGGCATCGACCATGAAGATGCCATACAGTGCCGGAAGGACCAGGACCACGCCGATCCACAAGGCCATAACCGCTGGGGCGTAATCAATATCAAGCATTTTAGTCTTCCTCCGCCTTAACCGGCCTTGGCCATGTTGGGCTTGCTCGAAAAATGGGGCAAGCGCTTGATTACCAATATCATCACCAGGATGAAGTAGGACACGTAGAACAGGTCGATGGTGTAACCCTTATCCCACCAAGGCTGCGTACGCTCGCGCAGACCATCCGGCCGGTACTTGCCTTCGAAGTTGGCCAGCACCACCTGGTCGCCGATGACATTGTAGCTCTCCAGGCCGTAATTACCCTTACCTGCCGCGATCTCCCGGATTTCCGGCGCAGCGAGCTGCAGGTCATACCAAGAGATGGGATGACGCTCCAGCCAGCCTACCAGACGGGAATCCGCAGCCGTCTTGTGGACTTCCAGCGCGTACCGGGTCAGATAGGAGATCTTCTCCTCCGGCGTCGCCAGCGCCTGCACCTCGGGAGCATTCATCTTCTCCACCATCGGCGCATACAGTTCGGCCGTTGGCCTCTGACCCCAGATCGGCATCGTCACCATGAACGCCGTAAGGATGATCAGGGCCAGAAGAAAAGTGATGGGGAAAGGCAGGCGGTTATTTCCTTCCCACAGACCACCGTGCTTCTCGGCTTCCCAAAGCTGGATCGCCTTCCTGCTCTCCTCTTCGTCTGCCAGACTATAAAGAGGGTTGTCCAATTTCCACGCCATCGCTTCGTCCCCCTCTGTAAATTATTTCAGGCTGATCAAGACCCAGTCGATCAAGGCGCGGATCTCGCTGTCGGGTGCGTACTCGGGCACCTCCGGCGGATAGGCGCGCTTGCCCTGGCGATACTCGTTGTACTCCCTGCGCCACTGGGCAAAGTCGATCGGTTTGCCGTTGGCGTCATACCGTCCCCACAGATAGTCGAAGCGCGGCATGATCGAGTTGGGCTGCGTCAGTCTCGGATTGAAGAAGTGCAGCATCATCCATTCGCGCGACGAGTTGCGGGAGGCGACGTGCAGCAGGTCGGGTGCCTTACGGTCCGAACCGAAAGCAGTCGGGTTCTCACCGTTCATGTCGCCCACGTAGGGAGGCCAACCGAACACCCAGAAGTCCTGGGTTGCTTCAGGCAGCAGGGTATGGCACCACCAGCAGCCCTCGGTGATGTAAACGGTCTTGCCCTTGCCCACGTAACGATGGTTCTCGTCTCCGGTGGCATCCAGCGTCTGCTGGGGCTTCCAGCCGCGGGTGACCGAGGCGTTCTCGATGTACGCCCACTCCACGCCGTTCACTTCGGCGTAGTTGATCGTGAACACGGCGCCCTCGTTCTTCCGAGCCTGGTCGATCTTGCCCTTGCTGACGCTGAGGTTCATGACCGTGGGGCCAAGGTTAGCCGGGTGATTCACCGTCGAGGCGAAAGGCGTCCCCGGGGTGTAGACGTAGGCCCGGACGGCGGGATCTATCGACTGCCCCGTCACCGGATCCTTGTTGATGATCACCGTGATCGGCTTTCCTTCACCACGAACGAACGGATCTTCGTAGGAGAAACCGATGACTCGTCCGTTGGAGAGGGCCTTGTCCAGTCCCACCCAGGTGGACTCTGCTGATCTGAAGTCGAAGCTCGGCAGGAACAGGGTGATCGTCATCGACAACCCGAGCATTCCGCCGATACCCGCCGCTCCAAGTTTGTAGTGTTGAAATGCCACTTATCTCCCCTCCCCAAGCTCTTTCTGAATCCCCCCGGACCACATGGTCCGGGGGGAGTTGATGACATCAGCTTCGGTATTATTCCAGGAACGCTGCGAGATTATCTCTCGTAGGCCAGCTCATGCGCATACCGGCCCTTCGGCACGATCGTGCCTTCGCGCGCAGTCATGTACATGTTGTACAGCCAGACCATGTTCCCGGTGAACACCATGGTGCCGCCGATCCAGCGGGCGATCATGTACGGATGCTCCGCGATGACCACGTCGATGTAGGGCACCTGGTAGACCTTGCCCGCACCCTGGATCAGACCAGCGATGGTCATCGAGATCCAGTAGATGCAGAAGCCGATGATCACGAACCAGTAGTGGAAGTTGGCGAGCGCCAGCGAGTAGAGCTTGCGGCGCAGCATCTGCTGCAGACCGAAGTACACCGCCGCGATCTCCAGGAAGCTGGACATACCGAGCAGCGCCAGGTGAGCGTGCGCCACGATCCAGCCCGTACCATGCACATACCAGTTGATCGCTCGGGTCTGCTGGAAACCACCCTGCATGTTGAGCGGGATGGCGAGCAGCACACCGGTGATCGAGAACTTGATCTCGACGTTCTCGACGAACATGCTCCAGCGACCCTTCATGGTCAGGAGGATGTTGGCGACGAAGGCTACCGCCGGGATCAGGATCAGCACGCCTTCCACCGAAGCGAAGGACTTCAGCCACTCCGGCAGCGGCGCCGACAGCAGGTGGTGCGAGGCCGGCGTGGAGTAGAAGGCGATGATCGACCAGAAGTGCAGATGACCGATACGGTGCGAGTACAGCGGGTTTCCGGTGAGCTTCGGAATCGTGTAGTAGGCGATACCCGCAGCGACCGGGGTGATCCACAGGCCGAGCACGTTGTGCGCGAACCAGAAGGTCAGATAGCCCTCGGTGAGACCGGTCAGGTTGAACAGCTCAGGCGAGTTGCCCACCAGGAAGGTAATGATAAGGAAGAAGATACACGCACCGAAGAACCAGTTGGTGATGTAGATACCCTGGGTCTTGCGCTGTGCGATCGTCATCCAGACGTTGATTCCGAGCGGGACGAGCACACCGAAGATCACGACCAGGTCGATCGGCCAGATCAGGTCGGAGTATTCACGGCCGGAAGTGAAGCCCATCCACAGCAGGATCAGACCCAGCGACAGACCGATGTTCCACATCATCGCGGTCCACAGACCGAGCTTTTCCGACCAGAGCTTGGTGTTACCGAGCGCCGGCGTCATGTACATCATGGTCATGGCGAAGGCCATGGAGATCCAGCCCAGGATGACGGCGAGCACGTGTACCTGCCGCATGTGACCGAAGGCGAAAAGCTCCGTCCCGGTGACCCAGTCGGGGAACGCAAGCTTGGCGGCATTGAAAGAGCCCAAGCCCGTCCCGATGATGAACCAAAAGATAGACGAGAAACCGAAGAACAGGGTCGCGGTCCCTGGTGGAATATCTTCGTTCTTCGCCATCAAGTATTTGAATAACATGGCACCAGCCCTCCTCCTAAATCAGCAATATGCACGAAACTGAGTACATATCCCGCAAGCTCTCTATTGAATCCCCCAACAGGATGCGCTGAGCGCCTAATCACTCGGTCATCTTGTTCATCAAGTACCAGGAAAACCACATGCTCGAAAAGGCAAGAACGACCCCGCATACACCGGCAAACGCAGCTAACATGGCCCCTCCGTGTATCTCAACCCTGAAATGATAGAAAATCTCAGATTCTCACCAGCTGGCGTCGCCGCCCTTGGCTTCGCGGGCGCCGTGCTTGGCCATGGCCAGCATGGCGATGATCGCAAAGGCCAGGCCGAAGACGATCATCATCCAATCGACGAAGCCGGAGAACGTGAGAGGATTGTATGCTTCCATGCCCCAGCCGCCCCAGCTCTCGAACGGACCACGCCCGATCGCACACATGACCGCGGCCCCGAACACGCTGCCGTTGCCCATGCCAACGGTAAATGCCGGCACCAAAAGGAAGAAGAACAACCGACCAAAGGTGAGCTTGTTTTCCATCTCATCCCCCATCCTGAAGTGTTTATACCAAAGAACCTAACCATCGACAATTTGCAACTCGAAGCGGACCGAGCGAGGCTTTGCCATGAGAACGGAAGCCATCATCCGACTTGGCGACGCACGCGTCCCGACGGGACCGGGCACGCGGGAACGGAACGATGGCGCAGGGCAAAAACCGCGAAGTACGAACGTGACCCTGGATCTTGCAACCATCATGGCTGCGTCTGGATTTCGTGTCGGCGAAATCGGTCAGCGATACTGGGATGAGCGACGGCAGAACTTGCAGCGCGTGGTTCGCGCCTTTTCTTTCCTGCCCTCGTTTGCAGGCTGCAAGCGGCAAGCCGAATCCCCCCGGAAAACTTGATCTGATGCCAGCTCCTTGCCCGTCTCGAACGACGAAGCCGGAGCTTTTTTATGCTTCTTCTTTATCCAGACGAAGGCTTTTCAAAACCTGCAAACTGATGCAGCAGCCAGCTTCTTGGACCGTTTAGATTATAGACATAAATACGAAACTTGCAACTATCGGAAGCAGGGTTTTTCATGCTTTCACGCACCTCGTCGGAGCGCTCCAGCGGCACCTCGACGCACCCGCCGGATGCCGCGAAAACAGGCTGATTACACGGCATATTTATCCGCGTGAATTGACCCTTCCGGATGCGGGCGCGCAGCATCATGCGCCTCTCGCAGCCTTTCAAGCCGTGGCCCCCGTATGAGAGAATCCGAGCCGACGATGGCGGTGGCGAAAACGGGGCGGAGATCATGCGTGAAATCATCATTTACGGCATTGTCGGCATCAGCTCGCTGATCCTGCTCGCCTACACCGTCCACATGTTCGTCGGAGGGCTCGTCAGCAAGGAGGTCGAACAGGCCATCATGGCGGTGGTCGTCCTCATCGGCGCGCTGGCCATGGGCCTGATGGCCTGGGACGTGGTGAAGCGCCGCCGCGCCGCCGGAGAGCAGCGCGACTGAGCGTTCAGCGGTACAGCTCCAGCTGGGCCTTGGCGTCCTTGTAGGACGACTCGCTGGGAAACTGCCCGGCGTGGAATATGAACTGCTGCTTGCCGCCCCCCATGTCCATGCCGGTGATGGCGAAGGTCTTGCCGCCGATCTCCGAAAAGAACCGCAGTTCCTTGACCAGCACCACCTTGGAACCATTCCTCAGGTCCACGGTGACACGGTCCTTGTCGATCTCCAGGGCGACCGGCGCCCCTGGCAGGATCATCAGCCGGGTCTTGAGGATACGGTTGGCGCCGATGAAAAAGAACAGGCTCGACAGAAAAACGAGCAGATACGACCAGCCCGACTGGGAACCGAACCAGAGCTGCAGACCGATATAGAGCAGGAAGAGGACGATGGGGACATAGAGCAGCATGTCCCACACCATACCCTTCTTGTCCTGAACCAGCTCGTGACGGGACTCCTTCTTGGCCACCTTTATCCTTCTTCTTTTTCCTGTCCCACCAATTTCGCTATGACCTGGTCGATCTCACCGTAGAGCAGGCGGCCGGGGCGCTTGAACTGCACAGTCCCCCGCTCATCGATCAGGAACGTCCAGGGCTCCCCCCTGACCTTGAAGGCGATATAGGCGCCTGGATTCTGGTACTGATCCATGTGCAGAAAGATGACGCCGTCCTCTTCGTACTTGTTCAGCATGTCCTTGAGGAGCTGGAGCTGCTTGTCGCAGACGGTACAGTGCGCCGGGGTGGCGAAGGAGATGACGATCGGCCGCTTCAGGAGCAGAGCCTCGTCGAGGGAATACTCGTACATCCGCTCGTCGGGGTAACGGTAGGTCGTGATCCGGCTGAGGTCGTTGCCGACGTCCTTGAGGGTCACGGTCCTGATGTCCGGCGCCTTCGCGCCCACCTCCAGCGTGCCCACCGGGCTCTCGATGCAACCCGCGAGGACGAGAAGGGACAGGAAAGCCGCAGCCAGCAGCAGGCCCGCTCGGGTCATGGCGCTCCGCTTTCTCATGCGTACTCTCTCCTGAACCGGACGGAGCCTGTCACGACTGCAGGGGTTCGCCCACTTCCTGCGCCTGCTTGCTCGCCCGTCTGTTCCAATCGATGGTCGTGCGGTAGATATTATAGCCCCAGATGCAGTTGGCCAGTAGCACGAGCGCCCCGAACAGCCCGCCGAGCATCATGATGGGGACGACCATCTTGCGGACGTCCTCCGGCGGCAGGCTGACGCTGTAGATGCCGCCCACCGCGCCGGCGACGACGAAGCTGGTCACCAGCCCCAGCAGGCCCACGTTGTGTATCCAGAAGTGGACCTTGACCAGCGAAAGGCTATGGATGGGCCGGTTAACCAAACGCGGGACGATGTAGTAGATCGATCCGAAGATCGCCATTTCCACCCAGCCCAGCAGGTTGAGATGGCCATGGCCCAGCATGATCTTGTCGCCGTGCGGACGGTTGCGTATGAAGTGCCCGAGGTCGGGGATCATGCTCACGATCACGCCCCAGGAGAAACCGACAATGCTGTAGATTACGCAGGCGTAGATGAACCACAGTGTGTAACGCCTGTATTCGGTCTCCCGCGCATGGAACCACGGCTCACTCATCTCTCTCTCCTTCCTCCCGCTGCGTCTCGCGGACATCACTGTACTTTTCCTTCCATGACGCCGGCGCCCAGGCGCGCAGCATGCGTTCGATGAACTCGGACTCTCCCGGCGGCGGAGCCGGCGCGACCGCCGAACCAGGATCGGCCCTCAGCTCGGAAAGGAAGACCGCGATCAGGCGCAGGTCTTCCTCGGGAAGATTGGCGACATAGGCCGCCTCCTTGGGCGGGCGGCCGTGATCCAGCGTCGGGGCGCCGTAGACGGCCTCCGGGTCGCGCAGGAAGTTCTCGAGCCACTCCTGCGAACGCCTGGACCCGACGCCGTCCAGGATCAGACCCATGCTGGTGCCGGTGCGCAGGGCGCGATGGCAGGAACTGCAACGATTGAGGCGGTAGATCTCCGAGCCCTTCAATCCGTCAGGCGAGAAATCGAAGTGCGTGGTCTGCACGTACAGAGGTTCGTCGGACTTCAGACGGATGGTCTCGAGCGCGATGTAGGTGATGATCGCGAAGATAAAGAAGACTCCGAAGATCATCAGCATGATCTTCTCGCCTTTCTTCAGGGGATGCTTGCTGCTCATAATCTGTGACGCTACGGGACTGCCGGCCGGACGGCGTTCAACGGCTCCAGAAAAGACAAAGGGCGGTAAAACCCCGCCCCTCGTTATTCAGTTCGTTTTCCGGGCCATACTCACATCGGATCACCACGCAGGATTCACCAGGATCTGAAGACCTCGATAATCACATCCTGCGGGCGGCCAACGGCCCATGGGCGTCTGCCCATGGGCCGTTATCCATCATCAAGAGCCCCGACGAATCAATGATTGAAGCGATGATCGTACGGCGTGCGGAAGTTACCCAAGGTGTACGGGCTGGCGTTGGTGAGATATGCCGCAGCGTTGTAGATGTCCTCGTCGCTCATCATCCGCGCGACCGCCTGCATCTGACCCATCAGGTCGTTGTCGCGCGAGCCATCACGCCACGCCTTCAGCTGGTTGACCAGGTAGGTATAGCGCTGCTGGCCGATCTTGGGGAACAGCGGCGGAGCGCCGTCACCGGCGAAACCGTGGCAAGACTTGCACGCGGGGATACCCTTGCCCTGGCTGCCGAGATCGGCGGGATAACCGTCCGTGCGCACGGGGCTGCCGTATTCCACGATCGCCCGGCCCAGGTGCGGCTCACCCACGGTAAGGCCCTGCGCCTGCAGGGTCTTGAGATCCGAGCCAACGGTCGGCGGCGGGGGAATGTTCGAGAGATAGGCAGCGACATCGATTCTTTCCTGGGGCGTCAGGCTTGCCGCGACCGCGAACATGGGAGCGCCGGTGGGATTCGTGCGCCGCTGGTTCGCGAAGTCCTCGAGCTGCTTCCACAGGAAGGTGAAGAACTGGCCGGCCAGCATCGGGGCACCCATGTCGTCGTTGCCCGAACCATCGGCACCGTGACAGATCACGCAGGCGGGGACGCCATCCTTACCGTTCTTGAAGATCCTTTCGCCGTTCGCCCGGTCGCCCTGCTTGCCGGTGGCGTAATAACCCTCGGAGGCCATTGCGGTGCCTGTAACCAGGCCAAGGCTGAAAATCGCCGCAACAGCGGTCCTGAGCATCTTTGCATATCGCATCTGCAGACCCCTCCCCTCGCAAAACCTGGAATGATGGTGGTTCTATCTAAAAACTAAGCCGGGCCTTCGCAACCTGATCGGAAGGGCTCTTATTTTTTGGAATTGATCTTGAGCAAGAGTACCGCAAGGCTGAACGTCAGCACGAACCACAAGGTGTAGATTACGACGATTCCTACCGTATCCAATACCACGGCCCACCTCCATCTCTATGGCAAATGACCTTATGCCTTTGTTATTCTCACCGCGCCGAGTATACCAACGCCGTGAAATGCATGACGAAATATTCTCATCCACTGCCCCGGGTTCTGCGCCCGGAGGCCTGTTGTTTTTCGTGACAGGGGACAGAGAAAATATGGATGTATTTAACATGACTCGAATCAGCAATGCAAGACTTCATACCACAGCGACTGTGGAGTTTTCCTGCTGCCGCGAGGCGCCAGAAAATCAGCGCGCCGACGCGCTCACCCCGTCTCGCATCGCGCACGCGGCTGTGGGAGAATAGCGGCCCAAACGAAACCGGTCTCATGCAAGAAGCATCCAGTCCTTCAGCCTCCGCCGCCGATTATCTCAAGCGCTACTGGGGTTACCTCGTCCTCCTGATCTGGGGGGGAGCGCTGGCGGGTTTTGGCGTAATACGATTCGATCCCTACGGCCTGGACGAAGGCGCCGCCCGCGGCCTGATCCTGATCTGGGCCATCGGCGACCGCGTGCTCAACCCGCTGATCACCCTGGGCGTCCCGGACTTCCGCGCGCTCCTGTTCATCCCCCTGGGCTTCTACTGGGCGGGCAGCATCTTCGCGGCCAAGGTGTTCACCATGCTGGTGGCCTTCCTCGGCGTCACGATGCTCTATCGCTGGTGCGAACGGACGGCCGACAGCGAAACCGCCGTCGTCGCCTGCGGCCTGCTGCTGGTTTTCCCCCTGTTCATCAACCAGATCGACGCGATCGCGCCGGGCGTGTACCTGCTCCTGGCGTTCACGCTGGGGGCCTGGATGCACGAGCGCTACCGGCAAAGCAACCGCCTCCTGGGGGGATGGTTCTTCACGCAGATGTTCTGGGTCGGAGTGACCATCACCATCCATCCGGTCGGCCTGGCCTACCCGGTGGCGCTGGCCTGGCACTGGCGCAAGGCCGAGGCGGAAAACCATCAGCGCAGAAAGCACCTGCTCATCGGCCTGGCCCTGGTCACCACCGTCATCGTGGCCACGCGCGGCGGCTGGGGGTTCGCCGAATGGTTCATGAACCCCTGGCTCACCCTGTCCTCGGTATACCAGGGGATCATCGGGGTAACGGGCGCACCGAGCGCGCTGGTCGGCACCCTCTTCGCCGGCGCCGCGATCCTGATCGCCTGGATCGACCGTCGATTCCTGCTCGGCGACCCCCTGGCATCCATGCTGCTCTTCGGCGGCCTCATCGGGCTGCTCGCCGCCGACGCCTCCTGGGCCCTGATCGTGGTCATCCTGGTGCTGGTGCGCGGCACCCGTCTCGTCATCGGGCTGAACAACGCCATCGGCAGGAACGGGGGCGGTCTGTTGCGCCAGCGCGGCCTGCTGCTGGTCCTCTTCCTCATCATGGCGACCACGGCGATGCTCGCCGACAAGACGCGCAGCCATGCGATCCGGGAAGAGCAGCTCAGCCAGCAGGACCGGCTGATCCGCCTCTTCGCCCAGGAAGTGGAAGACATGGAGGACGTCTCGGACATCAACGTCGCCAGCCAATGGCCCGGGCGCACCATGATCGCCAGCAAGGTCAACACCTTTCAGCTGCCGCCGACGGGGGATGAGAGCAACGAGGAGTTCCTGGAGTCGATCAGCGGCCTCACCCATCTGATCTTCGACCCGCGCGACACGGCGAACGCCGGCCTGGTGCGGCGCATGTCGGAGCTGACCAACGTGGCCAAGACGGCCGAGGTGGGCGAAGCGGGCGTCATCATCCAGATGGTCCCGGAGCGGCCGATCCCCGACGACCCGGGCCCGGAAGAGCAGCAGGCTCCGTGATCGAACCCCGCGGGACGCCGGGCCGGGATCGCCTGGCGCGGCCCGCGCCTTCCTTCCAGCCCTAGGGCTTCTCCGCTTCCTCCGGCTCGACCAGCTTCAATCCGCGCTGGTAGACGACGATCGAGCCGATGCGCAGCAAGGTCAGCACCAGCAGCAGGGCGCTCATGGCGTAGATCTCCGTCGGCGTGATCTTGTGCTCGAAGAGCTGGATCATCACCTCGCGCAGGACGAAAACGATGGCGGCATCGACGATGAATGTCATGCGCAGCCGGTGGGTGTTGAAGTATTCGACGAGGGAGCGCGACAGCTCGATCAGGATGAACAGGGTCAGCACGTCGGAGATGACGCGCAGGAAGTCCTTGGCGAGGTCGCCCTCGGCCAGCAGGTTGCCCGCGGTCATGAACATGCGCACCACGCCGATGATGATGCTGAGCGTGAGGAAGATGATCAGCAGACTGAAGACGATGTTGAGCGTCCAGTTGAAGATCAGTTTGAAATGGCTCACTTCGACGTTGAGGCCGCCGAGCTTCATGTCCCGCCCCCTTCGTTTTCCGGTCCGACGTATCCTATATCAAATCCCGCCGCCGGCATAAGCGCGGTCAGCGCTGGCAGGCGGGACAGAAATACGTGGAACGCTGCGCCTGGCGCAGGCAGCGGATCGCCGCGCCGCAGGTCGGGCAGGGCAGGCCTTCGCGGCCGTATACCGCGAGACGCTGCGCGAAATAGCCGGGACGGCCGTCGCCGTCGCTGAAATCGCGCAGGGTGGTGCCTCCCTGGCGGATCGCCGCGCGCAGCACCTTGCGGATGCAGGCTGCGAGGCGCTCGTAGCGCTCCGCCGAGATCCGGCCAGCGGCGCGCAGCGGATGGATGCCGGCGCAGTGCAGGGCCTCGCTGGCGTAGATGTTGCCGACGCCGACGACGACGCGGCCGTCCATGATGAAGGTCTTGACCGCCGTGCGCCGTCCGCGCGACAGCGTGTGGAGATAGGCGCCGTCGAATCCCGCCCCCAGCGGCTCCGGACCGAGCGACCCGAGCAGGGCGTGCCGCAGCGGATCTTCCCGCGTCCACAGCGCGAGACCGAAGCGGCGCGGGTCGCGCAGGCGCAGCACCGTGCCGCCCTCGAAGACGATGTCCAGATGGTCGTGCGGGCCGGGCGGGACCTCGCCGCCCTGCAGCAGGCGCATGCTGCCCGACATGCCCAGGTGCAGGATCAGCGTTCCGGCCGCGGTATACAGCAGCAGGTACTTGCCCCGCCGCTCGACCCGCTCGACGGTCTGCCCCGCGAGCTCGCCCTCCAGTCCCGGCGTGACGGGCTGGCGCATGCGCCGCTCGCGCACGCGCACCGCCGCCACGCGCCGCCCACGGACGTGCGGCTCGATGCCGCGCCGCGTGGTCTCGACTTCCGGCAGTTCGGGCATGCGGTCCTCAGGGCGGAGCCGGCGCGTCCGGCGACGCGGCGGGCGTCGGCAGCAGTCGCGACGCCTGCTCCTCCGCGAGGTGATAGAGCAACCCCAGGTCCGCGCGCGCCAGCGCCACACCGAACCCGCGCTCGAGCAGACCGAAGACGATCGCCCCGTCCTCCATCTCCACGCGCACCGAGCCCTGCGCCTCCTCCGCTGCCGCATCGTAGGCCTCGACCTCCAGCGCCTGCGCCCGCACCCATGCGTCCACCAGCTCGTTGATGCCGTCCGGCGTCAGATCGCCGAGCGGCGACGCCGTCCACCGGCCCTCCTCGTCACGCGCCAGCGACAATCCCGGAAGCTCGATGGCGCGCGGACGGCCCGCCGGCGGCAGCAGGCGGTTGGAGACGAAGGCCGGGTAGTCGGCCTGCAGACGGTAGTAGTAGTGATCGTCGATCAGGTGAATGGTATCGCCCAGCCTGGCGTAGCGCCGCTGGTCGATCGGCTCGGTGCCGCCGAAGGCGATCTCCTCACCGTTCACGCGCAGCACGGCCAGCGGCGGATCCAGGCGGTATTCGCCCAGGTCCCGGCCAGCGGCCGGGAAGCGCCCATGGCTCGCGGCCTCCACCACGCGCAGCAGCGGCTCGATGCGGAACTCGTTGGCGTAGGTTCTGACCGGGGACGTCATCAGCCACTCGCCGGCCTCTCTCTCCAGGACCAGTCCGCCGCCGTGCAGCCGCCGGATGGATACCTGCGTCACCTCGTCCGCCGTGAACGCGGTGAGCCGCGGCGGCCCCTCCTCCGGCCCGATGCCCGGCTCCATCCAGGCCAGCAGGGCCAGCGCCAGCACGAGCAGCAGCAGACCGAGATTGAGCAGCATCCTTCTGTTCATGCCGCACCTCAGCGCCGGCGGCGCCTGAACCAGATCACCCCGCCGGTGCCGAGCAGGAGCAGGGGCAGCACGAGCAGGAAGCCGAAGCCGATCGCGCCCATGGCGAAGCGGGAGAGCTGCAGCGACAGGTCCGGCGCGATGCGCGCCGGGATGTCGATCAGGCGTTCGTCGCCGCTCAGCCAGTTCACGACGTTGACGCCGAGCTGCAGGTTGCCGGCGAGACCGAGGAAACCGTTGGACAGGAAATCGCTGTCCGCGATCACCACGATGCGCTGCGCGCGGCCACCGTCGTCCGCCTCACCGCCCTCACCGCCGTCGGCGTCATCGAGCCAGCGCGTCAGCGCGACGCCGAGCACGAGCGGCCCGGGCAGGTCTTCGCCCTCGTCGTAGGTGATCGTGCCGCTGACCTCGCCCCGCTCCAGCCAGGTGTTGCTGAGCGTATTGAGCAGGTCGGTGGCATGCCACTCGCCGGCGTCGCCGACGGTGAGCGCCCCGGCGATGGGGAACAGCGTGTTGAAATCGAAATTGCGGACGATCTCGTGGCCCGGATACTCGGCGACCAGCGTCACGCGCGGGTCGTCCGTCCCGAACAGCATCATGCCTACCTGCGAAACGGTAGGGTCGACGACCACGCCCTGCTCCACCGTCAGTCCCAGCCGCCGCGCCAGCGGCTCCAGCCCGTGCAGCGGGCCGGGATCGATCAGCCACAGCAGGTTCCCGCCATCCTCCACGAACTCTTCGATCCTCGCGACCTCGCCCGGGAGCAGGCCGATCCGGGGTGAAGCGATGACGAGCACGGCATCGCGCACCGGCAGCCGCGGCGTCTGCAGCAGGTTGACGCGCTCCACGTTGACGCCCTGGGCCCGCAGCTGCTGCGCCCAGGCCGCGAAATCGTGGCCGGCGCTGCCTTCCGGGTCGCGCTCGCCGTGTCCGCTGAGGAACGCCAGCCTGCGTTCCGCGCCGCGCGCGACGCGCTGCAGGGCGTTGGTGAGCCCTCGCTCGGAGAGGTCCTGCAGGCGCTCGGAACGCCCGCTGTATTCGATCACCATCTCGCCGTCCACGGTGATGTCGAGCTCGCGCACGCGCCGCGGTTCGACATCGGGGTTGACGAAGACCAGCCTCAGGTCCGGCTTGTGCCGCTGGTAGCGCCCGACGAGCTCGGTGATGCGCTTGCGCAGCAGCGGTATCTCGCGGGCGTAGGCGGTGACGACGATCTCGCCCGGCAGCTCCCGGAGCAGGGCCGTGCTGGCCTCAGACAGGGTGTTGCGGCCGCTCGCCGTCCAGTCCGCCTCGTATACGTAGCGGGTGCTCAGCCAGCCGAGCAGGCCGATGGCGGCGAGCAGCAGCGCGACGAACAGCAGGTCGTGCAGGCGCAGCAGGCGTCTCGTGCGTCGGGTGACTTCCATGGCGGCTAGTGCTGCATTCGATAGGAATCGAGGCGGCGCACGCTGAGCGCCAGGAAGGCGGTGATGACCAGCAGGTAGTAGGCGACGTCCGTGCTGCTGAACACGCCGCGCAGCAGGCCTTCGTAGTGGCGCACCAGCGACAGCCAGGCGAGCACGCCGCCGCTGCCGTCGCCGCTCCAGTCGATGATCCACAGCAGCAGCAGCGCGCCGAAGGTGGCGATGGCGGCGACCGTCGGCTGCGCGGCCAGGGTCGACATGAACAGGCCGATGGCCGCGAAGGCCGCCAGCATGAGGAAGAGCCCGAGCAGTCCGGCGAGCACCACGCCGCCGTCCAGCGTGCCGCCGCTCAGCAGCGACAGCGGCATCAGCGCGATCAGGGCGATCAGCACGGCGATGAAGCCGAGGATGCCGAGGTACTTGCCGAACACGATCTCGGTCATCGATACCGGCGCGGAGAACAGCAGGCTGAGCGTCTGGTTGCGCAGCTCGTCGCTGACCAGGCGCATGGTCAGCAGCGGCACGATCAGCAGCAGCACGAGCGCGGCGTTGCCGAGCAGCGGCGCGACCACGATCTCGGTGAGGCCGGGCGCGCCCGGCATGCCGGGCAGGCGCGGCTGGAGCTGCAGGAACAGATCGATCTGCGCAGTGAACAGGTAGGCGAGGATCAGCTGCACCACCGCGAGCAGGGTCCAGGCCAGCGGCGACAGGAACAGGCTGCGCAGCTCGCGGGCGGCGATGGCGAGCGCGGTCATGCCGCGGCCTCCCCGGCCGGCGCGGCGGGCGCATCGTCGCTGCGCGTGATATCGACGAAGATCTCCTCCAGCGAACGGCGCTCACGGCTGATCTCGTACGGCCGCCAGCCTTCGCTCACCGCGCGCGCGACGAGCCGCTCGGCGAAGCCCTCGTCCTCCGGCGCGTACTGGAGCCGCAGGCGCCCTTCGCCCAGGTCCTCGACGGCGATCGCTCCCGGCAGCGCGGAGAGGACGTCGATCGCGGGAGGATTCCTGAAGCCCACCGCCAGCCATGACATCAGCATGTGCCGCTGCAGGCCCTCGATGCTGTCGTCGAACACCAGGCTGCCGCGGTGGATGATCTGGACGCGGTCGCACACCGCCTGCACCTCGGGCAGGATGTGCGTGGACAGGATGACGCTGTGATCGCCGCCGAGCTCGCGGATGAGGCCGCGGATCTCGCGGATCTGGATCGGGTCGAGCCCTACCGTGGGTTCGTCGAGGATGACGACGGCGGGCGAGTGCGCGATGGCCTGCGCGATGCCGACGCGCTGCTGGTAGCCCTTGGACAGGTTGCCGATCAGCCGCCGTCCGACCGCGCCCAGGCCGCAGCGCTCCTTCGCGCGATCGACCGCGGCGCGGCGGCGCTCGCGCGGGACGCGGTTCAGCCGCACGCAGTAGTGCAGATACTCGTCCACCGTCAGCTCGCGGTAGAGCGGAGGCTGCTCGGGGAGATAGCCGAGCCCGGCCTTGGCGGCGCGCGGCTCGTCGAGAATATCGGCGCCGTTCACCAGCACGCGTCCCGCGCTCGGCGCGAGGTTGCCGCTGACGATCTGCATGGTGGTGGACTTGCCGGCGCCGTTGGGGCCGAGGAAGCCCAGCACCTCTCCCCGCCTGACGGTAAAGCTGATATCGTTGACCGCGCACAGCGGCCCGTAATAGCGATGCAGATGGTCCACCTGGACCAGGCTGTCCGTGCTCATGGCCCGCTATTATACGCAGGTTTGCAGGTCACACTAAGACGATGAGGCAGACTCGAGAACCGCACGCCCGGCGACGGCGATGATCGTCGTCGGCGTCGATACCGGCGGCACCTTCACCGACCTGGTCTGCTGGCGCGACGGCCGACTGACCGTCCACAAGGTGCTGTCCACGCCCCATGCGCCGGAGCAGGCGATCCTGCAGGGCATCTCCGATCTCGGCCTGAGCGGCCGCGACGATCTCTATGTCGTCCACGGCACCACGGTCGCCACCAACGCGGTACTCGAGGGCAAGGGCGCGCGCACCGCGCTCGTCACCAACCGCGGCCTGCGCGACCTGCTCACCATCGGGCGCCAGGCGCGCGCCGATCTCTACGAACTGCAGCCCGGACCCGGCGAGCCCCCGGTGCCGCGCGAGCTCTGTCTGGCGACCGGCGGGCGCCTGGGCGCCGACGGCGCCACGGTCGAACCGCTGGCCGCGGCGGACCTGGAGACGCTGCGGCGGGAGATCGCAGCGCTCGGTCCCGAGGCGGTCGCGATCAGCCTGCTCTTTTCCTTCCTCGACGACCGCTTCGAGCGCGAAGTCGAGGACGCCATGCCGCCGGGCCTCTACGTCTCGCGTTCCTCGATGGTGCTGCCGGAATACGGCGAATACGAACGCGGCATGGCGACCTGGCTCAATGCCCGCACCGGGCCGGTGATGGACCGCTACCTGCGCGCCATGGCCGCCGGGCTCGGCCGCGCGAGCGTGTCGGTGATGCAGAGCTCGGGCGGCACGATCTCGGCGGACCAGGCCGGCAGGCAGTCGGTTCGCCTGCTGCTGTCGGGCCCCGCTGGCGGTCTCGCCGGCGCGCGCTACGTCGCCGCGGCGAGCGGTCACGGACGCCTG
>OBJA01000947.1_pt1 | contig 22210 bp, 21 predicted proteins | sample 1519751 | NCBI WGS metagenome assembly OBJA01 (sample SAMEA3881238, study PRJEB22517) | soil metagenome | biome: lake sediment; feature: soda lake sediment; material: sediment, water from around vicinity | place: India | collected 2013-12-23 | depth 3 m
CATATGGGATGGTAGTGATTATATTTCATTTTTTTTGGGTTTATACAGACTTTTTTTGCAAATTGTTCCGAGCTGATGCCGTATTATCGGATCTCTTGAGCTCCCATTAGAGAGAATATGTTCAATTTCTGAAAGAACATCCGGATTCGTTCCGTCAAACTCAATATAGTCAGTCTTGTACTCATCTGCATCCGGGCTACCATCAGGTATATAGAAGTATGCCATAATTCCCCTTTTTCAAAATTGTCACTCTGGGTGGTTTAGCTCCTCTTAGTAGTTATAAATACCATAATTATGAGCCGATTTATACTATGTTAGAATTATATTAGAGTTGCACAAGTCCTGATGAGTGTTTATAGAAACCATGACTCAGGTATTAGCTGAAGTTTGATTTTGTAAAAAGAAACTCAGATTTAAAGTGTAAATGCATGACCTTTGATGGTCATATCTGTGGGATGAGCATAAAATTGCAGGATAGTTGATATGTTTGCTATAGTGTATTCTCTGAGTATCCTGCATGGGATGGATTTTTTTAAAGAATATGGGTTTTAAGAATGACAGAAGAGATAAAAATGCGGCTTTACAAATATTGCGTAGAATACTGTGAAACTGCAATAGATATAAACAGCAAGGCTCTGTTTAATGCTCAGGAAGCGGCAAACGCTGAAACAAAAAATACCGCAGGTGATAAGCATGAGACAGGTAGGGCTATAAAGCAGCTCGAGACTGAATCTTTGGGGCATAGGCTTGATAATGCAAAAGCTCAATATCAGGTATTGCAAACAATAGATATCGACCATGCTTACACCAGTGTAAAACCTGGTGCATTGGTTTATACTTCGATGGGAAATTTTTTTATAGCAGTAAGTGCCGATGAAGTGGAGATTGATGGTGAAGAATATTGTATTATTTCAGCAGTATCGCCTATAGCTCAAGCTATGAATGATTGCTCTGCGGGTTCTTCATTTACCTTTAGAGGTAAGATGATAAAAATTTTTCAGATTCTTTGATGTGAAACTTACCAGAATAATAAAGCTTTTGTCAAACTGGTAAACACCCCTGTTTGTTTAAAGAATTCTACTTTGGCCATCTAGGCAGATCCCGCAAACTGATGACCTTGTGTCTGGAAATAATGATATGGTCTAAAAGCGGAATTTCAAGCAGCTTTCCCACAGCAAAGAGTCGTTCAGTGATAATCCAGTCCGGCTCTGAGGGGGTGAGTCCGCCTCCGGGGTGATTATGTGCAAGAATAACCGAAGCTGCGCTGCAGCGTAAAGCCCGCTCGATAATGGTACGTGGGTACACGGCACACTGGTTCACAGTGCCTGCGGAGATAATATCTGTTTTCAGTACGTGATTTGCATTGTCAAGAAATAGTGCAGCTACGTATTCGTCGCGACGTTGGCCGAAGAAAAAACGCAAGTACTCTTCGACATCTTTGCGATGTGAAATGATTTCCTGCTTTTCATATTTTTCTTTCAGACAGTAGGCGATGATTTCACGCAGCAGGGGAAACAGGCATGCAGAACGGTATCCGATTCCCTCGATTAACATTAATTCTTCAACAGGAGCATTGAGCACAGCACTGATTGATTTGTAATGATCGAGCAGTTTTCGGGCGATCGGTTTTGTATCTTTTCTGGGAATCGGGTAGGTCAGGAGCAGTTCCAGTATTTCATGTGGGTGTAGTGAAGAGATACCCGATCTGGAGAATCGCTCCAGCAGTCGCAGACGATGACCTGCTGAGGTGTTTTGTTTTTCATCTACTAGATCTTTGGCCTGAAACAGATCAGCATTACCTGGATCTGCAGCAATGGGTGAAGCGTCATTGACCATACGGCATCTCTCCATACTGTTCAGGAGTGAAGGATGCAGATAAGCAGGCTTTACCGGACTCTCTTTACCATTCTAAAGACAGACCAGCGGCTGTGATCCCTGCGCCAACAGTGCAGAAGATAATTTTGTCGTTTTTCTGCAGTCCTCGTTCAATTTCAGAAAGGGCAATTGGAATACTGGCACTGGAGGTGTTTCCTACCCGGTCGATATTAAGGTAAAATCGTTCAAACGGGACGCCGCTTTTCTGTGCTGCTGCTTTTAGTATGCGACTGTTTGCCTGATGTGGAACAATCCAGCGTACCTCAGATGGTTGCCAACCGCTTTTAACAACTAGTTGTCGTACCATCGACGAAAAACTCTCTGTTGCAAACCTAAACAGTGCTTTCCCATCAAGACGTATCCAGGGGTCCATGGCGCTGCAGTTTTCAGGAACTTCATAACCGGGGTACTCTCTTCGGGCCATGTGTATACCACCTGCATCAGCAGTAAGAATCTCACATTTCAATGTATGACCGGCCTTTTCACCCGATATTATGGTGGCACCTGCTCCATCACCGAAGAGAAAGTAAGTGTTCCGATCCTTTTTATCAAGGACTCTTGACTGCATGTCTACTGAGCTGACCAGCACATTTCGTGCTACGCCCGAAAGAATGAACCCTTTTGCAATGGAAATTCCGTAGAGCCATCCGGAGCATGCTGCATTGATATCAAATGAGGGTACGCCCCGTAGCCCAAGCTTTTCCTGAAGGATACAGGCGGTTGAAGGCATGACAACATCCGGAGTCGTTGTCGAAATTACAATTGCATCAATCTCTTTAACATCGAGTCCGGAGTTCTCTATTGCCTTTAAAGATGCTTCATAAGCCATGTCGGATGGTTTTTCGCCAGGCTTGGCCCAGTGACGTTCCCGAATACCGGTTACACCAAAAATGTACTCTTCGGTTATCTCCGGATGCTCCACCAGAAGTTCGTTGTTACTGACGATGCGTTCGGGGAGGTAGGTACCGATTCCCAGCATAGAAATGGTCTTTATTTCTGGTTCGCCCTTCTGTTTTTCGAGAATACCGATATCCATGACCGGATGTTCGGGTGTTGATGCGTTTGCAGAAGGGATTTCCTTTGTCATGTTAATGTCGGAAGTCTCGATCTCGATAACCGGCGCTTCGAATGGAGCAGAGCTACCCTCAGTAAAAAGTAGCTTAAGAACTGTACCATCACAGGGCGCTTCGAAATCGAATGTTGATTTTGCACTTTCTATTTCAGCAAGGACCTGTCCTTTACTGAAAGTATCACCTGCTTTGATATACCATTTGGTGATCGTTCCCTCGGTTTCCGCTGCAGCCTGCGAGGGAAGAAACAATACTGTTTTTATTACTTTGTCACTCACGTTCCTCTCCGATCATCAATTCTATTTTCTTACTGATATTTTCCTGTCCGGGAATGTAATAAACTTCCAATTCTCTGGCGAAAGGTACAGGAGTGTCTGGGGCACTGATAATTTCTGGGGCACATTTCAGGTTTTCGAAACATTCACGGGTAATCAGAGAAATAATCCTATCGCCCAGGCCCGATGTTGCTCCGCTCTCCTGCACAACCAGCAATCGTCCCGTCGAACGAACTGATTCGATAATGGGATCAATTAGCAGTGGATTTAATATAAATGGATTCCACACCTCTGCGGAATACTTATTAGCAGTAACTGCTGAAATTGCAGTTTCCGCCATGGCACCGAACGCAACAATGGTCAATTCAGTGCCGTCTGTGTATTTTCTCGGTTTAAGAATCGCCTTAAGGTCGCCATCAAAGTCGATCTCACCCTGTCGTGCCCAGTAGAGAAGTTTATGCTCGAAAACCAGGCAGGGATTAGGGTCGTAGAAACCAGCTACCAGGGCTTCAAAGGTTTCCTGAGGGGTTACCGGGTAGAATAGCTTTAGTCCGGGAAAACGTGACCAGAGCCCCTCAAACTCACCGGAATGGAATGCACCGAGGTTAATACCACCCCCGCAGGGGAGTCGAATCAGCATGGGAGCGGGTTTTTCTGTCCTGAAGAACCAGGTTCCGGCATTTAATCCCAGTTGTGTTACCGCTTCGGTGGCAAAATCGGCGAATTGGAACTCCATGATCGGAAAAGTTCCTATTTGGGAGGCACCAAGGCAAAATCCGGTTGTAGCAGATTCACAGATTGGTGTGTCGATTACTCGTTTTGGACCGAATTTCTCAAATAATCCCTTACAGGTTTTAAATGCAGATCCATATTTGCCAATGTCCTGGCCGAAAATGTAAGCTTGTTTGTTTTCGGCGAGGATATAATCAAGAGCTGCATTGATAGCATTGAGATTGCGGGCGGAGCTTGTCTTGAATGGTTTTACATTTTCTACCGACGGTGTTGCATGGATTTTCCATGAGTGCTGAGCCGGGTTCACTCTTGGGTATCCGACTGCTTCACGTGTTGTCTGATCCACCAGTTCCCTGATACTCTCTTCCAGGGATAAGATTTCCTCTTCGGTTGCACCACATTGCATGAGCGCATCTCTGGCTTTTTTCAGTGGTTCCTGTTTTAACCACTCATGTCGCTCCTCTTCTGAAACGTACTCTGCTTTGTCGTAAACGGCGTGGCCTTCCAGACGCAGTGTCATGCATTCAATAATCCGTGGCAGATGATCTGCAGCCATTCCCTCTAAAGCATCGCAAACGGCAGTATACACCTCAAAGACATCGGTTCCGTCGATTGTTTTCCCCTCGATGCCGTACCCGGTCGCGCGGTCTGAAAGCCTTTTGCAGTTATACTGATTTTTTACAGGAGTGGAGTATGCATAGTGGTTGTTTTCGATGATAAAGAGTACCGGAACTTTTTGTACTGATGCCAGATTGAGAGATTCGTGGAAGTCTCCGGTGCTGCATCCACCATCACCGATGGTAGTGAGGCCGAAAACATCTTCACCATTTTTCCGTGCTGCCCATACACCACCAACTGTAGGCGCAAGCATGTTTCCGAGATGGCTTATCATGGGAAATCGACGTGCGTGTGCATTCCCATAGTGGACATTACCCTCTTTGCCGTGAGTCGGGCTGTTTTGGTTTGCCATATACTGACACATGATGGATAGTGGCGTTTCGCCATTGATGATATGCGCAGCTAAATCCCTGTGTAGCAGTGAAAAAATGTCCTGTCCCGGTCTGAAGGGGAGTGCCATCCCAACCGTTGTCGCTTCATTGCCAATACTAATGATTACGGTTCCCTTGACGTAGCCTTTTCTGAAGAGTTCTTTGAACTTTTCATCCATCTGGCGTGAAAGGTACATGTAATAGTAAGCTACCGGATAGAACTGCTCTCTGGACATCCTGTAAGGAAAACGGGGTATTTCACTGGTTATGTCCTTGAGGGTAAGATTTCTGGTTGATACGGTGACGATAATATGCCTCCTGTCTGCCGAAATGCGGCGTACCCTTTTCAACAAAGGACTAAAATAAGTGTTTTTTTAGATAGCCGCCAACTTAAAACTGGCATCGTTTCTGCGTTTCAGTTATCGTCTCTTGAAATTTTTATCAGGAACCGGAGTTAGGGTTTGAATATTCCCGGAAAAAACGGTACTATTAGTTCTATTTTGCCATTCCAAACAGGAGATTACTTTGCGGGAAAAACTATTCAGGGGTGATATAGAAAAGATGAGATCGCCAAAACGACTCGAACTTCTGGAAGTAGAGCGGGTTGTTGAACTCAGTATGGAAAAGCTTTTTATAACCAAGGTACTTGATGTGGGGACCGGAAGTGGTGTTTTTGCAGAGGCGTTTTCGCTTCGAAACCTGAATGTTACAGGAATAGACATTAACCCTGAGATGCTCAAAGTTGCTTCGAATCTGGTGCACAATGTTAAATTCCAGGAAGCATCTGCGGAGGTGATGCCATTTGATGACAACAGCTTTGATCTGGTATTCCTGGGGCTGGTGTTACATGAGAGTGATGAGCCGATTTTAGTTTTAAAGGAGGCTAAAAGGGTTGCAGAGCGCAGAGTAGTGATACTTGAATGGGCCTATATCCAAGAGGAGGCCGGGCCACCGCTTGAACATCGTCTGGAGCCGGAAAAAATCAGAAAACTCGCCAAAATGGCCAGATTCAAAGATTTCGAAAAGATAAAACTGCAGCACATGGTTGCATATCGCATGCAGCCCTGAGAAAGGAGACGGACATCGAAATTGGTGTTTGTAAGGGGAACAGAACTATTCGCGTGGGATCTGCGGTGAACAGGAAAAAATCACTGTCCCTATTTGCTATATAATATTTTGTGGATATCTCTTTTACTTAGAACCGGCTTGACTCTTAAATCCCGGAGTAGTAATGTTTCCGTTACGAGATGAAAATCCGACTCTTCGCACATCGGTAGTAACTTTTCTGATAATCGGAATAAACATCTTTGTCTGGGTCTTCATTCAGGGGCTTGGATCAGAAAGGTCGTTGATAAGCTCGATCTGCAATCTGGGCTTAATTTCAGGAGAGTTGTTGGGGAGAGTACAGGAGGGGACCAGGATTCCGATCAGCTCCAGCATGGTCTGTGTTATTGGTGAAGCAAGGTGGCATACGCTCCTTACGCATATGTTCTTGCATGGAAGCTGGTTTCATATAATAGGGAATCTCTGGTTTCTGGTGGTTTTCGGAGATAATGTGGAAGATTCGATGGGGCGGTGGCGGTTTGTGCTTTTTTATCTGCTGTGTGGGATTGCTGCTGCTGCTGCACAGATGATCGTGAATCCATCCAGTCCAATTCCCATGGTGGGTGCATCCGGAGCAATCAGTGGTGTCATGGGTGCTTATGCAGTTCTATACCCCAGAACGCCGGTGCACCTTCTGGTTATTTTTGGGTTTTTCATAGATCGGGTGATAGTTCCGGCATACTTTATGCTAGGATACTGGTTTCTCATTCAGCTCCTCAGCGCCCTTCCTCTGCTTGGTGGGGGGCAGGGAGAGGGAATCGCGTTCTGGGCACATGTGGGTGGATTTGTGGCCGGGATATTACTTGTGTTTCTGTTCAGAAATCCGGAGCTGGTTGATGCACATCGACGGATTGCCTTCCGTCGGTGGGGAAGAGGGTAAGAGGACTGAATCGGTTCAAAAAAATATTTCTTCACTACTTTTAAGGGCCGGAACTGTTCCGGAAGGATACTATGTTAAACGTCAATACGCATGTTCATTCCCCATACTCGTTCAGTTCATTCGACTCTATAGAACAATGTGTTTCACTCGCCAAAGAAGAGAATCTGGCAGTGCTGGGGATAAATGATTTCAATACCACTGAAGGGTATACCGAATTCTGGGCTGCATGTGAAGAGTATGGGATCTACCCTCTCTTTAACATCGAATTTATTACCTTGTCAGAATATGATAAACTGAATGGTCTGCGGTGGAATGATCCCCGCAACCCGGGTATGTGCTATCTCTGTGGTAAAGGATTGCAGTATCCTGTTACCTTTTCAAATGATTCCAAGAATCTGATGGCTTCTATTTGGAAAGGTACCCAGGACAGAATCTGGCGGATGATTGGCCGGATAAACGATCACCTCCAGGCTGCAGGGATTGATATATGTCTCAATTACAATGAGATCAGAAATCAATTGGCTAAAAGCTCGGTGCGGGAGCGGCATCTGGCTAAAGCACTCTATATAGAGTTTGTGAAAAAATGGAGTGACCCCAATGCTCTTGCAGCTGCTTTCAAAAAACTTTTCAATGATCCATCCTTTGAGGCTGATCTGTCAGATTCCGTTTTAATGCAGAATGAGATCCGCAGCAGGCTGCTGAAAGCTGGTATGGTGGCCTATGTCGATGAGAGCAATGATGCATTTCTTGGATTTGAAGAAGCAAAGAATTTCATACTCGAAGCAGGGGGAATACCCTGCTATCCACTTCTTGCTGATGAAACGATTGGTTTGACAGAACACGAAAAAAATATTATCGTATTAACAAAAGAACTGCAGGAAAAGTCGATTCATGCCGTCGAATTTCTTCCGTATCGCACATCTTTTAACCTTCTTAAAACCTGGGCTCGTCATTTCTACGATAATGGGTTTTGTGTTACTTTCGGTACAGAACATAATACACCTGAACGCATCTCACTGATTCCGGCAGCTCGTGGAGGGATCCCTTTCGATGAGGAAATGGAGAAGATTGCCTACGAGGGTGCCTGTATCATTGCTGCACATCAGGAACTGCATCGTCAGAGCAGGACCGGTTTTGTTGATGAGTGTGGTAGAAGAGTCATTGATGAAAGTCAGATGAAGAGTTTTCGGTATATCGGTGATGAAGTAATCCGAAGAACCTACCAGAAAACGTCCAATGAATTGAATGGCCAAAAACAGTTACGCTAAGGGCTGTTATTTCCCGGTATACCCATATCGCTTCATGTAGGTGTCAAGTCGGTCTGAAATGCACTGTCTATCTTCACTGCCAATTGTATGATTATTCTTGGTATATCTACTGACACTAGTAAGAAACTGCTCCATCGGGGATCGTGTAATCTCCGAAAATTGCATATCAAAATGTTTGTACATGTTCTGTATATGATGCAGTGGATCCTGCTCTAGCTCCTCAAATCTGATCTGATACACTGATGAGCAGGGAAGATCTGAGAGATCTCGATGAACCGTTTCAGTTATGTGGTCAAATACGGTTATCGCTGTGTCGATAGATGGAGCACACCAGTTTTTTTTAAGTGAATTATCTTTGCCCACGATTGACCACATATGAACTGTTGAAGGGATAACTTTATGCGGGTCTCGTAAGATATTTATAAACCGGGCCTGGGGGAAAGCCTTTTTGAGCAGAGGAATCCGCAATGAATGAAACGGGTTTTTCAGAACGAGTTTTTTTCCGGTTTGAAAAAAGATTTTTTTCGTAAACAGTTTCAGAGCATGTTCCCATGCAGCTGATTGCGCAGCAGAATCGGGCATAAATGTGGTATCACCGAGAAGAAAGTACTTCGACTGTTCTGGAAAGAGCATCTTTCGCAATGGTGATATGCCGGTCATCCTGAACAGAGCATCTTCATCCTCATGCGGAGAATCCATGTTTACCTGCACGTTATCCATCGGTCTTTTCCCCTTTGTTGCGGGGCTGAGTATTGGTTGTACGAAGGGGCGTGCACTGAGAAAGCTGGTCGGAAAACAGCACTGGTAAAGAGTCGGCGCTGTTAACTGAGGGTCAGAAGAGAGTATCTGATGAAGAAATGTGCTGCCGGTACGCCAGTGTCCAACTATAATGAGCGGATCGGAAGGTGTTTGGATTTGTGATAACTTCCTCTGGAAAAGGCGTTGTTCCCGTAGTTCAAGCAGTGTTGCGAAAAAACCGCTTTGTAGAAGGAAGATCGCCCGGCCAATGAAGGGTAACGAGGGGCTGATTCCGTTTCTTAGGAGGAGCGGAAGGATAACTCGTAGAGGAGTTGCAGCTGCAATGTAGGTACTTTTCATGGTTTATTCTTATGCTTTCACTGGCTTGTCGCGTTCATGATCAACGATACAGAAAAAGCCAAAGGGTTCTGTACCGGTGTTGCGTAGCTGATGAGGTTCAAGGGGCCCGACATACGCGATGTCGTGAGGAGTAATACTCAGTTGTTTTTGCATCTTCACCAACAGGCCACTTCCCCGCACGCCGATAATGACATGTTCATGCACATGTTTTTCATGGCTTGAAAACCCGCCCGGTTCGATTTCAAAATAGCGAAGGTCAAAACTGGTGCTCTCACCCGATCTGCCGATCAGCTCCGTTCGGGTTATTCCGGCGAAATCGGCTGCATCAAGTTTGTATTTCTGCGATATCCTTTTTTGCCAGTGAAATTGTGAGCAGGGGAAATAATCAGCTTTGGTTTGTCTGCTCGATGGCAGTTCCAGACTGCACGATGAGATGAAGGGTTCCTGTGGGGATTCCAGTTGCTCACAGAAAAGAGATCTGATTTCGCTCATAAAATCGGAGGCACTCTTTTTGAGATCTGTCGATTGCTGCATCAGCGCTCCACCGATCAGAAAAACGCTCTCTTCACCGTATGTCTGGCCCATGGAGTTAAGCTTTTCGAGATTCATTCCACCTGCAGGACAGGGGAATGTTTTTTTCAGGGATGCATTGTCCTCTCGTAATGCTTGCGCCAGCTCTTTGCACTCCTCCTGTGAAAAAGGGAATCGCCCACCCCAGTTGGGAAAAACCGATATATCGGCCCCGATATATCTGAAGAGTTTTCCGAGTAAAAGAGCCGGGCTCATGCCGTGAGTGGGGGTGGTGAAAAAGGTTCCGGTAAGTGCTGGATGCGCCATTATGATGAAATTGTATTCAGAAGAGAGATAGCGAAGGGTATCGAAACCCTGCAGCATGGGGGCTACCAGTACGCCGCGGATTCCCTCTTTAGCTGCAAAACGGGCCTGTCTTTCGATTTCATGAAATGAACCAGAGATGCTGGGAAAATAGAGCGTTTTTCTTCCTGTCTGAAGATTCACTCTCTCTACAGCTTGGACACATTTGGCCACCCGCTCCTCAAAGCGGTGAAAGTGTTGATCTGCGATTCCATGGTCATCTTTGATGATGTCGATTCCACCCAAAGCCAATGCCTTTGCCATTTCTGCTAACTGGTCTGTTGGTAACCCCATTGGTTTCAAAGCAGAACAGGCCAGAGGTCTTCCATATACTCCAATCAGCGAGCGAATACCATCTATACCCCAGGATGGACCACGCAGGAGTGTTGAGAGCGAGGGGGGGAGGTTAATATCGATGATTCGGATCCCCTGTTTCAGAGAGATATTTCCATACAATACATTCAGAAACTGTGGTATTGAGAAACCGACAATATCACTTCGATAACTGATCGCGACATCAAAGAGATTTTCTCCACGTTGATTACAAGATTCTACCTGTCCGATCAATCCATCATGGAAATGATCCTGAGGGATGCAATCAAAAGGAATTTCTACTGTCTGTTCAATGGAAATGTCAGAAGTGACCTCTTCAATGCTACTGTCTTCCTGTACGGTGATCCGGTAGGTTACCGTAAAGCGCTCAGCAGATGTATTTGTTTCGGTGTTTTGATTCATGGTTAGAAAAGTTCGTTTCTGATTTATACTTAGTGTGAAAGAGACTTTCTTCTCAGGTTGGGAAAAATAAATTCTGTGATGAAACGAAGCCTTATTTCATCACTAATTTTAAGCTCTCAGGTTTTGAACACAGTGAATACGGGAACTATTTTCATATTATGAAACAATCACTTCCAGAGCAGACCAGTTATTTTTCTGTTGAAGAAAATTTGAAGCGGCTTCAATCAGGAGTTGTACTGCTTGCAAAAGATGTATTGCAGGACCCCAATTTCGATTCCACTCTTGTATTGATTTGTCTTCACAGCAAAGATGGAGCATACGGGTTAGTACTTAACAGACCATCCCATATGCCGCTCTCGGAGATGTTCGATGGCTTCACGGGGTTAGACCTGAAACGGGAGATCTATATTGGTGGTCCGGTTCAGCAGGAGGAATTGCAGATAGTCCAGGTCACTGATGCGCCCATAGATGAGGCATTCCCGGTTGCACCTCGGGTTTACATGGGTGGAAGGTGGGATAGTATCGGTCAGATGATTGAGACCGATCCGGATACGACCCATCTATTTTTGGGGTACTCTGGATGGGGTCCGGAACAGCTGGAGAGTGAAGTACAGGCTGGTGCCTGGGATGTTTATAAGGTGAATATCGAGAGAATTCTTCTGGAATCCAGAAACCTGGTTGCCTCTGAAGCGAAAAGTTTTGCACAATTTCTGAACAGTTGCAGGTTGGATTGACCAATTAATTATGGTAAGTGTGATAGGTAACCCTATTTACGCATTCCTACCATCTGCATGAGTTCCTTCTCTTTGCGTTCCTGTTCTGCGCGAAAACGACTAAACGCACGATCGATTTTCTCCTTATCGTATAACTGCAGACGGGGCTCGATCCTGGTTTTGTAAAGATCTATCATGCTGTTGCGGAACTGATGATCTCTGTAGAGGCGCAATCGTGACCGCAACTCACCGCTGAGCCGATTTTCCAGGCCGCATTCTTTGGCAAGCATAGTATCGAGATCTGTGATTTTATCGGCAATGGTAAGAATCAATTCCAGTGCATCGTGTCCTTTATCATCGAGACTCATCACCGAGGGGACCCGGAAATTGCTTTTGCTTATCCCCAGCATTATCTCCAATGCCTCTGCATCTTCCTCTGCAGGATTGAGAAAATACTCTACCCCTTTTCCACTTTCATGTGCTTTGGCATGCATGTAGGTTAATAATCGGGCCTCATTTTCGGAAAGACTGATATCGGCACATATTGCATGTATCCGAAGCGCATCATCAAAATAGCTCGAAAAACATTCCTGATCTCCCATGTAAGCCTCCTCCTCCAAAGAAAATCCCTCACAGATCCTAAACACCCTTTACCTGTAATGGTATTATTGGTCTGCAAATTTCAGACCAAAACAGCTTTTCTTTGGTCATTACTTTGCTGCAAGCCGTTTTTTTTATGTTTAAACCTTATCTTTTCTTCTTTTCATTATCGCAAACTTCGCGCCGCTTGTATTCCATCTGCCTGAAAGTGAGTCTGGAATATAAGTGAAATGCTCGATATGAGGAACTCAACGATTCCCTTCCTCCAAAACGAAAGAAAAGGCGCTCTTCCATTTCCTTTGCAGGACAACCCGCCATAAAAGATATTATGGAATCAACGGGGGTATCCCATACGGAGATTGACCTTGTGTTGGTAAATGGCAGGTCTGTTGATTTTACTGATCATTTTAAAATGGTGATGATGTAGCGGTATATCAGCTTTTTGAATCATTGGATATCACTCCGATACATTCATCTGCATGCGGCACCATTGTGTAGAACTGCTTTTATCCTCGATGTGCACCTGGGAAAACTCGCACGGTATTTACGGTTACCGGGGTTTGACTCACTTTATAGAAACGATTACTCTGATTCTGAAATCGTCGCAAAATCAGTTGAGGAAAACAGGATTATTCTAACCTGTGATCGGGAATTCTCAAGCACCGTATTACACATGGTTACTGGGTTAGGAAAACAGATCCATTTGAGCAAGTTGAGGAAATTGTCAGGAGGTTTGCAAAAGGATGCAACCTTTTATCAGTTGAGCTGTAATGGAAGCCTCGCAGTGGTAAGCAGCGAAGAGGTGCAGCGTGCGCAACACGAACCGCCTACGATCAATTCTCCAGATATCGCTCCTGTGGAAAAATATATTGGAAGGGCCCTCATTCCAGCGTTTAAAAACGCTGCTCGAATCTGTGTGCGGAAGACTGGAGGTGACCAGGGAGCTTGATATCAGTATTATTCCCAGATTATATGCCCTTACAGGCAAAAATCCTTTTTGAACCGGTATGTATCCCGAGGGGGAATCAATGCATATGTCCATTGTATCAGATTGTAAAGATTGTGATGCACACTGTTGTCGCCATGTTGCTACGCATATAGGAAAGCCGAAGAGTAAACGGGATTACGATCATATCCGATGGTATCTTCTGCACGAAAATGTCTGGGTCTCAATAGATCATAATGGCGACTGGCTCCTTGAGTTCAGGACACCATGTAAAAATATAAGAGATAATCAATGTGCAGATTACCAAAACCGTCCTGTAATTTGCAAAGAGTACCCGGCTACTGATGAATTGTGTGAACGCCAGTCAGATGAAAAATCATACAGGTACCTTTTCACCAGTGTGAGTGATTTCGAAGAGTTCTTGCTAATGAATAATAAATGTATCCCCTGGAAAAAGACAAATAATAGATTTATGTCAAATCTTAAACAAAAAAAGAAATAAACACAAGATAACTGGGGCAAGTTTCCGGGTGGCCAGCCCGGGAAGGTGCCGGTTTTCCATGCTCGTCATTTTTCGTCCTGGAAAATAATCCTAATTCTGTCAGGTCCCGAAAGCCAGTAAAATTGTACTAATTGAAGTGCCTTCAATTATCTTATCATAAAACTGGAATTGAAGTGATTTTGGTAGTATAAACAAAAATACCGGTTTTTATGTTGTGCATTACGTAAATATCTGAAAATTGGAAAAATTATATTCTGGGGGGGTAATGGTTTTTTTGAAGAGAAATTTGCTGTCTTTAACTTGTACATGCCTGATTTCTTTTGCGGCGCAAGCAAGCCTTGAGACTTCTTCCATGGCATCTACTATGGAACAGAAGGATACAAATGGAATTGCAGGAACAAACCAGCACCGTAATTCAAAAAGTGGAATTGGTTTCTCTTTTGGTGCACGATTTTTCAATCCATCTCAAGTAAATGATCTGCTCGATGATATGTACGATGAGCTCACATCTGGTAGCATTATTGTCTATGAATTCGGAACACCAAAATTATTTCTGGCAACTGTGTTCAAGATTAAGGGAATCATCTATCCTATTCCTTTTTTATGTATCGAACCATTTGCACAGGTCTTATGGGGTCCAAAGATGCTTAATGCAAACGGAAGTGCCTCGTTGCATCTTATAGACCTCTCCGGTGGACTTAACCTCTGGGCAAAGATCAACCCTAAGAGCAGGGTTTCATTCAAGATGGGAGCGGGTGCTTTCTGGGGCTACGATGTCATAAACGTGAGCGGAGATCTGGGGAGTGTCTCGTTTGATGGTTTTGGTTATGGATTCAATGCGCTTGCTGGAATTGATGCTTCTTTTAAACGTGTTGCAGTCAATGTAGATATTATTGTGCCGTTCGGGAAGATACCACTGAAGATGGATGGAATGCTGGAGGGATATGATTTCCGGTATCCAGGAACACTCTCTTTGACAGGTGTTGAGATCCGCCCGGGTATTACATTCCACTTTTAAAAAAAGTGCTTGCATCTGACACGAGAAAGCCTTATATTAAAATCACCTACCAATGCAAGGCCCTCTTGCAGACAATTTGGGTGAAGCGGAAGCGCCGGGTTTTTTACCCGGCGATTCTTTTTTATACCGTTTGGAGTGATGTATTCTTCTGCTCACTAGTAATCCGCACAGTACACTCTCCGTTTGACGATGTATCTTTGACTTTCAAGGTGTAGTGATCTTAGACTAGTTGTGCTTTTATGTGAACAGATGACTAAAATCAGGGTTTGTGGTACATTGTATATTTCAAATCATGCATACTGTCATAGGAATAGGTGAACTTCTCTGGGATATGCTTCCATCAGGACCGCAGTTAGGCGGAGCTCCGGCAAATTTCTGTTATCATGCCCAGACTCTTGGTGCTCAGGCGTATATTATATCGTGTGTTGGTGATGATGGCTCTGGTGAGGATCTGGTAAATCGTCTGGAGCAACTGGGACTTTCCTCTCAATATGTGACAAAATCCTCAGTTCACAGGACTGGTACAGTTTCCGTATCTATTGATGCAGGCGGGAGTCCCTCATATGTAATAAACGGGAATGTTGCCTGGGATTATATTTTGCCGGAACCAGAAACAGCCAGGATGGTTCAGCGAGCTGACTGCATTTGTTTTGGCACCCTGGCGCAGCGGGCTCAAGCATCACGCGATGCAATTCTATACTATCTGGAACACGCTCGTAAGGATGCAATCAGACTCTTTGACATGAACCTTCGCCTCGCTTTTTATTCAAAAGAGCTTATTGAGCAATCATTGACTATCTGTGATATATTGAAGTTAAACGATTCTGAGCTTAAGAGGCTGGTCACACTTTTTTCGCTTCCTGATTCTCTGGAGCATCAGCTTGCTTTTCTGGTTAGAGCGTTTGATCTCAGAATGGTTGCACTCACATTGGGAGGGGAGGGAAGTATTCTTTATACACCAGAAGCGGTCTCCCGTTTCCCAGGATACCCAACCACTGTTTGTGACACGGTGGGGGCAGGTGATGCATTTACAGCGGCTATCGCTTTAGGCGTTTTACATAGGATACCACTTCATCAGATACATCAAAATGCAAGCAAGCTTGCATCGTTTGTTTGCAGCATGCCTGGTGCAACACCGTCGTACAAACCCCAAACTGTATTTGGAAATGTATCGCCATAGATAACTTAACTTGAAAGGATCTGTTTATGATTACAAAACTTGCCCATGTGTGTTTGAGTGTCAGGGATATCGGTCGGACGGTTGCATACTACCAGAAGCTTGGTTTCAAACCGAAATTCAGGTTCACCAGAGGAGGTCGTATATTTGGTGCATACCTTGAGATCTCTGAGGGAAATTACATTGAGGTATTCGAAAATAAAGATCTCGACTCAGTAGTAAACACCGGGCTGGCACACTTCTGTCTTGAATCTCCCGATATCGATACCCTCATGGAGAAACTGAGGGAGGAGGGTGTTGAGTTCACTGCCAAAAAGCTGGGTTGTGATCAGACATATCAGATTTGGCTGAAAGATCCGGATGGGAACAGTTTTGAAATTCACCAGTATACGAATAAAAGTTCTCAATTAACAGGTGAGACTGTGGAGGCAGACTGGTAGAAGGTAAGTTGATGTTTGTTACTGCACGTGAAGATTGCTTGTCCAGGGGGTATTTGGCACCTGAGAGGTTTCGTACTATTTTTTCACCTGGACACCGATTTCCAGTAGTCGGTCTTTACTGAGCGTACTGTACAGGTCATCTCTGATATAGTTGATAAATAGTGCACCGGTAACACTCTTACCTCTAAGCTCAACGGCACCACCTGTAAGCTGGGACCAGTAAACACCATTTTCCTCTCCTCCAATCACCGTCTCACCATAGAGAACCGCTACCATATTTTTCCACGCATATGCATCGAAACTGCATTTAAAGGAAAACTCATGTATATAAGGGAGGTGTTTAGAGCGGATTATTGAAGGGTCAACATTCCCGAATGATCGGGGAAAATAACCCCATCTTGCAAGCCATGAAAACCGGTCTGAATAGCTTTCAAAACTGGTTTTTCTGGAATGGGCAAATTTAAGTGGTTGTGGTGATTGAGCTCCAATGAAGAATTTGTTCCAATAGAGGACTGGTTTCTCATGTCGATCGATTTCATGAAAGCAGGGGTGTTCTATTCCGCTCTGGATTAAAAGGTGCTTGAGACGGTATTCCAAATACGCAGTAGCATGGAAGGAGGCATCCCGCGGATCCATAAATACGGCCTCGTCTTGCCTGCCAAAACCGGTGAACTGAGAGTACTCCCACTTTTGATAAAGACGGTCATAAATAGAAAACAGTGCAAAATCGATGTGGAGTGCGAGTTCAGAGAGGTAGCGTTGTTTGAAATAGCTGTTTTTTTGGAGTGAATAGGTTCTGAATTCAGCACCGAAATGGGATTCCGGTATGAGTTTGAAAGGATGCGCTGTACTGTCGGGAGAACTGAACAGGAGCTTAGGAAATAACAGTGCAGCGGTAATAAAAAAAGATGCATTTTTCATGGTCGAGAGTTCCTGAGAAGTTTTTTGTAATATACCATAAGGTACTCTCAGTATAAAAGTGCATCATTCACTGAAATCTGATAGAGTGATTGCCATTAAATGAAACTAATCAGCTTAAATATTCACTAATAAAGAGAGACCAGCCCAGCTGTTCATTATAACGGATAGCACGGTTTGGAAATTGCTGGACTATTTAAAATGTTTTACTCAGTCTGTTGCTTGCCAGATTTCAGCTTTTACGGTATAATGAGGAAGGATATTGATAAAATCTGAGCAAGGAAAATCTTGTTTTAGAATAATTGCGTAGGGGGCCTGTTTTGAGAAAAGTGCTTTTTCTTTATTGCATTATTCTTGGAGTGATTCCAGGATTAATCTCATGTTCGTCCCGGAGTGCTATCAGAGTTGTTAAGGAAGATCGAAATATCATTCTTGGGCGTGTTTTGTACTCAGACTCCACCGCTGCAACCACCTCTATTATCTCTCTCTTTGATGTTCAGATTACCTCTCGTGGAGATACAATCCGCAGTTCTTCTTCGGTACCATCTGTAAATAATGGTTTTTTTATCCTGAGTAATGCCCCAGATGGAAATTATATCTTATATACGTATGACACGCTTCGGGGGCTCAGTGATATATCACAGATTAAAAAGAATCAGGGTACCCTGCAGCTCCCTGGTCCAATTATTCTCAAACCGCTTATTACGCTTCGGGGACGTGTTGTGGGCGAGGGGGCGGGTGTGCAGGTAATAATACCTGGGTTGGGTGCTTCAGCGATCACCAATGACAACGGTGATTACGAGCTGCTTGATGTGCCTGCAGGAAATTATGATATCGTATTTTTAAAGCAAGATTCCGTAAACTATCTGAATGTCAGTATTGCTGCGGTTCAGCCGGGTATTGTCTACATAAAAGACATATGTCTGAGATTTGTAAAGAGTTCGGTTTCTTATCCGCACACATTTTTTCCCACCTCTGCTAAGGTCAATTTTAGCATTCTGCCGCTGGAATCGATTTCGGGAAATCATAACAGCAGTGCATTTGTAAGTTATTTCCTGCACGATGGTGCTTCAAAGAACTGATCCGAATACTCCTCTGGTTTAAGGTTTGAGGAATATCAGACCCTTTCTGCGGGATTTTTGCTGCCTTTTTCCGAAAATCCTTATCCCTTCATCATTGAATAAATCATATTTACAGGCTGGTTTGTAATTTGCTAATATTTATCCCCGCAGAAAGGTCATTATGTTAGTATTGCTTGCCGTTTTACCGATACTGGTCGTTGGTTTCCTGATGCTGGCACGAATGTGGCCCTCTAGTAAAGCTATGCCAGTGGGGTGGGGTATCGCAGTACTGGTTGCGTTTTTAGGCTGGGGGATGCCAGTTCGCTGGATTGCAGCAGCCACCATTGCCGGAATTATTAACGCCATTGATATTCTGATAATCGTTTTCGGGGCACTCCTTATCCTGCAATTAATGAGACGAACAGGGGGAATTGCAGGAATTTCGGACTCCATGACTCATATCAGCAACGATAGAAGAATCCAGGTGCTGATCATTGCCTGGTTTATGGGAAGTTTTCTGGAGGGTGCAGCCGGTTTTGGTACTCCGGCAGCGGTAGGAGCGCCACTTCTGGTAGGGATGGGATTTCCACCGCTGATTGCAGCCATTGTTACGCTTATGGCCGATACGGTGCCGGTTGTTTACGGTGCTGTTGGGGTACCCATATGGGGTGGATTGGATGCTATCCGCACACTGGGGAGCTGGCCAGTGACTATAGATGGTACATTGCTTACCTTTCGTGATTTCATTTTGAATGTGGGTGCATTTGCCGGGATACTGAACCTCATTGTTGGCTCATTTATTCCTTTTATCATGTTACTGATAATGGCCAAAATCGCCAGTGGATCCTATCGTGGGGGACTAAAAATCTGGCCAGTAGCATTGCTGGCAGGCTTTCTTTTTACCATCCCTCAAGCTGCTATTGCCATATTTATCGGCCCTGAATTGCCGACACTTTTAGGTTCACTTATCGGTCTTGTCCTTTTTATAACTCTAATAAGGCTAAAGCTGCTCCCATCGGCAGATACCTGGGATTTTCCACCACATGACCAGTGGCCCTCAACCTGGGAGGGGTTGGTAAAAGCTGGTGAGCATCAAAAGGTAGGAATCGAGCGGAAGATGAGTGCAATGAGGGCCTGGGCTCCCTACTTCCTTATCGGTATATTTCTTCTTATTGGAAGAGTGCAGTTTTTCAGACTCACACCTCTCTTACGCAGCTGGTCAATTGGATGGGATTCTATACTGCAGACAAGTATCGGGCGAAGTATCACCCCGTTATACAATCCGGGTATCTTTCCGTTTCTCCTTGTTGCATTACTGATACCCTTTCTCCATGGTCTTAACTGGAAATCCGCTTCACGGGCCTGGGGTGAAGTGGCGCATATGATTCTGCCGGCATCAGTGGCCCTGGTGTTTGCGCTCGGGATGGTGTATATCATGATGAATACTGGTGGAGCAAGCGGAAGAGACTCGATGTTACTGGTTCTGGCTAAAGCTGCAGCTGCTACAACCGGAAGCATCTGGTATATAGTTGCACCGTTTGTAGGTGTGCTTGGTTCCTTTGTATCAGGGAGCGCAACGGTATCCAACATTATGTTTGGTCCCTTCCAATATGGAACTGCACAGACTGCCGGATTGCAGATTACTCCGACTCTATCTTTGCAATCGATAGGTGGGGCGGCTGGTAATATGGTTTGTATTCATAATGTCGTAGCTGTACTTACAACGGTTGGCCTGGCCGGACGTGAAGGGTTGGTGATAAGAAAAAACCTGCTTCCCTGTATCATGTATGCGCTCTTTGCCGGCATTATTGGATGGGTATTGACCGCCTTTTTTTTCACTGCCTACTACTAAGCAGGAAACTTTATAGAAGGAGCCTTTGGGTTTTTCCTGTAGAGAAGCATTTTTTTTCCAAGGGTCTGTACCACATCACATTGTACTGCTTTGGATATCCTCTCTTCTGCACTCTTTCTGGCTATATCAGCAGTTTCAAGAATTGTGACTTTTATAAGTTCATGATCATCCAGTGCTTTGGATATACTCGCTACGACTCCTTCAGTGAGCCCCTCTTTGCCTACGTGGATTACCGATTTTTGAGAGTGTCCCAATCCTTTAAGGTATTGTCGCTGTTTTGGTGTTAAAGACATTATTGCTCCTTTAAAAGTTTTTCAGAGCAAAGATAATTGATACAGAAAAATATGCAAGGGGAAATATGCCGAAGATAACAGAGGCTTTGTGTCGTTTTATTTACACTCTACCAGTTTTTTAACTTCTCTGAGAATTTCCAGCGCACTGGTTTTAGTTATCAAATTGTCGGCACCGGCGTTTATGGCGTCATGCATATACCGCTCAGGGTCATGAGCAGTCACCACAAGAATGCGGATATCGGGGAATTTCTGGCAGATCTCTTTTGTGAGGTCAATCCCACTCATACCAGGAAGCGTAATATCGACGATGATCACATCTGGTTTAACCTGAGGGATCTTTTCCAGTGCACTTTCCGCATCCTCTTCTTGCGCTACGATTTGCAGATCAGGCTCTCTGCGGAAAATCGTTTTGTAGAGAATCTGTATCTCCTGATGGTCTTCAACAATCATCACTTTTTTCATACATAGTACTGTTTTCTTTATTATGTTTTATGCCTCTTATCCTTTTAATTACGTTTCACTGGTATCACAAATTTACCTATTTCAATGCACAATCCGCTTGTTAGCGTTTGTTTTTATTCACTAAACAGGTGCCGGAAATAGCATACCCCTCAGAAACATTACGGTTACTTGAGTTGAGGTAATGGCGGTCATTTTATTATTAGAAGGTATGAAAAGAGTGAGATGGTGGCCCGACGTCATGAGCCGGACCACGGAAGGTTATTTTGAGATACAGTATTGCATAAGGGAGGTGCGATCAGGGACACCTTTCCGTTCTTGTAGAATACTTATGGGATTGGGACCGCTTGTTTCGAGGCGGTAGTCTTGTCCTTGATCTTCGATTGTGTTAATAATAACCTGCTGACTGGGGACATAGTTTCCGTTTATTTGATTCTGGAATTGTTCGTAACGGTTCCTGTTTTCGGAATTCTTCAGGGGAACAAATGCTGTTTCGTCTCCTGTGAAATGCATCTGATTGGCCAGGATCTGCCGGATGTACTCTTTGCTGGGTTCAAGTATTGTTGGTTGAGGAAACTCAGCGGGATATTTTTCTACCGGGTCTTTGTTTTCATACTTTTTCATCATCTCGACTGCCAGGTGCAAATGGGTGATCTCTTTTTCCAGAAGATGCAGCCAGATCTTCTTTACCCGGTCATCCGGCTCTGATTGCATGCACGACCAGTACATGTAACATTCGTTGTATTCATGGAGTACCGCCATTTCAAACCATGATGCCCGAGGGTCTTCCAGAGAACCATAATGGGTAACATGCTGCTCTTCGATTTGAGCGATTTCCTGGTAGAGACCTCTTCCAGCAGAGTTTTCAATCCGGTTACCCACATTCATGTAATAGTTCATGGTTTGTTGTTCTGCTGCAGTTATGGTTGCTACATGTAATTTTGTGATTGCCTGTGCTGTTTCTTTATCGTAATACTTTCGTACAGAATCGAATGGATGATAGTGTTCAAGGATGGTCGGACGCCCTGGCATAATTTCGGTTAGTTCACTGACGATGGCATCGGCACGTTTCTCATTGGAGTATGCAAGCAGATTTGCATAACGGTAGAGATGATCGAAATCTTCAATCAGTGCGAAATCTAGCGCTGCTTTGACATATGTATCGGGCTCGTTTTTCGCCATAGAGGCAGTCAGGTCAACGGCGAGTTGTTCGTACCCGATCGTTACTTCCAGAGTCGATTCTTTTGCGGGAATCATCCAGTTTACCATTTTCTGTTCCTGCTGTTCGATTCTGCGAATCAACGCAGGCGTTCGGCCTCTAAGAAATTCGAC
>OBJA01000948.1_pt1 | contig 22200 bp, 19 predicted proteins | sample 1519751 | NCBI WGS metagenome assembly OBJA01 (sample SAMEA3881238, study PRJEB22517) | soil metagenome | biome: lake sediment; feature: soda lake sediment; material: sediment, water from around vicinity | place: India | collected 2013-12-23 | depth 3 m
ATTAAACGCATAAGGTCTAATATGCTTAAGATTACTACTACCTGTAAAACTTACTGTTGTTAAAGCTGAAGCATCTAAGAAAGAAAAAGCCCCAATCTCCATAACAGTATAAGGGATTGTAACCGAAGAAACGAAAGTATTACCCACAAAAGCATAAGCAATAATCCTCGTTATTACATTTCCACTGATCATGGTTGGAAATGTAATACTTGTACTAGTATTTCCTTCTTGCAACTTATAAACCCCAGCAGTATTATCTTTAAACAACACATATTTGAACTCACTATCATTAGCAAATCCTGCAAAATTCCAATAAATCGGTCTTCCCGCATTATTAAAACTTTCACTCCATTCAGTTGGTCTTGAAGGTGCTCCAGCTAAAAGGAATAATCGATAACATAAAGCAAAAGCATTCATCCCAGCATAGGTTACTGAATCAGGAAGAATAAATTCTTCAAGAACATTACAATTATAAAAAGCATAATTACCGACATACTCTAAGTTTGGTGCATAACCAAACTCAGAAAGCATCACATTATTATAAAATGCATAATTACCTATATAGTAAAGATCATTTACTTCTGGAAGATAAAAGTATTCTAATTTTGAACAATTATAAAAAGCATAAAACTCAATCGTTTTAATTGTTGAAGGTAAAAAAACAGTATTTAGATTGCTCATTCCAGAAAAAGCATCACCTTTAATATACTCCAAACTGGTGAATTGCAAATCCAAATATTCTAGAGTCGTTACCTCAAAAAAAGCTCGATTATGAATAATTGTCAATGTTGAAGGAAAAGACACCTCTTGAACACTAGTATTTCTAAAAGCATCTTGCCCTATAGCCGTAACTCCATTTGTAATCAAAACTTTCTTCAATGATGTACAATCACGGAAGTAATTAGATGGAATATTTGTCAAATCTTCAGCTGTAACAATTAAGACATCAGATAACTGGCCCTGTAATAATGTCTTAACAAGGATTCCATCACCACCTGCAGCATAGATAATGTGAGTTAAACTAATTGGAATATTTCCAAAATTATTACCAAAAAGATATTTCAATTCCAAATCAGCTTTAGTACTAATTTTTAAAGTCGTAAGATTGTTTGAACCCGTTAAGACATTCTCACCAAAATTAATCGTGCTATGAGGGAAATTAATATGGGTCAACATATTACAATTTTTAAAAGCATTATCACCAATTTCTGTAACATAGATACCAACTGTAATATTATAGATAGTACTAACTCCCATAAAAGCTCCATCACCAATCTTAGTTATCGGCAAGCCTTCCACTTCATTAGGAAGTGTCCAAAGTGTAGGATTATCAATATATTGATTTAATGTTGCATAATTGTCAAATAATGTGTAAGACAAACCGCCCACAACTCCCGTCCACTGAGCATATAGAATAATATTATGATTGAAACTATACTCAAATGGATATGTTATTAATTCACCTTCATACAACCAGCCATCAAAGGTAAAACCACTCTTAGAAGGCGTTGGTAAACTATTGAATACCTGATATCTTTCAACACTCATATCAGAAAACACACTACCACCATTAGTTTCAAAAGACATACTATATAGATGTGGTGTCCATTGAGCCACTAACATTGCATCATTGGCTGGCATAGTAAAATGTGTTCCTACCGGTTCTCCTTGATAAGTCCAGTGAAGAAAATCATAATCATCTCGAGAAGGAACAGGTAGTTCAACTATCTGCCCATAAGTTAAGCCAACATATGAAGGAAATGATTGTCCACCATTACTCTCTAAAAACAGCGTGTAATATGCTAAACTATATGTCGCATAAACATCCATATTCTCAGTCACAAAGGTAAAGTCCTGATCCCAAGCATTGAATAAATAGCCCATTCTTATTGGCTGAGCAGGAGGGGTTGCACTGGAATTATATCTAACATAATCAACTTTTAAAACTGTATGGTCATAATCCAAAAACGTCACTACATAATCAGCTAAAACCCAACGTGAATATAAAACCAAATCAGAAGTTATCAAGGTTTGATTTGTAACTTGAGCTGCATTTGCCTCAAACCCCAGATACCAACCTAAAAAGACATAACCTGCCTTTTCTGGTGTAGGTAAGGTTCTACTTGTATTATGTAACACTCCCTCAATATCATCAATTGGATCAAAACCATCAGTTACAAACGAAATGGTATATGATTTTGGTGAGTATATGGCATTAATAATATGATCACCAGTTATATCATCGAAACTCGAATCCCAACTAATAAAATCATATCCTTCGATTTCTGGAACTAGCGGAGCTATGGCTGGATGGTTCTTAAAAACCATCTGAACATCAAGAACAACTCCACCCATCCCCTTAAACATAACCAAATATGTTTTATAAATACTTCCCAAGTTAGCTTCATCGTCATCGGTATAAGTGATAATCAATTCACCAAAGTCATTGATAAAAACGTTCTTAATACCCAAGCCATTATCTCCATGAAGTTCACTTAAATCAAAAAGATTCTCCCAGATAACCTCATCTTCATATTGCCACTGTAAATGATTGTTTGGTCCAACTCTTAAAACAATCTGCTTACCAGGAGATCCCATAATTAAGCCAACGTCTATTTCTTGACCGTCAGACAAGAAAATAATCAAATGACCATCACCGGCAATAACACAATCGACAATGCCAACCCCATCTTCACCTCTAATTGATTCAAGCCATTCCTCAAATGTCAGTTCAGTAATCTCGGCTTGAACTGCCAATTGATAAACCAGATACATTTTTAATCTCACCTCGGGATAAGTCAATGTCAAAGTTAATTCCGTAGTGAAATTCTGATAAGATATCACAACCTGATGAACACCGACAGTACTAAGTTTTTGTAAATCCAAGCTTGAAAGCATAACAGAAGATATACTTATCTTTTCACTACTACCATTAGAGTAATTAACAATGATTTTAATACTTCCCAAGTCAAAATCATCTAAAAAATACTCTTCCAAATACGTTTCAGCATCAACGACAATCGATACAATCTCAATGTTTGTGGAAGACATAGTGGTTTCTGAAACTGTTGTCGATGATGTTCTACCAGCACAACTAACTAAAAGTAAAGAACCCAAAGCAAAAATGATTAGACTAAAGAGCCTCATATTTTTCATTTCCCCTCCTCCTTATTAAAAAGAAAACAAAAAGGCAACAGTAAGAGTATAATACTCACGTTGCCTTTTTCTATTCAATTTTTTAATCTAACTTTATGATACACCTAAATATTGATATTTTCAACAACTTATTAACAAGTGGAAAAAGATTACATCAATCCTTATTTTTTATCCTTACACCTGTACTAGTTGCAAAATATGTTCCTACAGCCATTATTACCAAAGCTATATAGAAATTTACTTTTGGCAACTCTTGAAAAATAGCTAAAGACAACAACGCCCCTACAAATGGTGCAAAAGCATAAAAAGCACTAGTTTTCGCAGCCCCTAAATGTCTTTGAGCAGTTACATAGAAAAAGATACTTAAACCATACGCAACAAAACCAAGTAACAAAGTTACCGCTATTAATGGCGGATTGTAAGCCACTTCTTCCAGTATAAAGGCTATTATTAAAGATCCTAAGCCAGCAAATATACCTTTGATTACTACAACCATTAAAGGATCATTAAATGACAGCCTTCTTGTAAGGTTATTCTCCAACCCCCAACAAACAGCAGCCAATAGCACAAAGATAGACCCTAAAGAAAATTTAAACGCAGAAAAATCTTCAACTGACAATAGCATAATCGCTAAAGTAACTAATACAATCGCTATTCGCAACCTCTTTGGTATCATTTCTTTAAAAATGAAAGCGGCAAAGATAGCTGTCGCAACAATCTCAAAATTATTCAATAACGCAACACTCTCAGGATTGCTTAGATTTAACCCCAGCATTAGCAAGATTGGCGCAGCTATATCCAAAACAATCATACCAAAAATTGCTGGGAATTCAACTTTAGTAAACCTTTGATATTGGAAATCAGTAAATCTTTTTCTTATATAACCAACACCAGCCATACCCAAACCCGCTCCTAAATACAATAAACCAGCAATAAATGTTGGCGATAGTTTCGATAAAATTATTTTTGAGACTGGAGTACTAATTGCATAAAGAACCGCTGCCACTACCGCAAAAGAAATGTATTTGCTTTGTTTTTTCATGTAAGCCCCACTAATTAATAAAAATAGATTGGTGACTAAACCAATCCATTGAAGTAGAAATGGCTGTATGACAATAATCCCATTTAACTTCCCCCATAAACAATCAACTAAGATTGAGTAATTGCAAGCACCATTTCCATCGTTATTATAAATCGAAATAGGATAAATTGCAATATTACTTTACTATAAACAAAAAAGACTTCTTTAAACAAGAAATCTTTTTAACTTTAGAATCTACATCAAATATACTTTTAACAAAGTCCTTTCATCAACTTCAAAACTTGCTTCTTCATCATAGCACTTCTGACACATAGGTACTAAATACCATTCTTTCACACCGACCATCTTAATCACATGTCCACCAATCTCCGCGGGACTATGACACTTGCAACAAGTGCCGTGACTAGAACTATGTCCATTGATTTTATAGTACTCTAACCAGGTTTTAATATCATTTGGTATTCTTCTGTTCTCAAAGCCCTTTATGTTCCTAACCAACATTTATTCCTCACCTCTTTTTTTTATAAATGCTATTTGTAAGTACTTGAATTATCAACATTATATCTCATCAAATGAAGAAAAGAAACGGCGTATATGTCATACTTTTCATGATTTTGATCAAAAAACGCAAGAAAAAAACCACTATTTCTAGTGATTTCCTTGTTATCAATAAATTATAGTCTTGCTTTAATTGAATATGACATCGGCAGTTTGCCCTTTAAACTCGTGTACTGATACAAGCCCTTTTCAATCTTATCCATATTGCCATTATCCCAAAAAAGTGTATCAAACTCATGGATAAACTCAATTCTTAATCCAGCTTCAACTAAAGCATTGATTATATCCGATAGACTATGATTCCACCAATAATTCTCAGCATACTTTTCTTCGCTAGCATAACCACCAATCTCCATCTCCATATCAGCCTCAGCGTTAAAATAAGGATATCTAGCAACTAATTGTTGATGATTAGCTAGTGAGGAGTGATCAAAGATATGAAAGATTGGGTGAGAATCATAAATATAAAAGAAACCGTCTTCTTTCATTAATCCTCTAACTACCTTAGCCCACTTCTTCAAATCAGGCAACCAACCCAAAACACCTTCCGAAGTAAAAACAATATCGTACTTTTCGTGATGAATCTTCCCTAACTCCAAAACATCAGACTCGATAAAACTCACCATATCCATCTTGAAATCGTGTTTTAATTTATTTGCGTAGAAGATATTCTCATTGGCTAAATCAACCCCGACAGCTTTAGCCAGACCTAATCTAGCTAGACAAACAGTATCAGCCCCACCATTACATTGCAAATGAATTAAACTTTTACTGCTAATATCACCTAACTCAGATAGAATGTTATGGTTAATTATTGTCCCATTTTCTAGTAACTCTTTTTTATAATGATGATAATGATCTTCTGCCAACAAGTTCCACGCTTGCTTGTTCTTTTCAATCTCTTTCATAATCAACCTCCACTTACTATCTATTAAGTCGGTTTAAGAAGAAGAATATTACTTAAGCAAATCTGCTAAATCGTCTTCTAAATGAGATAATGAATAAAAACCAAAATCTGGCGTTTTCCGCATAAATTCACGCATCTCAAGACTGTCATAAAACAATTTATCTAGAATTGATTTATATCCTTTATCCAAATCATCGTCAAACTTAACATTATCCTCTGATTCTAAACCTTCTTCAACTAAACTATGATAGTTTACCGCATTATGTAAATAACTAGTTATTGAAAACAACAAGTCATCTTCATCCTCTTTTTGATAAAAATTTGCTAAGAAATCTTCTTTATACACCACACCATTAATCATTATAAAAGCTTTTACTGATAAATCCTCTTTACGGAACACAATTGCTTGATATGGTTGATAATTATCATTCCAAATTATCATACTAGCAACTAAATGCTCATCCTTCTTTAACCAGACAATTTCCTGTCTTTGCTTTTTCTCCATGTTAAAATCCTCATCTTTTCATAATTTTATTATGACACAGAATTTAATAAAAACATAATGATATTAATAATATTATTATCTTTAGCAAACTTAGTGTCAATCAATTCTAACAATTGTAAAGGCGTTATGTCAACCTTTATTTAGTAAAAATGAAGAATATTCATAGAATAATCATTATTTTATATATTACATTAATCATTTATAACAATAAAAAAACAACTTAGTTTTTCTACTAAGCTGTTTTAGCAAAACTAACTACTTATATTTATTTAGTACTCCCCTTCTACAACTAGGTGAATCGCAAGATAAATGAATCCTTCCAAATCATCACCAATCTCAAATTGTCCAGGCGCTGATTTTGTAGGAATGGTATTTTGAGCATAAATATGTAATTCTATTATTTGAAAACCTTCAAACATAATAAAATCACAAATTAACTCTCCACCATTATAACTAACTTCAACATAACCAACATGAGTTCCCTTGGTAATGTCGTTTTGTCCTGCAGCAGCGTAAATTTGGAAAATGTAATACCCTTCATCAATGTAATTGTACCAACCCCAATTACCTCCAGGCATTTCATAACCACCAAAAGCCCATGCAGTTTCATTAGTTAATACTGGCTCTTCTTCCTCTTCTTCATCTTCACATTCAACTACTTTGAAGCCTACTAAATAGAACCAAGCTCCCTTACCATTAAAGACTGGATCTTGATCAGCTGCATAAGCAGTTTCACCAGCCAAATAGTGACCATCGCCTACTTCTTCGACATCAATAAACGCAACATGAATTGCAAGGACATAACTATCAACGTCTGTTAGAGGTATTTCTAATTCTGCCTCCATTTCATTAATGTCTTCTAGTTTATATGGCGCAAGCCCAGGAACTGGTCTTGTTGAAGGTAATGTCTCTCCTTCTTCATAAATATATACATGCACTGCGTCTAAGTAGAAATCACCGTAGACTTTTAGGTATAGAGTCTCACCATCTGTACTTAAAGTTACGTACCCAGCATAATTTGTTTGGCCAGCCATTAATTCGTATGAGTAGAACTCATGACCCATTAAACAGCCTTCTAAATCACCGTCATAAACGGTAGCTACTACTGGTTCAACTGCTGGTTTTTTTGCAGAAACAGTTTGGATAGTCACAAAACCAAACAATGAAACCATAAAAGTAGCGAGTACAAGAAACTTTTTCATTTTCCCCTCCAAGGAATTAAATCAGCAACTGGCTACCTTAAATATATTAAGGCCCTATAGCTTTGCGTCACTAGATCACTCTAGGTTTGCCTTTGATTCACCTCTATTAATATCACATTATTTTACTAAATGCAAGCGTTTACACTTACTATTTTTTTATGTTTTTTTTACCAAAAATATTCATTTTAACAGTATATCTTTATCTATCGATGTTTCCCTACAAAAAAAGCATTATTTTGTTAAGTAATAATTAACTATTGTACAAAAACGACAAAGAATAACATGATTTTGAAGTCAAGTTATTGGAAAATATCGATATTGTCACTAAAAAGAAAAAAGGATTTAACTACATCCTTTAAGAAGAGTTAAATCCTTTGAAATTAATGATTAATCATTTAATATTACATTAACAGCCGTTATTAAGGTATTACCTTCACCATAAGATATCGGAATCATGAAAATTACACTTTTACGGTTTGGATTTTCATTCAACTTTTCAACAAAGAACTCTTTTTTAATCGTTAATGTTCTGCCACTAAAGCTATAAAGGTTAGAAGCTATATCTCCTGTAGTCGAAATAGATGTCAAGCCTTCACCAAAAGTTTCAATCATTACCACAATATCTTGTCCCGGATTATAACGAATCGTATTACTACCAATTATATATGGTTTATCATCATCAACGATTGATAACTCAATGTTGATATAACCATAGGTTGTGAGTAATACAATAGTATGTTCACCTGTTTCTAAACTATTCAACACATTGTAGTTAAATGAGATATTGTTGCTACTAATACTGACATCATTTAAACTAATGATATTAGTGTTTAACTTATACTCATAGATGATTAGATTATTACTAACAATCACGTAAGGATTGAAGGTAGATTTCTTATTGTGAAACAATGAGAAACTTAAATAATCCTCGGTTACATAACCAGTATCAACTGGTTCAGTTGTTTGGATTGTTGAGAGGGTAGTTTTACCATTACAACCAACTAACAATAACATAAACAACAAAACAATTAACTTCTTCATCTTAAGCCTCCGGAATATTATCATGATCAAACCAAATCAACTCCACAAAATGTGGATAATCAACAAATGGATTTCGATTATTTTGATATGTATAAATCAGATTGTTTCTTGTTATCTCAAAACTATCAGGTAAATCTTGATAATGAAAATCAATTAAAGCCAATAAATAGCCAAAATAAGTATTATCAAAATGATAAGTGGCATTAAGTTTATCACTTAAATCATCAGTTAGTTTTAACCAATCATACATGATAGACATATAAAAAGCCGCTCTTGCCACATCACCTATATCACTTCTTAAATCAACTCTTGATTGATCTGGGTACCAATATGTACCATCTGGATAATCAAAGAATAGATGCCCTCGACTTGAGTTGATACTAGCATTGATTGGCCTTAAGTTATGAGCATCACTTCCTGCATTTCGTCCTGACTCAGACACTCTTAAGATTCCTAATCTTGAGTTTGGCCAAACATGCTCACGGTCCCACATTCGATAATCCCAACTGCCAGAAACACTTAAGCCAGTATAGATATGAATAACATTACTAGGATTAGCAGGATCACGATCAGTGACTTCTAAAATCGATTTGATTTGTTCGTAACTTGGCATAGTTAATCCCGTCCATAACAGCTGCCTCATCGCTAATACAAGTTCTTCACCATATAAACCATTCAATGAACTATAATAATTATTATATCCATCTAAGTTCATCTCTAATAAACTTACATCATTTAATACAGTTACTTCTTTTCTATATTCAGCAACTGTACCATTGCTATCAGTAGCTAGATAAGTAATTAAATAACTTCCTCTTTGACTCGTATCAACACTGCCACTAACGCTACAGCTTACCTCACCAGCAACTAAATCAGTAGCAATGCAGATACTTGGATTCCAAGTATCACCTAATCCATATACTGATTTTAACTCTCTGTCAAAACTAAAGCTTAAGACATTACTTTGATAATCATACAAAGGATAACCAACAAAACTATCATAAGTAAATATTTTGATATCATCAATATTTATCTTAGCATTAGTTTGCCCACCAACACCTAAATTTACAAATCTAAAATAAAACGGTGTATTCTCATCTATATTATAAGTTAGCCATAAACTTAATAAATCAAAATCATATTCAAAATAAGCAGAACCACTTAAAGGTGTATCCAAATCAACCAGATTATGCCAACTTAAAGCATTAGTTGAAAACTGTAATCTTAATGTTGAACTAGCCTCAGTTCCATAAGTCTTAAAGAAGAATGATAACTTAGAAGGATTATAAAAAGGCGTTTGAGTCGCAATAAAACCACCATTATCTAATCTTACAGATTTAGTACCATCAATATAATCTGCATCAGAAGTGCCAACTAAAGATTGATAAGATAACCAATTAACACTACCTTCGTTGAAATAACCTACTGCATAACTGGTTTTATTAACCGAATTAAAATCAGCAGTATATGCCAGTGTACCCTGAACTTGATAAACAGCTCTTAAGTTATAAACTTTATTTACATTAAATATCACTTCATTATTATAAGAAAACACATGCTCTGTAACTAAATCCTGCCAATACAAGAAATCATACCCACTAACAGTATTCGCTGTTAAAACAACCTCTTGATTATATTCATATGGACCTTCCACATCAATAGAAGCATGCTGATTACCAATATTTGAACTATAGATAACATTAACTGTTTCACCACTGTCTTCAATATATACAGCTTTTAATAATAAGTTATCATTTATATTAAAACTATAATTAGCAGAAAAACTCAATACATTACCACTCACAACATCTTCCCAATGAGAGAACAATAATTCATTATGACTTCCAGCACTTACTGTCAAAGCATCACCTAAACTATAATAAGGTCCACTAACATTAACACTTAAATCAACATCTTCATCACTAATAAGTTGCAAAAGATATTCATCTGTTTCTTCAACAATTATATGATTAATACTAAAATTAAAAACACCAATATTACCAGTTGTTTTAGTATAAGTCATTCTAATCTTTGATACATTGATATCATTAATAACGAAAGAAACAGTATGAATACTATTAGTCAATATCCCCGACTGAGTATGGATAACGACTCCATTCTGATCAGTAAAAGTTAGAGTTCCGCCCACACCAGCTAACCCATTGCCAATAATCTCTACTTCAACCAAAGCTGATGCGAACAGCTCAAACTCAGAGGTTTGAATATAGTCTCCTGTACTATCTAATCTCTGTGAACCATTTGCATACTGTGCTCCAGTTCCAGAATAAACCCATCCTTCTGGAGCTACATTATTCGTGCCTACCAAGTCCTGATAAAGAACAAGCTCTTCTATTTCAGGCAAATCAGAGTAAACCACTAAAAACTCATCTTGAGTATTTTTAACTATTAAATATCCTCTCACATACGAATAACTATCTTCATTAAAACTCATCAACCATTCATTAGATACTACTAAGTAACTTGTTGCTTGTTTGATTTCCACTAAAGGATTACTAATTATCATCTCAGTTTTCACATTACTAGCAATCATGCCAAACTCAATCAACTCATAATGCTCAGGTAAATAAAACTGTCCCTTAAACGACATAAAACCGTCTCTATCTGGTAAATCAAGGTTTTCACTTAAAGTAACACTAGGTAATTTAAAAACTCTCTGACTACTAAATACAGCTTCTACAACAATATCACTAAGAGCTGTAAAAACATACTCTTCATCATAACTAACAATTACATCATTAATTACCCAATAATTAAAGTAATCAGTTGATGCGTTAGCATTAACATAAACTAAATCATTGTATTGATACTCTCCACTACCACTACCATTTATAACATTAACATTAAACACTTGATCTTCAATAGCAATATACTGTAGAACAAAAACTTTATCTGTTGTAATATTACTTAAGCTACCATTCCACATATCTGGAGCCACAACTAACCCAGGTTTACTTGGAATATCACCAGTAAACTCAACTGAACTATTATTATCAACGAACTTAACTTCTAATAAAGAACCATTGCTGTCAATAAACAAAACAACATTTTTATCATCAGGACTAAACACAGCTTGTAAAATTAATTCTGATGTCACAACAAACTCATGATCTAAAGGCAAATCTGTTCTAACAACACCATTGACAACCCAAAAAGCAAAACTATTATCTTGAACACTATTAAAGATAGAATCAAGACTTACTTTAGAACCATATGCTTTATCTTCTAATGTAACATCTATCTCATAATTATCCTCATCAAAGATAGCCGTTAACTTAACATCAATATTAGAAAGAGATAAATTAGCTTTTACCTCAATAAACATGAATAATGATATTAATATGAAAGATACTATTATACTGATTTTTCTCATCTTTACCTCACAATGTCTACATAATGCTACTTCAATTATACATTAAAAATGATATATTTTCTATAAAACTATTAAACCAGTGTGCAAATTAGAATACAAATATGTTGTAATTAGAAAAGACATAGCTTAAAACTATGCCTTCTCTTTATTTTATCATGTAGTATAAGAAAAAATATGTTATCTCATTCCGTATATTGAAACGTTATCAATATATAATCTTGCAGTTCCAGTAGGAATAGGAGTCGGTAAATATATTTTAAACCTGACTCTAATGTTTCCACTTTGATATGGCTCTGGAACATAATAAGTGTATTCTTCACTTGACCCGGTCAAGTTAAATACTTCTCCAGCTATCCAGGAAACTCCATCATTAACTGATATACTTACTTCAACCTTCAATCCCAAAGTACTGGCAGCTGAAAATTCAACTTTTATTACATCGGACAAATTAAAGTTTGTATGTGTGTACCCTAGATTGTTTACAGCAGTTGTGTACCACCTCATTTGATTTGACATTAAACCACTTAATGGCGAGGTTGTCGATGCTGTTCCATAATAGGTCCCCCATTGTTGACCTGTAGGTCCATCATATTTTATAGTGGTATTATTATAGGTTGTTCCGTGTGTAAAGCCTTCTAAACTCTCAAATCCTGTGGAATAAATAATCTGCTCCTCAGGAGTGGAGGTATACTCTTTAATTTCAAGAGTAATAATTGACGTTGAAATGTTCCCATTTGAATCCTCAACTAAGTATTCAATTGTATATAATCCTAGCGTAAGTGAACTAAAATCAATACCAGAAGTTATATTTTCAAGAGCAGCATTCCTAACTATATAATTAATCGAACTAGATAAATCTCCATCTTCTAAATCACTTGCTGTCACACCGTCTAATGGATCATACGAATCATTCCCTTCAAATAAAACAGCATTCATTGTCCCACTAATCACAGGAGGATGACCAGTGAAGTCTCCATATGAAATCCAACTCAAATTATCAAGCAATAATTGGTTCCCAGTAGTTTTAATCTCCAATGTAAATATACCGTCAATATCAATGTCAGTCACTATAAAAGTAGTATAAACACCATTACTAACCATGTCAGATGTAGCAATTAAATCACCATTTATATAAAGTATAACTCCTGCGGGATTTGATGCACCATTTTTATAATCTACAGAGAATGTAGATATTCCATTTGGAATTGTTGCTCTTAAATATGTGCTTGCATTGTTTCTTAGTTGAACCGCTCCAGTTCCAAGAGCATCTTTATACTCCCAGGTTATATTGTTAACACCAGAAAAAGTACCGTCACCATAGGATCCACCCTGTGTGAAGTTTGTAAACGTTTCAAGATAATCCCATTCATAGCCAATTATAGTTAATAGAGAAATTATTGAAACTGAATTAGAACTTGAATCTAGAACAGAATAATGTATTGTATATTCACCAACAGCCAACCCGCTAAAATCGCCAGCATTAATAGTTTCATTGTTGACATTTTTAACTAAATACGTAATATTTCCAGAAATATCACCATCAAAATTGTCTAATGCAACAACATTGTTAAACGGATTAAGAAGTTCCCCAAATTGTGATGTGATAGTAGGTGGAGCGCTTATAATTGGCTCTTCATCATCAACATACAAGCTATCATTAATGATTAAAGAATCTATGTTTACTCTGTTGCCACCAGATTTGATTATTCTAATAAATATAGGTTCAGCAATGTTAATCGGAACATGTGCTTGTTTTAAACCAATTGAATCAACGGCTATTACTAAATCATTCTCTCCATCATTAATTGTTATCCAATTATTAGGATCGTTCTGATAAGCGTATTGGACTCTTAACTCAGCATTTGCATCATTTCCATATTTTGCATGTAGGAAGAAAATGCTCTCAACTCCTTGCGGAAAAACAAAATCAGATTTAATATATCCCGCAGACTGAACTCTAATACTTCTAGATCCAACTTTAGCATCACTAGCACTAGATCCTATCAAACTATTGCTCAAAATCCATCGATGATTTGCTATTACAAGAGGGCCTTCATCATAACTGGCCTTCGTAACGCCTTCAAAGTCCAAATAAAGCATATCATCAGGGAAGAATATGTCTCTACTATAGAAATACTCCAACTCATAATCTAGATTTTCTAATACTAAATACGCTCTAAAATATCTAAATTCTGATTCGTATGTCATTAAAAACTCATTTGTTCCAGCGACATATTTAAAACCTGTATGTTTAACTACTCCTTCATCACCTAATTCAATCGAACCAGCTATGAGTGAAGTAATCATACCATAATCAATTAAAGTATATCCTTCAGGAAACTCAAATTGGCCAACAAAGGATTTCTTTCCGCTATGCAACTCTAAAGCATCACTTAAAGTAATCAAAGGTTTAACAGTGTCAGGAGATTCCTTAAAAATTGCAGTTATTTCAGTTGATCCAAAGACTGTGAAAGAATATTCTTCTTGATAACTAACTATTTCACCATTAACTTCCCAATGACTAAATGGATTAATATTTATCTCTGGAGAAACAGTCACAATTGTATTAAATAAGTAATTAGCTGAACCAGTTCCTTGATTAACAGTTACTAAAAATTCACTAGTTGTATCAATCTCATACTGTAAAACTAATACAGTCGGTGCAGTGACTTCTAAGTGACTTTCGCTCCAACCAGCAGCTACATATCCGGGTTTGACATATGAGCCTGTTGCAGGTGGATCTGCATCTAATCCATTCTCAACATATTGAATATTAATAAGTTTGCCATTACTATCCATGAAAACAACAGGATTTTCATCTTCATTATCAAAAACAGCAACGATATCCAAATTACCAGTTACTATAAACTCATGGTCAACTGCTAAGTCATATCTAACAACGCCATTTACAATCCAAAAAACAAAATCATAACCACTGATATTTGCATTCAAACCAACTTTGCTACCATAAGCCTTTTCTCCTTGTAGTTCTAAAGCTATTGCCAAATTTTCAGAATCATAGCTAGCAAAAAAACTAACATCAAAAGTCTCAGTGATTCCTTCAGACTTAACCAAATTAAGTCCAACAATAATAAAAGAGAATAAAAAGACTACAAAAAATATCGCTTTTTTCATCTTATATTCCCCCTTACCAAAACAGTCCTTCGCTACAAGATAATCCTGGACCTAAGTCCGTACTCATAGCGATATTATCATTAAGTTCAAACTCAATGATTTCAGCCACAGGCTTTTCATATACTTCTTTCTTTGTCTCCATAAACCCCTCCGCAATAAAAACATAAAAAAACAACATAAACGTTTTCACGATTATATCATAGATATAACCAACAAAAAACCTCTTGTTGAATAATTTTTGATAAAATATTAAAAATTTACAAACCTATCTCTTCGTACATTTGACTAACTTTCTCAACTTCTTGAGTTTTAGTGAATAAACTTCTTATTTTTTTCAAAGAAACACCAAACTTTAATACCATTATCTTAAACCATCTGACAACCCAAGTGAAGGGATAAAGCAAAGGCAGCTTCCTTAACCAAGGAAACATTCCTGACATATCTTTATATGAAGGAAAAACAATTGAAATAATTAAAGATATCCTTTTCTTCTTTTGTAAATGATGACCACTTAATCTACCAATAAAACGATTAAAATCAACACCATGCCCATGAATACCGGACACAAGAATATATTCGGTTAAAGCTTGATATGTACTATCCATTAATTGATAATCTTTAAGCAAATGGCTAAAGGCATCAATTGAAAAATACATCTTATTCAAATACATAATCGTCAAGAAAAATTTATCTAAACTAAACTTATTCAATTGTTCTAATAATTTATTTTCATCGATAAGCTCTTGATTCTCTTTAACAAACAAACCAAGATCAAGGATTGATCTTAAACCTATTCCACTTGAATAAAAATGTTTTACCAGATGAACTAACAAATAACAAATCTCATACTCAACATTTAATTGATAACGAGATTTATCAACTACAAAACTTTCATTCCAAGCATAATCTGATAAACTATCAAACTTCTCATCAACATCTCTTGATATCCTTGGATGAACTTCAATCGATAAGCCACCTAAATCTTCATAATTATCATGAGCAGTTGATTTACCTGTTAACTTAATCTGATTATTAGCAAAAGCTTCTCTAACTAATTTGATTTTTTCTTCTTTAACCAAAATATCAATATCACCCATAGAGCGCATATAACTTTCTGGATAATAAGCTTTTAAGTTAACCCCTTTAAGAAAGATGTGTTCAATCTGGCTTTCATTCAATATATAATCGATTTTCTTAATCAAAGCAACTTGTTTTTCATGCTGAAAGTTATACATAAAGAAATCTTTTTCAAAGCGCAAATAAACCTCTTTACTCAATCTTTCTTTCTCCAAGACCTTATAGATCATTCCAGATAAACCATTTTCCTTAGCTAAACGGTAAAACGCCTTATCTTGAGATATATCAAGGTTAAAAGCTGTATTGTTTAATACAGATTTTATCGCTTCAAATAGAACTTCCTTACCCTCTAGCATTAAACAACCTCTTAACTATTCCTTTAATAATTCTTCTAATTGGTTTAATAAAATACCATAGGTTTACCTTTAAATTATATAACCAACTATTAACTAAGATTACTTTATTTCTAACATAGATTTCTCTAACACAAGCAATGATATCCTCTTTCTTAACCACTTCATAATTATAATTATTATCACCGATAAAAAACATTTTATCCGCCTTGATTTTTCTTAAGCGATGTAAAACAATATTGCCCTTATATTTAAAAAGACAAATCATATTCTTTTTAAACTCATTATTCTTCACTAAGATAACATTACTTTGGTCGCTAACTAAAGAAGGATACATGCTATTGCCTTTAACTTTGATTGTGAAACTCATGTCTTTACTAATTGTTTCTTCAATTAATGGTAATAAGTCTTTCGACTCAACACTAACAGTTTTCATTAGAACTCAATAAGATTTTTTGAAGATAAAATCTTGATAAAATCATCAACGTCTTTTTCTGCCGTATCTTTATCAATATCATATTTATCAAGCATAATCTTAATCAAATCAACTCTTTCAATATCTTGCTTCATCGCCTCAAATAGCAATTTGCCAGAGTTATTCAAAGTAATAATCCCATTGAAGTTAATGCCTTCTTCACCAACAGGCACGACCAAGTTTTGTCCAGCTACAGTTCTTAAAATAAAGTCTTTTTTTATCTTCATAAACTCACCTCTAAAACAGTATATTATGTAAGAATAAAGCACTGCTTGTATCAATTGTTGCCTTTAGTTTAATAATGATACTAGCATCGATTAAATCTTCAATTATCGATAAAACTTCTTGGTATAAATCCCCATCTTCAGGGCGCAAACAGTTCTTCAATAGCTCTTTAACCATCTCTTGTTTATCTAGACTAATTATTTCGTTATCGATGCTTTGTTCTAAAAAAACAATTGCATATAATGGAACTTTGATATTACTATTTACAACTTCTTTTCCTGACCATGGAGAGCCACTAACATAGAATAAGCCATTCTCCTTGTAAACCAAAGGTTTATCATCATTGATTACTTTAAAATCTACTCCGATTTTCTTCCAGTTTTTAACATGAGTGCTTTTTCCTGTGCCACTAGCCCCAGCAAATAACACACCTAAACCATTAACTGCTATTGCTGAAGCATGAAGACTTAAACGATTTTCTTTTAAAGCGATAACCATAAAAGCCAACCCACTTAAAACATACTCCATTTCTGCTAAACGATCACCATACACATTAGTTAAGTAAATTTGATAATCTAAATAATCATGTCGATACTTCATTAATAACTTAATCTGATTATCATCATGATAAGAAACAACATATCGATAATCATCATCACTGAAAATTGATCGATTCTTATAGTCATATAGTTTAGTTGCTTTTGGTTCTTCAATGTACTCAACCGTTTTAACAGTTAATCCATACAAAGGTTTAACATCTTCTACTAAATACTTTTCAATATTATTCTTAAAAAAATCATCATACTGATAAGCAAAAGATAAAGCAATACCAGCTATCAAATAACAACTCATTATTTACTCTCCAATCGTTTCTTGGCATAAGCCTTTAAATATGGAGCGCATTTCTTATCTGTGCCTTCTAATAATCTTCTAGCATAGCACTGAATACAATTATAAAGATACTTACAATCGGTGCATTCTAAATTGCTTTCAAGTTCAATTAACTCTTTGCTTAAAATCTGGAATGTTTGCAATAAATGATTCTCACCTAAAACTGATCTAGCTGGTTTATAAGCTAAAGCACAAGGCATCATTAAACCTTCATAGTTGATAAAATAACCACTCTTTAAAGCAGCACAACTTTGCCAATCAACACTATGATTTTCTGTTTCTTTTGCGCTACTATCAAAAGCAACTTCAATCCTTTTAGTAAAGTCCAGTAAATCGCTAGCATTCAATCTTAACTCTTGATGAGGAAACTCACCTTTTCTTGTTGGTCCAAGATATTGAGCATGATAAAGTTTTAAATCAAATTCCTTAGCAAAACCAATAATCTTATCTAACTCTTGATAGATAGGTAATAAGGGAATTGTTCGTAAAACTGTATTGATTCGGTTTTCTCTTAACTTTTCTAAACTAACAATTAACTGATCAAAACCATATTTAACTGATGTAACTAACTCATAAGTTTCATTACTAGCCCCATAGACAGTTATTGCTAAATACTCTGGAGGTCTTTTAGTCAAACAATCAATCACTTGATCACTAATAAAAATCCCATTAGTAAACAAAGTAATTCTCACACCTAAGTCAAAAAGATAATTATATAATTCCACAAAATCATTTCTGACAAACAACTCTCCCCCAGTAAGTAAAGCAAAAATCAAACCACTATCATAAGCCTGTTTAAAAATCCTTTTCCATTCTTCTGTAGTTAAATCTTTACTTTGATTATCAACAACATAACACATCTTGCATGCTAAATTACAGTGAGAGGTTAATTCAAACTCACCTAGAACAGGTATATTAGCTTTAGCAGCATCATTGATAATCTTACTTCTTAGTTCACGGTAGTTCATCCTCTACCCCCAAATTATCCTCTATTATAACATAATCAGTTATTTATGATATGTTGACAATCAAAATATTTAACAATACTCTAGCAAAATATTCTGCACAATTTAAACTACATATTTTACTTAATTAGGCACTTCTTCACCATAATCATAATGCTCTTGTTTTAATTTAATAAAACATAATAATGGCACAATCAATAACATTGCCGTTACTAAATATAACCCCTTGATATCAAACCATAAACTGATTAAAACCATTAACCCTCCAGATAATAACTGACCAATTGCATCTAGCTGACCAAAACTTGATAAGACAGTTGCCTTGATATTTGAAGGCGTATTCTTTAAGAGAATCGTGTTTAATAAAGGATAAGTTCCTTCTCTTGAAAGAGAAAAGAAAATGAAACCAAACAAAGCCAGATAAATACTAGGTAAATACGCAAACAACAAGATTCCAATAATCATCATCAATGTTAAATTAAACGCCCAAATATAAATATAACTACCCTTCTTCAAATACTTCTTCACCACAAACAGCATGATATAGCCCAATACAGCAATACCAGCATTAACAATAGCTAATATCCAAATTGGTGGGATATTAAAAACTTCTCTAAAATTTAAACCATCAAGAATATAAACCTCATATGTTCTATCAATACCTTCACTATACAAACCAAAGAAAATCATAATCAAAAACATGATTCTTAAAATCTTATTATTCTTAATATGCGATAATCCCTTTACCAAATGACCATAATACTTACTAAAAAATGGTTGTTTTTCTTTATTTTTAACTCTTTTAGTTTCTTTCATATAAATAATCATAATGATTCCTAAGATAAAAACTAAAGCTCCAGAAACATATAAAGCAACCCGAATATTGCCCATTCCAATCACCGCAGCCAAGATTATCCCCATCACTGAAGCTAATTGATAAACTTGAGAACCAGTAATCACAATATGTTCTAAATCCTTTTTATCAGTTTCATCACTTATCCATGAATCCAAAGCCCCACTAATAAAAGTATAACCAAAGCCCCAAGTTACTTGAGCAATAAATATCACAAAAAACAATGGCGTTAAAGCTTCAAGAATCGAGCCAATCCCAATAATAAATAACCCTATAACAACCGAGAGCTTTCGACTCTTCAAATCCGCCACAATCCCAGTAGGGACTTCAAAAATAAATATTGATATTTCCAAAGCTGTACCTATCAATATTAACTGATATACTTCTAACTTAGCAATATCAATCCGATACAAACCCGCCGCAGTAAATAACATGTGGAATGATAATCCCATTATCGCTCTAGCCAGGTAATACATTTTTGCTTGTTTCATGCTAAACCTCTTCATGTAATATAATTATTAATCTAATTCATTTAATCCTTGATTGATTGTTTTTATGTAAGCTAAGCTAGGAAAATTCAGACAATCATGAAATCCAGTAAAAGTCTTAACTGGATAACCATCCAGCTCACCTAAATCAATCTCTTCATTATACCAAGAACCTTCTTGACGCTTAACATCTAAAAACTGCTCATAAGTAATTAAATAAGCAACACCCTGAGCTGCCCAAGTCTTTCGAGTGTCTAAAAAAGCAACGCCACCACCCCAGATACTACTATTTTTAGCAAAATACACAGGATGCTTAAAGGTATAGCGTTTAATTCTAACCGGCAAACTCTTATCACGACAGCCTTCATTACTTACCACAACACCAAAAAAATCCTTTTCGCCACCTAAAAGGTAAAGCTTAAATCTTTCATAATTAATATTTGAACCATAACAAGCGTACCAAACCAAATCACCCATAATAATCATCCCTAACCTTACCACTTAATTATAAACATTATTGCCAAACTTCGCAATAAAAAAAGAACTGTCTAAGCCAGTTCTTTAAAACAAATTAATCAAACTAATAACCAAAAAAACAAATAAAGACATCAAACCATAACCAGCCCCTAGACCAGTTAATAACCTTCTAAGATTGTTTGACTCTAAAATCTTGAAGTATTGTAACAACCCATCAATCGCCATTAAAGCTATCAAACTAAGATTTAACCACAAATTATTAAAACCTATTAACAAAACGATTGGCGCAATCAAAAACTGCCCAATAAAAATCCCTGTACACCTAGCGCATAAAGGAAACTGATAATTCTTATAAAAAAACGATCTCTCACATTTTTGATGACAACCAGTTGTTCTTCCCAATTGCATCAAAAACAACCACTTCTTATTCAAACTCATGTCCGCAATTATTACATTTCTTATGATAATCGACCTTTTCATTATCGACCATACCACATAATAATCCTAAAGGTCCAAATAACAAGTAACCGCAACAAGCTGATTTCGCTTTAAAATCACTAGACTCCGAACGAATATGGATAATGTTCTTTGAGTCACACTTAGGACAAGACTCATTCTCAAAATCATCTTTTGTTTCGTTTTTACTTGTTTTATCAGCTATAATCAACTCTTGTTTTGGTTCAATATTCTTATCATCGAAGTAAGTCCCACATTGAACACAAAAAAGATTAGTGTCATGATTATCACTTCCACAACTCTGACATTTCTTCATCATTAACCTCCAGCAAAATAAAAACTTGTAATTTTCTCATTGAAAGAAAAAATCATACTTAATTATATTAACATATCATTCAAAATAATTATAATTAGTTTTTTAAACTTCTAACTAAATAACATATTTTTCAATCATTTCCGCAATCTTAAGTTCTCTTTTCCTGGATGACCAATCAACACTGGTTTTAAACCTGACACGTGTGCCTTTACTATTGATAATCTTAGTCATTTGTTTTAAAGCCTGGTTACCACCTAGAAAAGCAAATGGAAAATGATGCGTAATAAAGATATCTATAACTTTACCATTTAAATCAGGCAACTGTTTTAAATATACATTCATTACTTTGGCTAATTGAAAAGCATTAACTGGACCGGCAAAAACTAGATAGTCATAATCCTCTACCTTAGGTATCTCAGTTAAAACCGGATTTGTTTGATTAGGATCATCTGATTCCGCCTTTACTTCCAATAAATCAAACCCACTAAATCTTTCTGCTACACTTCTTGTATTACCTGTTTTCGAATAAATAACTACAGCTTTTTTCATTTTTTACCTCGATTATAATTAAAATCACATATATTAATATATTATTATTAAACTAGTTTTTCAATAGGACTAACCATAATTAGTGAAAACAACCCTCTTAGTTCGAAGGTTGTTTTCTTTATATAAAATTAAAAAGGA
>OBJA01000950.1_pt1 | contig 22173 bp, 14 predicted proteins | sample 1519751 | NCBI WGS metagenome assembly OBJA01 (sample SAMEA3881238, study PRJEB22517) | soil metagenome | biome: lake sediment; feature: soda lake sediment; material: sediment, water from around vicinity | place: India | collected 2013-12-23 | depth 3 m
CAACACCTGAGTTTCTTACTTCTCCTCCATTGATAGTTGGGGCTGAGTTACCAACCAACATCGGGACGGGAGCTGTTACGAGCCAGTCTTTGGTCGTTTTGACGTAATAATCCAGTGTCAACCGCACACTACTGCCGAAAGCAGCCATATCCACGCCGATGTTGGTTTGTTCCGAAGTTTCCCATTTCAGCGAAGGATTGGCAATCTGCCTCGGTTGTGTCCCGTTATATTGTGTTTTAAGATCTCCAAAATAATAGATGTTCGAGTTTCCGATGATAGAAGTATATCGGAAATCCCCGATCTCTTCGTTCCCGTTTTGCCCCCAACTGGCGCGGAGTTTCAGTAAGTCCAGTACACCTGAATTGCCTTCCATAAAACTTTCACGCGAAATCACCCAACCAGCTGAAACAGAAGGAAAATAGCCATATTTATTTTCAGACCCAAAACGTGAGGACCCGTCACGACGGATGGTCGCTGTCAACATGTACCGATCGAGATAATCATAATTGAGACGGCCGAAGATGGAAGCTAAAGTGTGTTCGCCATACCCGCCACCTGCGTTGGCACTTTCGGGATCAGTTCCATTGTCGATGTATGAATGCTCCAAATCATCAAAAATCACATCTGACTTTTCTCCTGAAAGGTTGTCGTGCATGTCTTTAAATGCAGTGGTACCGGCCATCAAGGTGAAATGATGATCGTCGATTGTTTTGTCGTAGGTTACAATATTCTCAAAGTTCCACCTTGACCAGACATCCATTGACCTTGTAGCTTTATCGGTAATTGTAAAATGCATGGCATCAATGTAGTAGAAAGGAGTATAACCGCGGGTATCCACCAGCGCCATTTCGCCGCTGTAAGTTGATTTGAAGGTTAAGCCCTTCAGAGAGGTGTTGATTTTTCCAAAATCAATTTCAGCAGACAACCCCCCTATCAGTTTGCTGGTTTTGGTTTCTGATTGAAGTTGATCAAGCAAAGCAACCGGATTGGTTATTTCCTGTAAGCCAAATCCAAACTGCTCAGGTGTTGCCCATGAACCATCTTCATTTTTTACAGGAACAATAGGCGGCATATTGACTGCTTGTGCCAAACCGGTTCCAAAATGGGTATTGGTCTCAATTCCTCTGCTGGTTATCCGGGCCAGGTTGATATTACTTCCCAATTTAAGAAAGCCAAATTCGGACATGGTGTTTAACCGATAACTAAATTTTTCGAAGTGAGATTTCCCTTTGGCAACAATTCCATCCTGTTTGAAATAGCTGAGCGACGAAGAATAAGTCATTTTGTCGCCACCGCCATTGAATGAAATGGCATGGTTTTGTTTCGGGGCGTCATAATTGAACATTTCATCTTGCCAATCGGTATCAGTACTGATTCCAGCCAGGTCTGCGGATGTGAAGCGTAAAGCTTGTCCGGCATTAATAGCTGCTTCGTTCGTTAGCATCATGTATTCCTGACTGTTCAGCAAATTGAGTTTTCGCCACGGGTTTTGCAAGCCATAGTAACCATCATAAGTGACGGCCATTTTGGAGTTCTGCCGTCCTTTTTTGGTGGTAATCAAAATAACGCCGTTAGCACCACGGGCCCCGTAAATAGCACTGGATGCCGCGTCTTTCAGAACCTCGATGGATTCAACATCATTCGAACTCAAAAAATCGATTCCGCTACCACCCATTGGCAAACCATCCACAATATACAGTGGTTCAGCATTGCCATTCGTTCCGACACCACGAATGCGGACCGAAACCTGATCTCCGGGTTGCCCAGAATTACCGGCAATAACCACACCTGCTGTTTTTCCTTGCAGGGCCTGGGTAACACGCATATCGGAAGTTTGTTTCAGATCTTCGTTTCCGACTTTACTGATAGCGCCGGTAACCAGACTTTTCTTTTGAACACCGTAGCCAACAACCACCACTTCATCCACGTCAAAGGCGTCACTTTCCATAACCACGTTGATTGATGACCGACCGTTTACCTGCACATCCAGGGTTTTCATACCTATATATGAAAATCCAAGCGTCGCGTTAGCCGGAGCCTTTAATGTGTAATTACCGTCGAAATCAGTGATGGTACCTGTAGCCGTACCTTGAATAACTACCGACACGCCCGGTAAGGGTTGTCCGTCGTCTTTAGCTGTTACATTGCCGGAAATTGACATTTCCTGTGCAAGCAAACTCAAACTAAAGAAAGAACAGAATAAGAAAAAGAAGATTCTTTTCATAAGTTAAGTTTTTAAATAGCAAATAATTTTTCTTTAAAAATCCTGCTGTAAAAATGAAGTATATGATTAGCATCTTCAAATAAAACCCTACGTCAAGAATGCTACACAGAACATGCGCCACCCCTACAAAAACACTACATCAACTTAACTAAGTATTTGATAGCATTTAAGTTGAATATGCGATTCTCCCGAGAATCGATACATCACCGGAGAATATGCTGTACAACAGGGTGCTCAGATTGAAGAAATAAAAGCGCCGAGATTGGCCTCCCTGTCAAGTTCCAGTTTTTTGCGGAGGCGATACCGGCTGATCTCAATGCCGCGGGTGGTTACATTTTGCAGCGCGGCAATTTCTTTGGTGGAGATATTCATTTTAATATACGCACACAGCTTTTGTTCGCGAGGCGTCAGACTGGGGTAACGTTCGGTTAATCGTTTAAAAAAGTCTTCATGCACTTCGTCAAAATAGGTTTCAAAAAGCTCCTTCTGCTTTTTGTCGTCAAATTCTTTGTCTATTCGATTGATTATAAGGCTAATTTTTGATTTCAAAACGCTGTCGCCAGCCTGATTCTGGAGGTTTTTCAATTCCGCTTTTAACTTCGCCATAAACTTGTTTTTTTGCACCAGGCTCATGGTTTGATTGGCCAGCTCTTTGTCGAGATGAATCATCTTTCCCTGTAGATGTTCGTTTTTCAGCTTAATAATCTCTTTTTCCGACATCAGTGCTTCGCGCTGGTATTGCTGCACCTTCAAACGATATTCCTGCAAATTTTTCAGCCTTTCTTTCCTTTTCGAAACCTGCATGCGGTGATACACCCACCAAATCAACAGGCCAATAAAAATCAGGACGGAAAAAGTATACAAAGCGTAGGCGGCAATTGAACGGTACCATGGAGGACGGATCGTAAAAGCAAATGACGCGATGCTGCTTTCATTTTTAAATGGATCGGTCGCTTTCACTTTAAAAATATAGTCGCCTTCACGCAGGTTCATAAATTCGCAGGTTGACTCGGTTGACCAGGAGGACCAGTCGGTACTATAGTTCTCGAGGAAATAGCTATAGCTGATCTTCTTGCTGTTTTTATAATCGGGACTTGAATAGATAAATTTCAGATTGTTGCCTTTAAAATGAAACGTCAGCGAATCGTCAGGCAAAATGGCGGGAATTAAAGCCGGATAAAAAGTTTTTTCATCATACAAATTGACCACCTGCCGGATGTAAGTGTTAAACGGAGTTTCGGGGCTGGATTGGTAGCTGGGCGTGTAATGGGCCAGTCCATCTTCCATCGCGATAAACGTGTTTTGTAAATCGGCAATGTGAATATGCTGGAAACCAGGAATTAGCCGCCCCGACAGTTTTTCAAATGGCGCAATTACCCTGGTGTAAGTTCCGTCTTCCTGAAAACGCAAAACGCCCGGGACACCGTTTGCAATAAACCAAATATTCAAATATTGGTCCTGCAAAATATATTCGACATTATTGCCCTCCCCAAAAAGATTGTTGTAGTAAACCGAACGTTCAAAGCCATTCATACTTTCGTTAAAGATATAAACTCCATCTGGCGTGGTAATGACGACCGTTTGACCCAAGGCCATCAGGTTGTTATAGATATCTGCCGGTAAGCCGTTTTTCGAATTGTAATAAGAATAATTGACAACACTGTCGAGTTTTTCATTTAGCTGAATTTTATAAACACCTTTAAAACCATGACTCATCCAGATGTTGCCGTCTTTGTCCCAGGCCAAAAGTTTCGACGATTCGTCAAAACCTTTTATCCGGCTTACGAAACGCCAGGATGTTTGGTCGGCACTCTTCCTGAAAAGTGTCAGCCCATTGTAATTTCCGCCAATCAGAAAATTGTTGTTTTGCGGAGCTTCAATAAACATCCAGCCCCCGTTGACCGACGAAATCAGGCGCGCTTCTTCTCCTTCAACAATATAAGCCCCGTTATCGTGCCCACACAGTAAAACCCCCTGGTGCACACCCAGATACCACACCTGCCCCACTGTTCCCGGAATCAAACGAAAACCTTTGGATTCGATTTTTGCTTTTTCAGGCCAGTCTTTTACAAAAAGCCCGTGATTGGTGCCTGCATACAATTTACCATTGTGTACCAGAGAGGTATAAGTAGCCCCAAGGCCCTCAGGATCGTATATAAACGTGAACGGCGAACTGATGTCGATGTAGTCAATGCCGTTGTCCAGCCCAAGCCAAAGATTTTGATCGTGGTCGGTGCCAATGCTGAGGATCGTATTATTCTGAAGCCCTTTGTTTTTGTTGACATGCTGAATGATTTTCCCGGCTTCGTCAGTGATCAAAAGGCCATTTTGGATCGTTCCAAAAGCATAACAGGCATCTCGAAATTTCGTGGCTGAAAAAATCTGGTTTTCTTTCAGAAAATCGTTTGCTTCGCCTTTCCATGGCGACAAAGTTTCGCCGTTGTATTCAAAAACTCCGTGGTTGGCGGTGCCGATCAGCACCCGGTTATTATATACCGGAAGCACAGCCCATATTTCTTTATCGTTCAGAAAATCAACCCCTGGCAATTTAAACAACTGACCCTGCCGGTATTCGTGAAGCCCCTCAAGTTCATCCTGCACCCACAGCTTTCCATTTACATAAAACGAAAAACGAATCCGGTTATTCAGATGAACAGAGGAGATTTGCCCGTTCTTGTAAATAAACAGGTGGCTGTAGGATTGAAAAACGACGCCAAAACTGGTCAGATGAATCTTCCAGACTTCATCAAAATTGCGGAAGGCGGCCGGCACCAGCTCCAAAAGAGAATGGTATTGCAGTTGTCCGCCCGGGCCGGGCTCCATGTAGCCAAAGCCGTTCTGTTGCCCGAGATAAATCCGGTCATTTTCATCGATTTTCAACGAGCGGATAGTCGAACGGTTCGGAAGAGGATAAAGTTGCCAGTGCGCACCGTCAAACTCAAGCAAACCATCGCTGTTGGCGAAATACATAAAATTTTTGCTGCTTTGCGCAACGCCCCAGTTTTGTGCACTGGCGTTGTATTCCCGCTTGGATACGTTCATGATATCCGGAACGCCAATATCTTTTAGCTGCCCGTAAGACACAATTGAAATAAAAAAGAAAAAAAGAAGAAAAATATTTACAACCCGATACCGCTGCATGTCACAAATATAGATAAATTCTATTTTTTTGCTGATGGCAGCTGTACAAAATCATATCGTACACTATTTTTGCCAGACCAAAAAGATACAATCGATGAAAACCGGAATTATTGGCGCTATGCAGGAAGAAATCCTGCTTTTAAAAGATGATATCAAAAATTTAAAAGTGGAAAAGATTGGCCCGCGCGAATTTTATTCCGGAACGATCAACGACAAAGATGTTGTAATGTGCCTGTCGGGTTGGGGGAAAGTGGCTTCAGCATCAACAGCAACCAGCCTGATTAATCTCTACCATGTTGATCAGCTTGCATTTATCGGTCTTGCGGGTTCCATGCAGGCCCACCTCAACATTGGAGATATTGTAATTGCCAGCCAGTTGGTGCAACATGATGTTGACTTGAAAATGCTGCATGGCTTTAACGACATTCAGCCCCCCTTCTGGAAAAAATTTGAGTTTGAAGTTTTACCCGACATCACCAAAAAAGCTTTGGAGGCCGTAGAAGCGTTTATTATCAATTTGAGAAACGGCAACTACAAATCGATAAACATCAGTTATCAGCCTAAAATTTATATCGGAGCAATTGGTACAGGCGACCAGTTTATTGCTACAATTGAAGGTAAAAGCCGTATTAGTCAGTCGTTTCCAGATGTTTTATGTACCGAAATGGAAGGCGCCGCCATTGCGCAGGTTGCCGCCGACTATGGGGTTCCCTGCACCGTCATCCGTATCATTTCTGATAAAGCCGATGATAATGCCCACCAGGCTTTTGCTGACTTTTTGTTTCGCAATATCAGTCACATCTCTGTTGAAATAGCCAAATTTATTCTGGCATAAATTACTAATTGTCACCACGAAAAGCGTCAAAATATCAGTACAACAAAATCGGCCAGGTTGAAAAAAGCCGCGGGAAGAAGATGTGGCATGGTAATTGTAAAAAGAGATCAGCCACACACAATATATATCCACTAAGCCGTGGACACAATTAGACAAGATGATTTAGTTTAGAAAAGACCAGAAAGTCTCCAAAGCAAAAGTTTGGAGACTTTTATTTTTTAGTAGGCTGAATTTGAAGAATTTTCCCAATTTCAACATTATAAAACAGCGGAGCGACGACAATTTTCGGATAACGCCGCCTGAGCCTGGCTGCTTCGGAAACCAAAAAATCGACCGCGTTCCCAATTTCAAAAAAAGGCGAAAGATTCTCAAAGTGGCGTTGGGCCGAATCTTTCTTCCAGCCGGCATTCTCCGAAAGCCCCTCGATAAAAAGGTCTTTCCGCTTTTCAAGTTCCACCATGCCGCAATTATCGTGGCCAATCAGCGCTATGTGGCGGATTCCGCCCACGCCTATGGCATACGAAACCTGAAATTCATGATAAAAAAGGTTGGCACCACCCGAACGGATGATGAATGCAAAATTATCGGGTATCCACAAGCTTCGGCGGTTGTCCATACACATCCCTATCAAAAGTTTCGGAGCTGGGTAGGTGCTGAACTTTTGGTTGAGATTGTGGTAGGACAACAAGGAACCGATGGGTGTTTTTCTGTATTCAGGAAAAATATCTTCAACGGAATTTACTTCAATCAGCTTTGTCATTTCTCAGGTCTCAATTTCGTTACTATGCAAACCAAACTACGTTAAAAAAGGTTCATCCCGACAAGAAAAAGATGGATATATTTCATCGTGGCAATCAACATTCATTGGAACGGTTGTCAAAAAAAATGAAAAAAAAGCGCCGGTCCGGAAAAACCGACCTCCCGGAATCAGGCGCCTTTTTTTATATTTTTGTGAAGTAAAAAAGAAAACGATGGCTAAAGACTGGAAAGAACGTTTGGGCGTGGTTTATTCGACCAATCCCGATTTTCAATATAACAAAGACGACGAAAGCGGACAGGCAACGCTGCCGCCCCGGCAACAGCAGTTGCGGGTTGGGCTCGACAAAAAAAACCGCAAAGGAAAAGCGGTAACGCTCATCAGCGGCTTTGTTGGCAGCGATGAAGATTTGAAAGCGCTTGGCAAAATGTTGAAAACAAAATGCGGCGTAGGCGGTACCGCCAAAGACGGTGAAATCATTGTCCAGGGCGATTTTCGTGATAAAATTCTTCAGCTTCTCCAAGCCGAAGGATACCAGGCCAAACGAACCGGCGGATAAAGGAAAATCAGTTCAATCGCTAAACGGCCTTTTTACAAGCCGGTTACTGCAATAGAAATGTCAAGTTCGACTTCAGCATTTGCCGAAACGTGTATGTTGTCAATCGCATGCGAAGGGGTGAGACTCACCGTATTGGCCATTCCTGTAAAATTAAGCCTCCCGCCGATGATGGTCCGCGAATACGACGCCACATGAATTTCATAATCGCCTTCTTCCAAAAAAGCCAGGACATAACTGCCATCTTCTTTTATCTTGGAACTGGTAATCGCATTGGAAAACAACACATTACCCGACCCTTGACCCTGGGTTTCAGCAATAAAACTGTATTCACCTTTTTTATAAACATACGCGATGAACTCAAGGCTTGTACCTGAATTGATGGTTGCCTGACCGGCAATGGAGCCAGCTTTGCCCGTTTCGACCAGCCGCAGTGACGATTTTAAATCAGCATCGGCAACAAATGAATAATTGGTTTCCTGACTGGAGTTATTTCTCATGACGGCTTTGCGTAAATCAAAATCGACAACCAGCGTGGTGCTTTGCCCTTTTTCAATTGTGAAATCATGATCAAACACCACTTCCATCTGCATGGCATCGGATGCTGCCAGATCATGTTTTTTGTTGTTGGTTCCCAAAATGTAACAGCCCGGAGCGGTTCCGGCAACATCGGTTTCAAAATCCAACTCAACAGAGATGTTGCTGTAACTTTTCGCATCCAACTCGCCGGTAAAAAGTTGTTTGGTTTCGCCGTTTTGATAGTTTGAAATATTGACGGTTTGTTTTTCAAAACCCTCAACTGCTTCGCCATCAATCTTTATCATTGAAATGGTAATAAAGGTGGCCTGAATATTTTCGTCATCGGATGGGGCGTCGGTAATTTCAAGGTTGATTTGTCCGGTTTTTTTATCTTCTTCCTTTTTACAACCTGTAACGATGGCTGCAAACATGACGATTGCAACAATCAAAAAATTCGCTTTTCTCATAACTTCGGGTTTAAATTGATTTGTTTCTAATTTTAGTGTTCCTGCTTTTTTTCGTTTTCATTTTATTGTTGAATGGCTTTTTCAAATCGCTTCTTATTGTGGTAAGAACCAGCCAGACAGCAAATTGTTTGCTTCCTGTTGTGTAAGTGTGTGTTTTTTACAATAAAACAGGCGGATTAAAAATTTAATTCCGCCTGTCTTAAATCCAACTAAACCTCAAAAATGAAACACTTACACTAATCTAGCTTCTTATTAAAATGTTGTTGTTGTTGTATCCTGGTTTTCGAGTGATTCGTCCACTTCGTTTTCCAATTGATTTACATCGTTTTGCATTTCGTTAGTTTCTTCTTCGATTTCTTCCCCTGCGCTTTCCATCTCGTCAGTAGCACTGTCAATCGATCGGTTAAGATTGCCTCTTAACTCGTCACTTTCGCGGCGGATGTTTTCGATTTCGGTCCTAACGTCTTCACTTACTTCCTCTCCTGATTCATTCAGGTCATTGGTAATTTTATTCATTTCTTCATCAAATTCTTCGAGTTCCCTTTCAAGTTTGGCAGAATATTCCGGATCATCTTCCGAAAGGCCTGCAACATCTTCCTTCAGTTCACCCAATTCGCGGTGCGCCCTGTCAATGGCATTTTCCGGTTTTGGTTGTGTTTGGCAGGAATAAAATGTTCCCGCAAATAATGCTATTACTAGAGATAATATGGTCAATTTTGCTTTCATAACTTATTTTTTTAATGTTAATATTTCAGATTAATTTAAATGTTTCTGTGTTCCTAATCTGCCAACCTATACCGCAAAATGATGCCAACAATACAGTGCGCCTACAAGCACCAGCCAGCAAACATCTCATTAATAATAACTTAAAGCATAAAAAGAAATTAAAACCGGCCGTTATTTCCTATGCCAAACACCGATTTGATGTGGATTTAATTACTCATTTTGGGGAATGATTCTGCAACTGATTTGGACTTAATGCCAGCTGTGTAATTTCAGTTCAAACTTCTGATTTGGTGTGTTTGATTAGCCATTCCGCCACAAACGATTCCCATTTGGCAAACTTCCGTTCGTCCATCACCCTTTCCATTTTTATCTGTCCGCCTTTCTTTTTGTTCCAGGCGTTCCAGTCAATAAAACATGCTTCGGGAATGGTTTTTACGATCACTCCTTTTAAGGCTTTCGAACGGGCAACGCTGTAATTTTTGTTGGCCGCTTTCAAACTTCCATCCAATGCTCTGGCTAACTCTTCATCATTGACAGCGGTGCTGGTTCCGAGGTACCACTTGTGGTGAAACTCCCCGTCGATTTTCACTGCTGCAACTGTAAATTCAGGAATGGTAATTTGATAGCGGTCGCCAACTTCACGCAAAGCTTCATTCATTTTAATTACTGAAAGCTGCGACCCAACTACGCTCAAATAAAATTTGGTGCGTCCGGTAATTTTTATTTCCGCCCGCTGTACGTCGGTAAACTGGATGGTATCACCAATCATGTAGCGCCACAAACCCGAGACGGTGCTGATTAATAAAACATACTCCTGATTTTCGGTAACTTCGGAAATATTGACAACCGGCGCCCCTTCAACCAGTGTCCCGTCTTCCTTGATGTATTCAGGTTTGAAAGGCACAAATTCGAAATAAATGCCGTTGCCGGTGAGCAATTTCATGGCATGGGTTTCAGGCCTTTCCTGAAAAGCAATAAATCCTTCGGATGCAAAATAAGTGTCGATCACGATGAGCGGACGTGCCAGCAATTCGTTAAAACTTTTTTCGTAAGGTTCAAAAGCCACGCCGCCTGAGGTATAAACCTGCAGGTTGGGCCAAATATCGTGAATGGTTGTCGCACCATGGTAGCGGATCACTTCCTTCATCATCAATTCGAGCCAGGGAGGAATGCCACTCAATGCGCCGATGTCCCAGTCCCGCGCATTTTTAGCTATCGCCAGTACACGCTCGTCCCAGTCAGGAATGTTCGAAATATCTTCCCCCGGCTTGTAATATACTTTGAACCAAGCTGGTAAATTTCCGGCGCTGATTCCGCTGATTTCACCTTCGAAATAGCCGTTTCTTTTGTTCAGTTTTGTTGAACTGCCCAACATCAGGATTTCTTTTTCAAAAAAAGAAGGAGGAAGGTTGAAATTGGCAGTTGCCGCCACTTGTTTAATCCCAGCCAGACGTATGGCATTCAACATTTCCGCCGAAACCGGGATACGTTTGCTTTTTGTGCCGGTGGTGCCTGAGCTTAATGCAAAATACACGGGTTTGCCCGGCCAACTGATGTTTTCTTCACCTTCATCGAACCGGCACCACCATTCTTTTTCCATCCTGTGATAATCAAAAAAAGGTACCCGCGAAGCAAAAGTGTCAGACAGGTTCTCGGCTTTTAATATTTCCCCAAACCGGTAGTACTTCCCGAACGTCGTATCTTTTGCCTGGGTCAGTAAGCCCGATAACACGCTTAACTGTTCTGTAGGATCGTCTTTTTTCGGCATCAATGAGTTGCCCAATTCTATTGCTGTTTTAATGATCGCCCCGATAATCGCCATGCTTATTTTTCTGGTTGAATGAATCCGGCTTTCAAATGAAACACCAAAACTTTATTCGTTTTAAACCATTGATTTATAATGCGAAATAAGCGCCGATGGTGAGGAGTGCCCGCCTCAGTGTGTAGAAATTACTAAACAACCGCATTTGTGTTAGAAGCATTTTTCAGGCCAACGCAACCTGTTCACTACTATGCCGAAAGCGACTTCAACCTGCTAAAGTGACCGGCTTGGCATGGTTTTGCACCAAAGTGGCTTATAATCAAATAAAAAATCTAATTATGAAAGTAGCAGGAACAGTTTTATTTATTCTCGGAATTATTGGTGTCCTCGTTTTTGGCATTCAAGCTTTAAACGATTCGGAAAGTTTTAGTTTGTTTGGACTTGATATTGCAGTCAGCAAAGCCAATTGGACACCACTGATAATCAGCGCATTAATAGCTGTCGTTGGGATTGTGCTTCCGATGACCGCAAAAAGGGCAAGCTGACAATTCCACAGGAAAATGGCAAAAATGCCCCTCATGTTTAATTGAAGGACAATGAGAAATACAAAAACTATTTTAACAACAGTTGTTGTTACAGCCATTACCATTATTTCGTTGTTCCTGGCGGGGGCATTTTTCATTTCAAAGCAGATCGAAAAAGAAATCCGGACGCTTCAGGTAGCCAACTTCCGGCTACAAAATGCTGGTGTTAAAACCAATCTGTTTTTGGGTGAAATTAAACTAAGCGACGTTGAATTGCGTGACACCATTTCGGCTGGAACAATCGACATTCCCGAAATTGCGATCACCGGAATTGGCTGGCTGAAGTTTGTCATGAACGGTAAAGTTTCAGTGAATCAGATACATATTAAAAGACCGACTATTGCACTGACTGATAACATGAAGAGCAGGGAATCACCCAACGAAGCTGAAAAGCCCCGCTCCGTTGACATTGGCAAAGTTGAAATCAGCAATGCAACAGTGCTTTATCAATCGGGAGAAAAAAAACGTGATACGATTTTTTCAAGCCGGATTAATCTTGACGTTTGGGAAATATCAACTGCCGGTCAAAACAAATTTCAATTGGAAGGCGGATCGTTTGACCGGTTGCGACTGGTGATGGAACAGGGCGAAATTCATTTTTCTGACCAATTATACCGTGCCCGCTTCAATGACTTTCAATACGATTCGGACACCGCGCGGCTGGCTGTCGCGCAAATTAAAGTACTTACAAAAGGTTCAAAATACGGGATTGGTAACAATGCGGGGGTTGAAACCGATTGGTTCGATTTTGTGGCAGATGGTTTTGAAATGAAAAACATCCGGTTGAATACGCTCTTGTCTGGCACGGCACTCATTCTGGATGAATGTCGCTTGCAAAGTTTGAAAGGCACCGCTTTTAAAGACAAAAGACTGCCACTTCCTGAAAAGCCCAACACAAAACTTCCGATGGAATTGCTTGACGATCTGCCTTTTGCCTTTCATTGCAGCCGGGTAACCATTGCGCAGGGCAGCATCAGGTACGAAGAACGCGCCGACGGATCAAATACCGCCGGCTATATAAACTTCGAACGGTTGCAGGCAGAAATCAAAAACCTGGGCAACATCGACAGCCTGATCAGCGGACCCACCACCATGACAGCCAAAACGTTGGCAATGGGAAAGTCAGTCCTTCAAGCTGATTTTGTCTTTCCGAATAAAAAATTTCAAAAAGCTTATCAGGCCAAAGGTACGCTGGCGCCTGTCCCGCTGGACATGTTCAACCCGATGATTATCGAAAATGCCGGGATGAAAATCGAAGGTGGTGAACTCAAATCGTTGGCTTTCAATTTTGATTACAACGCGCAACACGCGTCAGGCGAAGTAATCTTTGAATACGACCAGTTGAAAGTGTCGGTGCTGAAAAAGGGCAACCAGTCGAAAAACAAATTTCAGTCGTTTGTGACCAACACCTTTATCGTTCGAAAGGAAAACCTGCGCGAAAAAAACAATTTCAGGAAAGGAGAAATTTCGTTTGAGCGGAACAAAAAAAGATCGGTCTTCAACTACTGGTGGAAATCGCTTTACAGCGGCTTAAAAGATACGGCTGCTTTTTAGGCAAATGATCAGATATGGGGATTATTTTTCACACCATAACTGGCATATTCTACAACAACAGGTGGCACATCAGGCAAATTAACTGCTGAACGTCAGCTTATTATCGATTTTTATTTTTTTGGCATAAAAATCTCTTTCTTCAGTGAAAGAGCTGTTACAGCGCAGATTTCAAAAACATAACACCATAAACTATACATTATGAGATCACTACTTTACTTAATTGCCGTCATCCTCATTATCGGATGGCTCCTTGGGTTCCTGGTTTATTCAGTTGGCCACCTCATCCACATTTTGTTGGTGCTGGCTATCATCTCTATCCTCATTTCCTTCATCAGGGGACGATGACGGGTAGCTTCAGTAATCGAATTTCAGAATCACGCATGGTCACGACTTATTGTGGCCGCGCGTGATTTTCACGTTTTAAGTCCGTTGTATTCTCTTATTTGATTTTTGTAATCTGAAATGGCACTGCAAAATTTAACGGTTTGTTGCTGTGGTGGTGGTGAATCGAATACTGGTGAGTCAACTCAACCCCGAAATAAAAAATAATCGATACAAAATAAATCCAGAGCAGGATGACGATAAACGATCCGGCAGCCCCGTACACTGCGCCCAGGTTACTGGTACCGATAAAAAGCCCGATGATAATTTTGCTGGCCGCAAAAAGTACCGACGCGAAAATAGCCCCAAACCAACTGGCGCTCCACCGAACCCGCACGTCGGGCAAAAAGCGGTAAATCGAGGCAAATACCACTGAAATAATTCCCAGCGTGAGGACAATGTTCACCGCCCTTGCCAGAATGAGAAAGCCGGGTGCAAAATAAGCTTTTAAAAAGTCTTTCAAAAAAGCAATCGACGCGTCCAGAATTAGCGAGATCAGCAAAACAAATCCGAGGCTTAAAATCACACCGAAAGAAAAAAGCCGGTCTTTGGCCAGCTTAAAAAGGCTGAACTTCAGATTCGATTTTACTTTTACGCGCCAAATGTAGTTGATTGAATTTTGCATGATCGTGAACAGTGTGGTGGCCGAAACCAAAAAGAAGACCACCCCCACAAAAGCGCCCGGCCCGCTTTTTTCAGAAATGTCGTAATTATCAATGGCCTTTTGCAGCAGCTGGGTACTCTCCTGCCCGATCAGCACTTGCAGTTCTTCAAACAGTTTTTCGCGGATGGACATATCGCCGGTGAAATAACCAAACACGGAGATGATAATGATTAAAATAGGCGCAATTGAAAAAATAGCAAAATAAGCTGTTGTTCCGGCCATGCCTATCGGGTCGTTTGAACCAAAATGAAACAATGCTTTTTTAAATATTCGGAATGTCGTTACCGCTTTCCTTTTTAAGTTAATCTGCTTCATGTTTTTTCCTGAAAATTTTGTTTTTTATTTTTTGTAACCACAAAAACCGGAGCTGGTATTTTTCAACCCCCCTGTCGCTGATCAAAAAAGCAAACGGCTTTAGTTCATCAATGTTCCGCATTACAATCTTCATGATAGCCAGGCAAGGGACAACGATCAACATGCCGGCAATGCCCCAAACCATGTTGGCAAGCAACAGTCCAAGAATAATCGCCAGCGGGTTGATTTTGATGTTGTTGCCGACAATATTTGGGGTAAGCAAATTGTTTTCTAAAAACTGAATGACGCTAAACAATAGAAAAATCTGAAAAATCAGTTGAAACGGGTACTGATCGGTCAGCAGCACATACAGGATGGGAAGCAAACCGCCAATAAACGTCCCGATGTACGGAATCAAATTAAGAAAAGCAGCCAGCACACCAAAAAATAAGGAGTGCGGCACGCCCAAAATAAACAGGCCCACGGTATTCAAAACCGCCAGAATAAAAACCACGACCAGCAGGCCCGCCATGTATTTTGTTGTTACTGTAGATATTTCGCGAAGTATTTTGACCGTTCGGGGTTTATTCCTGCGTCCGGCCAGCATAATCAGGAAATAGGCCGTTTTTGTTCGGTAGAAGAGCAGGAAAAATATAAAAACCGGCATGATAAATAACTGAAAAAGCGTGGTGGTTGTAGTGGCAAAAATGCTGGAAAAAGTTGATTCTCCGGTTTTTAACAGTGCGTCAGACGAGTTGGACAAATAACCGTTGATCGAATTCCACCGCAAGCCAAGTTTGCGCTCCAGGGTACCTAAAAGCTCTGCTGATTTTGCGTCAACCTGCTCTTTTAGATAGCTCAAATCAATATCGACATTCGACAATCTTGCCGATAGAAACAGGAAGGCCGACCCCAACACCACCAGCGCCACCAGCATTACAATGATAATGGCAAAGCCCCGGTGCACGCCCCTGCGTTCAATCTGCCACACCAGCGGGTAAAGCAAATACGCAAAGAAAAAGCTGACGGCAAAAGGAATCAAAACATCTTTCGCCAAAATAATTCCCAGAAAAAAAATAACAATGATAAAAATAACCGATGCGATCTTTAACAGAGTATGGTTGTTCATATGTCTATTTACTTTTATTTAGCTATTGAAAGAATTGTGCCATTTGCTCAGAACTTAGACAACAAGGGTTTTGAAGGCAAATTTAACAGCTGCGGAACGTTGAATTGCCGGGTGTTTTTGGGGAATGTGTGGAAAATTATACCCGTTACCACTGCCGTTCCGAAGACTGGCATCACCCGACGCAGCTTGGTATAATATTCGTAAAAGCAAAACCGGGCACATAAATTTTTGAAAATTTAATGCCACCGGGAATAAAGCTTTTTTATGATCCGGAAAATATGCTAAATTGTGATGGGAAATGTTTGAGGTATGCGCAAACCAGTTAGCTTTTTTTTAATCTTCTTCTTGATTTGCTGCGGACAAAGTTTTCGCCTGTTGGCGCAAGAAAATTACGAAGTCCGCAAGGTTGATTTCCGCGGAAACAAAACCCTTGATGAAGATTTCCTGCTTGAGGGAATGGCGCTGAAAGAAGTTTCGTGGGTCGAAAAGCTGATCACTTCGCAGGTGCCTTTCCTGTTTAACCGCGAGTTGGTCAACAAAGACATGGAGCGTTTGGTGCGGATTTATCAAAGTGAAGGCTTCTTAAATGTAAAAGCCACGCTTCAGCCTTTAAACATCAACGACAAAAAGCAAGTGGTAAAAATTAAGATTGATGTGGAAGAAGGCGACCCGGTTCTGATTGAAGAGGTTTCATTGGAAATGAAAGAATTGGCTGACAGTTTCAACATCGATTCATTGTCGAAAAGGGTTTTCCGCAAAATGGAACTGACCGAAGGCAAACGGTTTCGGGACGAGTCACTGGCACACGACATGCAGTTGATCAAAGATGCCTTCCGAAACATGGGCCACGCGTATGTTGAAGTGAGTTACGACCTTCAGCTCGATCCGGAGAAATCACTTACCGGCATCAGCTATTTTATCAGCCCCGGGCCCGTCGCCTTTTTTGGCGAAACCGATATTTCAGGCAATAACCATGTTGCCCAATCTTTTATCCGCAAACAGATTCAATACAAAGAAGGCGACCTGTACAACAAATCGCTGCTGAACGAAACGCGGCAGGTTTTATACCGGCTGCAGTTGTTCCGCATCGTTTCGGTTTTGCCGCAAACCGATGCCGAAACCCGCAAAAGCCCGATACCCGTGAAGGTTTTTGTTGAAGAAGCCCCGCGCCTGAGCACCCGTTTTGGCGTGGGCTACGGAACCGAAGATAAATTCCGCACCTTTCTCGACTTAAATTACCTGGGTTTTCTGGGCACTGCCCGCCGCATCAACCTGTATTTAAAACATTCGGCGCTTGAGCCGTACTCCATCAATTTACGGTGGATACAGCCGCAGTTCCTCGACAAAAATAACAGCATTGCCATCAACCCGTTCCTCATTCGCAACAAAGAGCCGGGCTACGACACTCGCAGGTTCGGGGTTAATGTTCCGCTGACACACCGTTTTACCGACTGGCTCACCAGCACAATCACCTATTATCTGGAAGATGTTCAGCAAAACATTGAAGCAGGCGACCAGGAATTTCCCGATATGGAATCGGAAAAGTTCCCATACAACAAATCCGGGATTTTGCTGGCCACCGTTTTTAACAATTCAAGCCCGCAGTTTTCGCCTGAAAAAGGGGTGAATTTGTCGTTGGGTTTTAAGTTGAACGGCCATTTATTTGGCGGTAGTTTTAGTTATACGAAGTTTTGGGGCGACTTCCGCACCTATCACGAAATAGGAAATATGGTGCTGGCATTGCGCGCCATGGCAGGCGGCATCAGCTCGGCCGACAGCAGTGGGTTTATTCCCGTTGAAGACCGTTTTTATTCGGGCGGAAGCAACTCAGTCCGCGGGTGGAACCGTTCGGAACTGGGCCCCATGCGCGAAAGCGGGACGCCGCTGGGAGGAAAAAGCATAGTTGAAAGTTCGGTGGAGCTCCGTTACCCGCTATTTTGGCGGTTGAGCGGGGTTACTTTTTTGGATGCGGGAAATGTGTGGACCGGCTCGTATAATTACCAGCTGGGGAAACTGGCTTATGCAGCCGGGGCGGGCTTGCGGGTAGAGACACCGATCGGCCCGATCAGGCTCGATCTTGGATTCCCGGTGTGGAACGAGAAAAAAAGCCCGCAGTTTTTTATCAGCGTGGGGCAGGCGTTTTAACCAACATGAGCACAAATGCACGAATGAATTAATGAAGAAAGTTATCAAATATAGTTTGCTCGTTTTGGGATGGCTACTCGTAGCGGTTGTGGTGCTGCTGGTATCGGCGGGTTTGCTGATCCAAACCCGGCTTGTAAAAGAAAAGCTGGCTGCTTTTGCCGGACAAAAAGCATCAGAATTTCTTAACGGCGAACTATCTATCGGAGAAATTGACGGCAATTTTTTCACAGACCTTCATCTGAAAAATATTCTGTTGTCAAACGAAAAAGACACGATTATTTTTATCGAATCGGTTGATGCGCGTTATAACCTGCGCCCCTTGCTGCAAAATAGCCTGCAAATTTATTCGGTGCAAATTACCCGTCCATACCTCTTTCTGGAACAAATCAATGATTCAACCTGGAACCTCCAGCAACTGGTAAAACCTTCGGAAACGGATCCCGACACCACTTCTTCGGGAACTTTCGATCTGGATGTGGCTGCATTCAAAATGATTGAAGGACGGGTGAAGATTGCGTCGCCCGATACAATGATTCCGCGTGAAATTCAACACCTAAACACGCGTATTTCACTCAGTTTGAGGGAGAACAGACAAAACCTTCAACTCGCTGATCTTTCTTTTTCAACCCGAACGCCCAACCTGACAGTTGAAAAGCTCGCCTTGAAGGCCATACTTACGCCGGATTTGATTGAAGTGAATAATTTTTTCCTGAAAACGGCCAAAAACCAACTGCAGGGCGATATAAAATATGCTGAAGCAGCCGGAAAAAAATCGACTGTAAAATTGACGAGCACTCCTTTACAATTAACTGAATTTGAATATTACCTGCCTGGACTGAAAATCCCCGTTTCGCCTTCCCTTTCGCTGGACGCCTCCATGCAGGATGGCGCCGTGGAAGCAATATTGAAACTTAACGACCAAAACCAGCAGATCAACCTGGATTTGACGTCAGAAAACCTGCTCAGCTTTTTACAAAACGAAGCTGATTCAATCCTTAGTTACCACCTCAACGGGAGCTTGCAAAATGTTGAACTGGCGCATTGGTCGGGCATTTCAGGGCCAAATCACCTGATCAACGGGACATTGGTTGCTGATGGGCGGGGAACCTCTTTAAATTCAGCGGTTGTTGTGGTTGATGGCAATTTCAACGATGTCGTCATCGCCGATAAGCCGGTTGAAAAACTACAGTTCAACCTCAGCTTAGACCGTGGTAACCTGAGTGGACTGGCGGAAGGGCTGGGCAATTTTGGCGGTTTCCGCATCACCCCAAAAATCCAAAACCTGACCGGCGACCCCGCCTATCAGTTTGGATTGATCGCCCGAAAGCTTGATCTGGCGCAACTGCTTGGCAACGACAGCTTACAATCCGACATCAACCTGGAAGCCCGGGTGAATGGGCGCGGTTTCGATCCCAAAACGTTATCGGCCAAAGCGAATGTCGTTTTTTCGCGTTCGCAGATGCGGGAAATTAAGCTGGACACCATGCTGGCCCTGATTCAGTATCAAAATGAAAATATTCAGTTGGATTCCGTCTGGCTTCAGACACAATCGCTGGAGGTACACGCATTTGGCAACTATAGTCTGAGATCGAATTCGGATGTTGTTTTGTCAGCCAAACTGGACGGTCTGGAAGAGTTTGCTGCTTTTATCCCGCTGGAAGGGCTCCACACCAGCGGCAGGCTCGATGCACATCTTTTTGGCAAAACCGATTCACTCCGACTCGAAACTAAGATTGACCTTGACCAGTCGCGGTATGACACCTTTACGATCGAAAAGTTGCTGGTAAATGCCGATGCCCTGCTCACGCCTTCCGATACCCTGGTGAAAGCCCGCGTGCTGGCCAGCGACCTGCGGCAGGAAGATTTCAAGCTCGACTCCGTTGCTTTCGACATTGAAGCCGGGCTGGATTCGGTCTTTCTGGAAGGCCAGTTAGCCAACGAAGATCTGAAAAGCCGGGTGCAAACGGGTATCCGCTTTGGCGAAAAAATGAGGATTGAATTGGCCGGGTGGACGATGGACTACAAAAACCAGCACCTCGCGCTGCAGGATGCACCGGCCATTATAGAGATTGACTCGGTCAGTTACAAGGTTGACAACTTCAAACTCGCTTCCAACCAGTCCGACACGGCCCACTTTATTTCGGCACAAGGCACCATCAGCCGAAATGCTGCGGAAGACTTTGATTTACAAGTGGCCAATGTCGATCTGGCTCAACTGGCCCAATTGTTTGGACAGGATGCCAATGTAAAAGGTTTTCTCGGATTGAACGTAAACCTGAGCGGGATCGCCGAGTCGCCGGTCATCAAAGGCAACTTCAAACTGGACCGCGCCGTGCTGAATGATTACGAATTCAACACCTTTGGCGGAACCGTGGATTACGAAAACCAACGGTTAAACACCGAAATGAAAATTGTACCGAAAGACAGCGGCCGGATTGAACTGACCGGGACCATCCCGCTGCAACTAAGGCTGGATAGCATGAATTTCAACTACAGCCCGAAAGATTCGGTAAACGTGTTGCTGACCATCGAACAATTCCCGCTGGCGGTGTTGCAGTCGGTTGACCTGCCGGGCGAAATTTCGGGCTTCCTACAGGGTGGCGTTAAAGTGACAGGTACTGCGGAAGCGCCCGATCCGAAAGGAAACCTGGAACTAAAAGAAGCTTTTTTCAGGATACGTGAATATGGGATTGATTACCGCGATATGGCTTTTAACCTGGAATTTTTGCGAAACGAAGTCCGGCTCGATACCTTTCAGATTGTTACAAAAGATGGCCGGGTAACAGCAAGCGGTAAGGTCGATTTTAATTCGAACTTTTATGAAGGCGATATCAGCCAGTCGCAAATCAACTTCAACTTTGACGAATTTAATCCGGTCAGCCACCGCCAGTTTAACATGCAGGTGAACGGGAAAGCCAGTGTTGGCGGCAAAAAAGGTGAAGTTGAATTCGACGGAAATCTCTCTGTTCCTGAAGCGGAGGTTTACCTGCCCGCCTTGTTTAACATGATGGGCAAAATGAATACGCCCGACATTCCGAAGCCGGTTTTGGTCGAAGAACTGGAGCGCATGTCGCCCGATACAACGGGAACTGCGATGGACACAACCAGGCAGGATACAGCAGGCTTCACCTATTTTGATGATTTCACCGGAAAAGTGAGGCTTAAAATTCCGAAAAATGCGTGGATTAAAAATGAAGACATGCGCATCGAAATTTCGGGCGACCTGGAGCTGATTAAAAACAAAGAATTTTTTGAAGTTTTTGGTGAAATTGAAGTGGTACGAGGACAATACGATTTGTTCGGGCGGACTTTTGTCATCGACGACGGAACGATCAACTTTCAGGGTGGCGAAGAAATGATGCCGGTAATTGACATTGACGCCACCTACACGTTCCGAAGCTCACAACGCACCGAACAAAAACTGGCTGTCGCCATCACGGGCACAGCCGAAAAACCGGAAGTGGAGTTTTCGTTAAACGGCAGCTCAATCAGCGAAGGCGATGCCTTTTCGTACCTCCTGTTTGGAAAAGGTATGAATGAACTGTCGTTGTCGCAACAAGAAAACCTGCAGGGCGCCGGCGGCGGAAGTATGGTCGAATCGGCAGCAGCCTCGATCCTTTCCTCTCAAATCACCAAATTTTTGGGTGATAAACTCGATGTGGATTATATTGAAATTAAAAGCGAAGGCGGCTTTGAAAACGCGACGGTGGTGGTTGGCAAATATATTACGAACGACCTGTTTGTCAGTTACGAGCAACGAATCGGGGAAACGACTGACCGCGAGCTTGCCAAATACGAAGTTAAACTGGAATATGAACTTTTCAAATTTTTGTTTTTCCAGCTCAACAACTCTTCGCGGGACAGCGGTTTCGATGTCATCTTTAAATTTGATGCGGAATAAAAAAACAGGCTGGCAGCTGTCAATTTTTAAATAAAATTCTGATCTTTGTCATACTTTAAAAGCTTCGCTAAAAAAGCAAAATCAATGTACCAAAAATTAGATGCATATGTTTAAGATTCAGACCTTAAATAAAATTGATCCTGTCGGATTAAAAAATTTCCCTTTAGACGAGTATGAAATTGCAAGTGAGTTTAGCAATCCCGATGCCATCATCGTGCGAAGCGCAAAAATGCACGATATGGAGTTTTCATCTGGTTTAAAAGCCATTGCACGGGCCGGAGCCGGGGTAAACAACATCCCGATTCCAAAATGTACCGAACGGGGAATTGTGGTTTTCAACACGCCGGGCGCCAACGCTCACGCCGTAAAAGAACTGACTATAGCCGGCCTGTTGCTGGCTTCGCGCGACATTGCTGCATCAATTGAATGGGCAAAAACATTGATTGGTAGAGGTGATGAAGTGCCCGCTTTGATTGAAGCCGGGAAAAACAATTTTGCCGGACAGGAAATCCGCGGCAAAACGCTGGCTGTGAT
>OBJA01000951.1_pt1 | contig 22167 bp, 17 predicted proteins | sample 1519751 | NCBI WGS metagenome assembly OBJA01 (sample SAMEA3881238, study PRJEB22517) | soil metagenome | biome: lake sediment; feature: soda lake sediment; material: sediment, water from around vicinity | place: India | collected 2013-12-23 | depth 3 m
CTCTCCCGAACCATCGGGCGAGGGGAAACGGCAAATCTGAAGGACAAAACATTAAGCTTAATAATTTGGCAGTTCCCCTTCTCCCAATGTGTTGGGAGAAGGGCAAGGGATGAGGGTTTGGCCCCATTTTCATCCCGGAGTCGGTACGACGCCTAATAGCCATCATGCCTCCCACGTGCCCCAGACTTGCTGGGGTGGGTGCCCACTTAGTGTTACCCGGCTGCTGGCAGTCCGATGATCTGTAGGTGACGCCAATCGGCGAGGTAGCCCTCGATTCCATCGATGGTGATATGAAGCCACCAAAGAAGTTGTTCATCCTTGTTCTCTGGAACAGCGCCAAGAAAACGTATGGTGGAGTCTTTGTCCACATTTAACTTCCAACATTTCGAATCGGCCTTGCCGGGCTCTTCGAATAGTTCAATCATTCCCGTTTCGCGTAAGGATAGTGCATATGCCTCGTCAATGAGTACGGGATGCTCTCGAATATCGGGGTTCAGTGACTGAGACTGAGCGTTCGATGGATCGGATACGATGGGGTCGTATTTAATGATACAGAACGATCCAGACCAGCCTCTAGAGGCCACAAAGAGGTGCTCTCTGTTGTTGGCGGTCAGTTCTTCAATGGAATAACGATTGAAGGGATTCCCGTTATTCCAGAACTGAATGTATTCCGTCACCGGTATTAGCCGGCCTTCGCTATTGATGTTATAGAAGATGCCTCCGGTTTCATACCCCGGCGCGCGTGGTAACTCCGAGTCTTCCAGCAGCAATAGGCTGCCGCCGCCCGGGCACTCCACGCGAACGGGCCGGACAAAGTAGGCCCAATCCGGATCATACGGCTTTTCGATTTTCAGCAGTGGTTTACCCGTTGTTGAATAGACGATGATGGCGACGTCCGTTGGTTCGTCATCGGCCATTGGATGCCCCATTATGCCTTGAACTTCAATGGTTACAGGCTGCTGTCTGGGATGGCCGATTTGAAAAGGACCATAGCTGCGAGTCGTTAAAGCCCCAGGGTTTATTGCTGGTGAAGCATGGGTCTCCCGGCGATCTCCGTTTTCATCTTCAACCTGCTCACTCTGGGCGATGGTGAGGCGGCTACGTGGAGACTCGGGGGATGGAATGACTTTATAGACACTAAATCCAACGAATGTGACGGCCGAAATAGCAATCCCGATGAGATATAGCTTCTTCCTCATCCAATAGCACCTCGCCAAGAAAGCATTATGTAAATAATATTCTACATTTTACAGAGATTACCTTTTGCATACGCTATTGTTTTTTCATGCTCTAGGGGATGGGACCGGAATCCCAAGCTGTCAGTGTTTTATAAAAAACATTCATGCTTTCGAAACCTCCGGCAATATGGGTGTTATTGACGAGCGTTCCGGCATATCGATACCCGGACTTTAGGAATGTGACGTTCATTCCGGGGGACTTCAGCCGCGCTATGGTGTAGCCCGTTATAATCCCTTGTTGCCGCATGGCTTCCTCCATCTTTTGCAGAAGTATGAATGCCAGCTTTTGACCGCGGTGCTCCGGCCGTACGGCGAAGTCGGTCATTTCAACATTGAGATCGTCGCGGTCGACTTCGGCTGAGGAAAGAGCGATCAAACGATCTCCCCGGATGTCTCGTATACCGAAATAGACCGTCTGATCCTCCATGGTATCCCTTAAGTAGTCCGCCCGGTCGATGGGGAACGGGTAGCTTTGGAAGACGGTGCGGTATAGCTCCGCCATCTCTTCCGTATCATCAGCCTTCAATCGCTCGACAAGCAACCCGTTGGTTTCAGGAGTGTCATTTTGAATCGGAGTGGCTTGGAGGAGCATTTTAAATTCATCGAGTTCATGCCTGGGCAATACGCTTCGGGATGTCTCGTAGAATTTTCCTAAAAAGAGACCCCGAATATGTCCCCGGTAAAATCCAGGCACAACGGCTTCGGGAAGGTATCCGCTCCGGATAAACGCATCCGCCAAGACCTCGGGGACCTTCGCAAAAACCTTGGAGTACTGATTCTTCGCCGCCAAAGCTTCGATCCGGGAGATGATGGCCGGATAATCCTTTGGGCTGAGCTTCATGAGGTATATCCGATCGTTGTGCTTCCCGTGCTGAATGAGGCTTTCGCCAAATCTTTCGACAAGGTCGTTCAATTGTCTCTCCGCTCCAACCGGGGAGTGTTTCCCGGGATTAAGGAATGCGTATCATCCCAATCCGATAGCAAACGTTCGATGCCGACGGCTTTGAATTCATCGGCATTATCCAAATTCAGTTGAAGGCGGCAATCCTTACAGTTGGAGTCGCAGAGCGGATTTTGATAATTCTCCGGCTCGGTATAGGTTGTTATCACACCCTCGTAGTTTCGGAGGACGACCTTCTTTGGCGACCAGGAGAGCAGATAGTTGGGCATAACCGGAATCTTACCTCCGCCGCCTGGAGCATCGATAACATAGGTTGGCACTGCAAAACCGCTGGTGTGACCGATAAGGCTCTCCATGATTTCGATCCCTTTGCTTACGGGGGTTCGAAAGTGAGATAAACCTTCCGAGAGGTCACATTGATAAAGGTAGTATGGACGAACACGGTTCTGCACCAGTTTTTGAATGAGTCGTTTGATGATTCGTGGACAATCATTGACACCGGCCAGGAGGACGGTTTGATTTCCCAATGGAATCCCTGCATCCGCCATTCGTCTTAAGGCTCCCTTGGCTGAAGGTGTAATCTCTCGGGGGTGGTTAAAGTGGGAGTTTATCCAAACCGGATGATGTTTTTTGATGATATCCGTTAGGGTTGGAGTAATACGGTAGGGTAACACCACCGGAGTCCGGGTGCCGATCCGAATGACCTCCACATGCTCTATCCCGCGGATTTCACCGAGGAACCAATCCAAATACTCGTCGGAGAGAAGAAAAGGATCTCCTCCGGATAAGAGGACATCGCGGATTTCGGAGTGATCCCGGATATAGTTGATTCCTTGGATGAGCGTTTCCCGGTCGGGAATGCAGTCAACATCTCCCACCTTTCGTTTTCGGGTGCAATGACGGCAGTACATGGCGCAAACATTGCTGACATGAAATAGAACACGGTCTGGATAACGATGGGTAATGCCGGGAACCGGACTGTCAGCCTCCTCGGCAAGGGGATCCGCCATCTCCCAATTCTGCACCATTCGTTCGCTGGGATTGGGAAATGCTTGTTTGAAGATGGGATCATTGGAATAATTCTCAGTTTCGATGAGGGATAGGTAGTAGGGTGTGATGGAGATGGGAAACTTCCCGACCGTATCTTCCAAATCCCGTCGGGTTTTCGTGTCAAACTGGATCCCTGTCAACCGTTCAAAGGTCGGGATGTCTTTAATGGAATGGCGCAGTTGCCACTGCCAATCTTTCCAATGGGAGAGCTCAGCGCCGAGATCGAGATGTTCGGCAATGGTCCGTTGTTTCTCTTCATAAATAACCATAGTTGCCTCCAAGGCGGTTTTTCTTAGTTTGCCCGTAAAACTCTTAAACATTAAAAGAGTTAATTATGCCAGTGGGGCAATAAATCTGATTAAGACGCTTGAAAGACCTTCTCATAGTCTTCCGCGCGGGAGACAGTTAATTCAGATTTGGTGGATGAAAAAAAGACGGCACTCCTTCAACAAACGAAGATTTTATAGCAGGATAATACAACATTATGGCAATTGTTGTGAAGAATCTCATGGGAAAAAGAGCTATGATTAGATTGACGAATTAACGGTTTGGTAATAGTCGCTCATCCCAGCAAGCTGGGGCAACGGAAGAGCGGATTGTGACGGCTGGTGACTGCATCATGCGAGGGCGATAAACAATTTTCTCTTTTCACTTTTTTGTAGGGGATGATAAAATGCCCATAATTGAAGTCGATCGTCTCACAAAACACTTCACGTATTATGAGAAGGAGTTAGGAATTGGGAACTCCTTCAAAAACTTGCTGCGGCGCAAGAAACTTGTGAAAGAGGCCGTCTCTGAAGTCTCCTTTGGGATTGAAGAAGGGGAGATGGTGGGATTCTTAGGCCCAAACGGCGCAGGGAAAACGACTACCCTAAAGATGTTGTCCGGCATTCTCTTTCCCACAAGCGGACAGGCGCAGGTTTTGGGGTATGTTCCATGGGAACGTCGAAAAGGATTTAAGATGCAGTTCTCGATTGTCATGGGTCAAAAGAATCAGCTTTGGTGGGATCTGCCCGCCAATGAATCGCTTTATTTGAACAAATGCATGTATGAAATACCGGATCAGGAGTATTTCACATTCTTGAATGAACTGGCGGAGATGCTTGAGGTCAAGGAGTTGCTAAAGGTACAAGTGCGGCGTCTGTCGTTGGGCGAACGGATGAAGATGGAGCTTATTGCTGCGCTTATCCATCGTCCCAGTGTTATTCTCTTGGATGAGCCGACGATTGGTCTTGACATTATCTCTCAGCAAAAGATACGACGGTTCCTAAAGGAATACAACCAGCAGACACGGACAACGATTATTCTAACAAGCCATTATATGGCCGATATCCAAGAGCTTTGTAAACGTACCATCTTCATTAACCAGGGGACCATCGTCTATGATGGAGAGTTAAGCGCGATTAATAATCTGTTTAGTTCCCAAAAGATTATCCGCCTTCGTTTCTCCGAGAGTATTAATAGAGATGAACTGTCGGAGTACGGTGAGGTTAAGGAGTTCGAAGGCATTGGCGCAACGCTCATTGCCGATAAATCGGATGTTCGAAAAATCTCTACGGTTCTTTTGGAACGACTGCCCATTTTGGATTATAATATCGAGGACATTCCGTTGGAAGAAGGGGTAACCGCCCTCTATCGGAAATGAACCTTGGAATTCTAATCGTTGGGAAGGGATAACGATGCATAAATATAGCCAATCCTTTTTGATCGGCATTCAAAATGCCATGGAATATCGGGCCAATTTTATGCTTAGCATGGTTAGCGCGGTGTTTCCCATCTTTATTCAATACTTTCTGTGGACATCCATCTATGGCGGGGATAAAACGCAGGTCATCAATGGGTATACGTATTATCAGATCATTGCCTATACCATTTTGGCCAGTGTAATTTCCCGACTCATCCGCACGGGGTTTGAATATGAGATCAATGATGACATAAAAAACGGTGGGCTCAACAAATACCTGGTCAAACCGGTCGATTATTTTTCCTATCGTCTGACATGTTTCCTGGGGCAAAAATTTGTGCAAACCCTGTTTTTGCTCGCCATCATCGTCGGTGTTATGCTCTTTTTGATCATACAATTTGAGTGGGTTCTAACACTCCATCGAATCATTCTGTTCTGCCTGACGATCCTTCTTGCCTTTGTGCTAAATTTTATGATCTTTTTCTCCGTTGCGATGATAGGGTTCTGGCTTTTTGAGATTGGATTTCTCTTTGAAGCGTTTCGCATTGTCATTATTATGTTGAGCGGTGGTATTTTTCCATTGGATATCTTTGGCGAGAAGGCCTCGCTCATCTTGAGATTCTTGCCTTTTCGCTATACCATTAATTTTCCGGTCGAACTCTTAAATGGTCGATTAAGCGCAGGCGCAGAGTATCAAGGTTTAATCCTGCAGATCGTTTGGGTATTGGCCTTTGCAGCCATCGCCAAACTGCTTTGGGCCGCTGGCAACAGACGCTACGTGGCCGTTGGAGGTTAAGATCTTATGAAAGCATATTTCGCACAAAACATCGCTGAAATACGAAAACACGTTTATATCTATGGGTTGTTCCTAAAAAACTCCTTGATTGCCCAGATGGAATACAGAGCGAATTTTGTTACTGGAATTCTGATGGAATTTGGATACCTTATCGCCAAAATTCTATACGTTATTGTTATCTACCGTTCGGGCAAGGAGATCAATGGCGTATCTCCCGATGCCGCGCTGTTGTTCATCGGCACCTTTGTGATGATCACCGGGTTTTACGCGGGGTTATTTATGATGAACTTCTATGAGCTTCGTGGGCATATTCAAAGCGGCTCCTTGGACCTTTTGATTACCAAACCTGTCTCCTTGCAATTTCTTCTGACACTACGACGGTCCGACGCTGGGCTCCTTGCCATTGATATTTTGGGTGGAGCGATTATGGTTGGCATTGGATGGGCTCGACTAGCCATACCGGTTAATCCCATCAATGTATTGGGGTTTATTGGATTTGTGATGAGCGGGGCTTTGGTGGGATATGCACTCTTTCTGTTGCCCTCGATCTTCTCGTTTTGGTTCGTCAATACGAGCGCCATCGCTGAGGTGACCGATGCGTTTTGGGACTTCAACAATGTGCCGATGACCGTCTACAACCGTTTGATCCAACGGATCGGGGTCTTTGTCTTTCCCATCTTCGTTGTTACTAATTTCCCGGCCTTGTTTGTGCTCGGAAAACTGAACACATTTTACATTGCTTGGGGTATAATGATTCCATTTATATTATTGTTCCTGACGCGTTTGTTTTGGAACTGTGCGGTGCGGAATTATACCAGCGCCAGCAGCTGAAGGGTTTTGTTCTTCCGATAACAAAAACATAGGGTAACAATGGAAAATCGCCGGTGTCTACCGGCGATTTGATATATTTGATAATGGGGGATTAGGGTTTAGGGTTGAATCAATATATTTGCTTCAGTGACTTGCCCGAGATGAATGACAACATCCAATGGTGTCGCCTGCGGGAATGCTTGATCATCGATCCAAACTTGATACCGCCCAGGGGGGAGTTGGGCAAAGCCGAACCAGCCACTGCCGTCTGTATAGGCTTCACGACGAACCTCAGATTCATTGGGCGATAAAGACTGGACAATGACCTTTACCCGGTCGTACTTCATCTGGATGGGAGAGGAGATTTGTCCCATGAGATGCCCGGTGGTGGGAGTGGATTTCCAAGGCATATCCGGGATCTTAGCCGGGGTAGGAAAGACGGGTTGAGTCTTGATAACGGTCTTTAATACGGGATCCGTGTAGCTTCCTTCTTGAGACAGAAGCGGGAATAGCCAGCCGTTGGTCTCGGGCAAAAAGGCGTAGGGTTGGCGTGGGAATCCTTTGCCGGCCCCGGGGGCTTTGAAATCATCGCAACTGTAGAGATGGCTAGCGCCATAGGCGAAGAGACAGACGCCCGCTGCGTAATTTCCTTGTGCTGATGGGGCTTGAGCTCTTCGGATCTGCTCTAGAGCGCCTTCGATATATTGGGATAACGTTCCCGGGCCAATGACGATCTGTCGTCCGTATTGATTGTCTTTTTCCCATTCAATCCACTGGTCGTACCAGAGTTTATGCTTTGCGCTCCATTCCGGGAAGTAATTCATGGGGATCGCCATATCCAGGATGCCTTCCTGCAACCAACTCCGCCAATCCTGGCAGACATCGAGATAGGCGCGGGAACCTTCCCATCCACTCTCGCCCACGGGTCCGGCTCCCCATGTGATCACTGCGGAGGAGACCTTTATCTCCGGTTTGATGGCGATGGCTTTTAGATAGATCTTCCGTACCAGATGGGCTGTCTGTTCACGACGCCATGCCAACCAACGCGGATCATCGGGATCGGGCATGCCTTTCGTTCCAAATTGCGCATTAAACCGTTCCAGGCTAGTGGCGTTATATCCCCAAGCTTTTCCGGCGTATCGAGAGTAATCCAGATGAATGCCGTCCACATTGTAGTTTCGAACGACGTGAAGATAGACTTCGGTTGTGTAGTCCACCACATCAGGATGGCCAGGATCCAAGAAATACGATTGATTTAACTTGCTAGACCAGCGCTTGGTGGTGTTATCGTAAGAGCGGGAGTAAGAAACCCAGTTGTCACGTCCCGATGTCTTGGGCCCGTGGGCATTCCAGATATGGTTTGGATCCTTCGGGGGTGTTGGGCTGATCCAAGCGACCAAGGTGTTTAGCCAGGCGTGCACCTCGATGTTATGGGCATGGGCTTTTTCAATTAAGTATTCTAATGCGTCAAAACCCGGCATAAGGACGGGATCTTCTGTTCGCGGTTCAAGGCTTTTGTTATAATAGGAATCACCTCGTCGGCGCACCTGGACAATCAAGGTATTGATATTGGCGGTGAGGGCGTCATGGATCAGTTGGTCCACTTGCTCCGGGGTCTTTATTCCATCCCGGAAGGCATCTACCCATAGCGCGCGAACCTCCGGTCGCGTGGTCTCCAAAGCGCCGATGGGAAGCGAGATTATGGATGCCACAACGAATAAGGCAACGAGAAGGTGAGGCGATCGCCGAGTCGTTCTCATGAATCTTCTCCTCATTTATGTAATATTTTGTCTCGGTGAAAAGCTGTATAGGAACAGAATAACACATATTTACCGGATTTTGATAGAGGAACTGATTATTTATAGATTGACATAGTAATTGGGCACAAGAACAAACAATGCTGAGCATTGGTCTTGTAAAAAAGAATGGATTTAAAGCGTGCTTAGATCTTGAACGGGATGTACATTTCCTTCTTTGCGCCGCATATGGGGCATTTATCCAAAGAGGTAAAACAGAAAACATATGGAATTTTAAATAGAAGGCGTAAGAAAAGGGGCGGAAGGCCAATGGACATGGCAAAAAGGGATATCTTTTATGCGCTGGCCAATACGTTCCTCGGACGTTTACTGGTGGCCGGCACTGACCGGGGGATCTGCGCTGTCAGTCTTGGCGACTCCGATGAACAGTTGGTCAAGGCATTGATGGAGGATTTTAGAGAGGGACAAATTCATCCAGGAGACGGTTATGTCCAGTTTTGGACTCGATCGTTGGTCGATTATCTCGCCGGTGAGCGGGGGATGGAGGATTTGCCCCTTGATATGCAGATCACAGATTTTCAACAAAAGGTCTATGATGTCTTGCGAACAATTCCCACCGGCGAGACCCGAACCTATGAGGCGGTGGCGGCGATGGCGGGAAATCCCTTGGCTGTTCGGGCTGTAGGAACGGCATGCGCTCGAAACCCAATATCCATCATCATCCCGTGTCATCGGGTGATCCGTAAGGATGGAACGCTAGGAGGGTACCGTTGGGGGTTGGAGAGAAAGAAGGCGTTGCTACAGTGGGAGGTTGGGTGAATCAAAGTAAACATGGGAATAGTGGTGGATGAAGAAGATTATATCGTGAAAAGGTGAAAAAACACGAAAAAAGCAACCTAGTGCGCTAGGTTGCTTTTGATTGTAGGTGAGCCCTAATATAGGATGGCGAATGGCTTTGCTAAACTTCGGTTGGATAGAATACAATAAGGAATAATTATCTAAGTACAGTACACAAATATACATTATAATTATATCACTTAATTTCGTCAAAGTCAAGATATCTTTGTGGAGTGGGATTATGGGGAGGATTATTAATGAACTTCGAGGAACAAAAAGCAGAAGAGTTGCGCCTGGAACGCACATTGTGTGTGGTCAGCGAACTCCTTTCCAAAGGAGAGGATAGCTACCGACGGATTCAGGCGGATTTGCGCGGACAGTTGGATGATTACTGGCTCAGCAAGACTGCGGATTTTTGGGATGAAGCACAGCGCACGGAAGAGGTGGAACGCCAGCGAGGGATCGTTGCCGCAGTATCCCAGCGCCGACGGTTATATATGAAGATGCTCTCCACACCCTACTTTGGTCGGATAGATCTCAAAGAAGAAGGCTTCGGTGAACTGGAACCTATTTATATCGGTATCGGAACGCTGAGTGTCGAAGGAAGCGGCGAGATTCTGGTCTATGACTGGCGTTCTCCGGTGGCGAGTGTGTTTTACGATTTTGAACTCGGCAAGGTCTGGTATACCAGTCCGGCTGGGCGTGTGGATGGCTTTGTTTCGCTGAAACGACAATACCGCATCGTGGATGGGCGAATGGTGACAATGTTTGATGCGGATGTTACCATCAACGATGAAATGCTGCAAGAGATCTTGGGCAGGAGTGTCAATGACAAGATGCGCACCATCGTCACAAGTATCCAGCGGCAGCAGAATCAAGCCATCCGGGATGAACATCATCATTGGCTCTTTGTTGAAGGTCCAGCTGGAAGTGGTAAGACCTCGGTGGCATTACACCGCGCCGCGTATTGGCTCTATAATCGGCGAAACGCACTGACGTCCAAGAATATTCTGATTCTCTCACCCAATCCAGTTTTCAGCGATTATATCTCTAACGTACTACCTGAACTCGGCGAAGAAAATGTTCGAAGAATAACCTTCTCCGACTATATTGAGCATCTTAGACCCGAGATCCCTATTGCGCTTCAATCATGGACCTGCCAGATGGAGGAGTTGTTGCTACCGATAGATGAAGATGAGCGTTTGCTTCGTCTGTCGGCCATCCGGCTTAAGTCGTCGACAGCCTTTTTGACACTGTTGGAAAACTACGTGGCAGAGCTCGAGAAAGAATGGGTGAAGGACTATCCGGAGTTGAGTTTTCGCGGTGAGCTTATTTGGAGCCGAGAGGAATGGAGCCAGTATTTTTTGGCCGAATTAACCTATCTGCCGGTGTCTCGACGACTGGCCAAAATTCGGCGGCTGATACAGATCCGTATGCGACCCATGGTTAAAGCGCTACGTCAGGTGAAAGCTGAGGAAATCGCTGATACAGGTGATGAGGTCAATGAAAAGACGATTCTCATGTTGGCGCGGCTTGCGGCCCGAGAAGCGCTGCGTCCCGTAGTGGACGAGATGGAACGTTTGACTCATCACAACGTGCTTTCGATTTATCGTGACTTATACAAAACCAGCGGAGAGCGAGAGATTCCTGGAACATATTCGTTGGATTGGAAAGCCATCTGCCATCATACACTTGCTTGCTTTGATCGAGGCGAAGCTCCGTTTGAGGATGTAACGGCCCTGCTTTATCTCTATGGATTACTCCAGGGGTTTCCTGAGAAGAAGGAGATTCGCCATTTAATCGTCGATGAAGGCCAGGATTATTCGATTATGCAATACGCGCTCCTAAAACGACTGCTGCCTCGGACGGCCTGGACGGTATTGGGCGACAGCGACCAGGCGATTCACCCCAGTTCTTTAGGGGCATCTTTTGAGGAGGCCGCACGGACTCTTGGCGCCGATGACCCCGGCTTTATTGCGTTGACCAAAAGTTATCGTTCCACTTCGGAGATACAGAATTTTTGCCGTTCGTTGCTGAAGGAGAATGCCTGGGTTGATGCGGTGGAGCGACGAGGCGAATTGCCGCGTGTTTTCCAATTTTGCTCCGAGGAGCGGATGTTTGAAGCTGTTCCAAGTCTTCTTAACAAATGGCAAGGGGAGGGTTGGCGGTCCATGGCGGTAATCTGCAAAACATCCCTGGAATCAAAGAAAGTCTACCAGGCGTTGGCGCCAAGGATTGCGTTGGAACTTATTGATGAGGAAACGGCCTATTTTAAGCGGGATATCGTGGTCATCCCCTCCTATTTGGCAAAGGGTTTAGAATTCGATGCGGTGCTGGTTTGGCAGGCGGATGCGGCAACATACGCATACGAAGAGGAGCGAAAGCTGTTTTACATGAATTGCACTCGTGCTTTGCACTGTTTGAACCTCTTTTATCATGGAGAGTTAACGCCCTTTATCTCGGCGGTACACGGGTCCTTGTACCGAATAGAGAATAGAGAATATGCAGGAATATTTGCTGACTAGCTCATGGTGGCTGAATTCTTTTCTTGACTTTTGAGAAAAGTAGAATAGAATATAGTTAGAACTCTAATTATAGTGGTGAAGATTCATGACAAAAAAGATGCCCACCATGGCAAAGATCGGCATTATCTTCCTTACAGGGCGCCGTCAATTGCAGCGAAAGATAGCGCCGATGAAGATCACACTCAAGCAATATTACCTGCTGCGGCAATTGACGAAGCAGGAGTATCTCAATCCGTCACAAGTGGCGGATATGCTGTTCTGCGATCGGCCAACCGCCACGGTGATCATTAAAAACCTGGAGCGTCAAAACTGGATACGGCGGGAGAAAGATCCCGAGAACGGAAAACAGATTCGACTTTATTTAACTGATGAAGGTCGGAAAAAGTATGAGCAGACCGAAGAGTTCATTTACGGGCAGGAAGAGAACGATCCCTTAGACTGTTTGACCCTTAAGGAAAAGGAACTGTTGGATCGGCTTATTACCAAGGTCTATCTTCACCTGCGCCAATGATGAACGGCATAATGTCTCTTTTTTACAGCTATATAGTTAGAGTTCTAACCAATAAGCATTGTTAAGAGAAAGAGAGGATACGACGATCATGAAAAGATGCTTTATTATCGTTTTTTGTTTGACATTTATTGCAATCAGTTCGTTCTCCGCAGAACAGCAACATGTGACGATCCAGTACGCAGGTAACAATACTCATAGTGGAAATGCCCAGATTGAGTTGGTAAACCAGGATGGGGAACGTGTCATCATCGGGCTCTATGATCCGAGCTTGCTTACATCGCCTGCCTCAGAGAAGGACGTATTATTAATGGCGTGCCACGATTATTATTTGCCCGATTTTATCCGGGACTTTCCCGGGGAGCGGTTGCTGGTGCGCGTGGGGGAGATCAAACGTCCGGGCCTCTATGTGCGGGGCATTGCCTCGGACCGCGAAGAAAGAGAGATGTTTTTGGAAGTAGACGGCACGAATTACATCTTTCTTGTGGAGATGGCCGGTTTACGGATTGCTGATTTGGGTTACATCGGACAGAAACGGCTTACGTCGGAGCAGTTAGCCATCTTGGGTCAGGTCGATATCGTTTTGGCTCCGTTATACAATTTCCGGAACGGCATGAATGCTTATAACCGCAAGGGATTCAACTTAATCGATCAAATTCAACCCAAGCTTATAATTCCTACCGGTTTGGACCCGGATTCTGCAGAGGACGCCATTGAGCAATGGCCCGGTTCTTATTGGGATGAACCGTTTACTATAGAACGGAGTAAGCTGCCCCGGGAAACTCGAGTTTTGTTCATGGGCCCCACGGCCCGGCAGTACGGGAAGAGACTGAAGATACCCAAAGCAACTCCATAAGCGAAGTGCCTTATCATAAAGTCCGGGTCGTTTTGACCCGGATATTTTTAACATAATAGAATTTATAAGTTTTCAAGGTTGGGAATTTATTTTTCAAAGACATGAAGGTAGTATTTTGGCGACGTTTTTAAACCACAAAGGACAAAGATAGGAGTCAGAAGACAGGAGTCAGTAGTCAGAATGCTCAGGAACAGTTATACGTCGATTCAAGGACGCCTTTTATTCTTCCGCAAAGGCCTTCTCAACCGTTCCAACTTCTGACTCCTGAATTCTGAATTCTGAATTCCGACTTCTAACTCATATAGCTAAATTAATTTGGTTTCTTCGTGTACTTCGTGCTCTTCGTGGTTAAATAATCAAAGCCTTTATTCTGTTTTCGAAAGGACGCCGAAAGGTGTTTTTTTATAAAATGAGACGATTCATTAATGCGCTTTTTGGAGGAGATTTATACCAAAGAGGCGAAATAAAGGAATCTTAACATAGCGCAATCGTTGTTTTTGTTGGATTATAAAATTGATTCATCAAGATAGGAGTCAGAAGACAGGAGTCAGAATAATTAGAGGGACACACTGTCGGAGCGAATAGATATGGATAAGGGATTCAAGGATGCCTTTTATTCTCCCAAGATACGACAAAATTAAGGTGGGAACTGCATGATCAAGTCGTTGCGAAAAGGGAAGAACGCTTTGAATAAGGCGAAAAGATGGCCGCTGATACTTTTTGGAATCGGGGTCTTCTATTTTTCCTACCGACTCGTGGAATTATCCCAAGGTCATGGCTTGTCCTTTATTGTTGCTGCAGCCTTTATTGCGTTGGTTGTTGCAGCGCGCCAAAGGAATCCCAAATCGATCTATCGGTATATCTTTTCCATTGGGTCAGCGCTGATCTATATTGGGGCATGGAACTACTTTGAATTGGGGTTAATTCATTGGAATAAAGTCTCATATATGTTGATTATTTTCTACGCATACCTCTTGCCGGATATTATCTCCGCCAACATTGTGGGTTTGATGATCTCCGGGCAGTATTTGACCTATCGCATAGAAACGCCCGGCCCTCAACTTCTCGGCCATATCTTTGGGGCTATTTTGATCTCCATCTCCTATAGCGTCATCTATCAATTGCTTCGCAATCTGACAGAAGAACGAAATCTATATCGGGAAATGAGTATTCGAGATTCTTTAACGGGTGTATATACATTGGATCATCTCTTGGAGTTGGGACAAGGTTTGTTGGATGCAGGAACGGAGTTGGCTGTCTTCGTCTCCGACTTGGATCGATTTAAACAGATCAACGATACCTACGGCCATTTGGCGGGAAATCTGGTTTTAGTGGAAGTGGCAAAATTGTTGCAGAATGAAACAGCGGAATATGATCGGATTATCGGGAGACTTGGCGGTGATGAGTTCGTTATTCTGATCAATGGGTGCTCGGTACGGCAAATGGGAGCGATCGGCGCCCGATTAACCGATGCCATGGATGCCAAAGAGTTCGTTGTCGATTCGGAGATCGAGCCCATTCGTGTTTCATTCTCATTGGGTTCGACCCATGCGAAAGCTCACTCTAGGAAAAAACTGGAAAACTTGTTGTCCATTGCGGATATTGATATGTACTATAACAAGTACGAAAACCATCGACGGAATGTGTATTCTAAAATTGATTATCCCCTATTAAGTTCAGAGGCTATTTTATTACTGCATACGCTTGCTGAAAAAGACATGTATACCTATGTGCATTCCGAGAAGACTGCCCGTGTCGCCTCGGGCTTTGCTAGGTATCTTGGTTTGGAGGAAGAAACGGCAAAGGCGTTGTATGTGGCAGGGTGGCTGCATGATATCGGAAAGCTAATCATTCCAAACGATATTATTCGAAAGACCGGGGCGCTCACCGATGATGAGTATTTTGCCGTTAAGCAGCACGTGAATTTTGGAATCAGCCTTTTGTCCATGATCGGTCTGTCCGAAGATGAAATCGAGATGGTTCGGTGTCATCACCAACGTTGGGATGGAAAAGGCTATCCCCGGGAATTGTCGGGTACGGAGGTTTCGTTTGAATGCAGGATCCTTCAGATCGCTGATGCTTTCTCTGCGATGAGTGTCAAAAGAGTCTATCGCCCAACCTTCTCTCTGGATGAAGCGATCATCGAAATTCAAAAAAATGCGGGTATGCAGTTTGACCCGGAATTGGCCAAGTCATTTATTGAATATCTCCGGTCTGAATACGCCACGTCCCGAAGGGAAGTTGCCGTGGCCCATGAATAAAATATGATTCGGCATAGCCTGAACTAACCGCTTTTTCTTTCTTATCCTGCAGAATGAACGGAGGTTTGTCACTTGACAGCGGCGGGAATATGCTTTACTTTATAATTTGTTAATTAGGTTTGAGGCCATCATCTATGTCGGTTGAAATGATATTAAAGGTGGTAATCTATAATGACAAAGCCCCAAAAGGCTGAAACATATGGCAACGAGAGCATCTCGTCGCTGAAAGGCGCCGATCGTGTGCGGTTACGGCCGTCTGTTATCTTCGGTTCCGATGGACTTGAGGGGTGTCAGCATTCGTTCTTTGAGATTTTGTCCAATGCCATTGATGAGGCGCGGGAGGGTTATGGGGATTTCATTGAGATCATTCGCCATGCGGATCGCTCCATCACTGTGAAGGATCGGGGGAGGGGTATCCCCCTGGACTATAATCCCAAGGAGGAACGATTCAACTGGGAACTGGTCTTTTGCGAACTCTACGCAGGAGGCAAGTATAAAAACAACAGTGGCGAAAACTATGAATTTAGTTTAGGCCTTAATGGCCTTGGCAGTTGCGCCACCCAATACAGCTCTGAATATATGGATGTAACCGTTTACCGTGATGGTAGCCGCTTTACGCTCCATTTTGAAAAAGGAGAGAACATTGGGGGATTAAAGAAGGAGAAATGTACATACGAGCATACCGGTTCCATCATCACATGGCGCCCAGATCTTGCTGTCTTTACCGATCATGATATTCCCCTTGAATATTATCAAACCGTCTTAAAGAAGCAAGCTGTGGTCAATGCCGGACTCACCTTCATTCTTAAGGACGAGGCTTCCGGAGAGACCTTTGAGTTTTGTTACCCCAATGGGATCGTTGATTATCTTCGAGAAGTGGGTCAGGAGAAAAGCTTTACGGAGATTCAATCCTACGAGACGGCGACTCGGGGCAGGGATCGGGAAGACAAGCCCGAGTATAAGGTCAAGATGCAGATTGCCTTCTGTTTTAACAATGAGATCAATCTCCTGGAATACTATCATAACTCCAGCTTTTTGGAGTATGGCGGAGCGCCGGATCGGGCGGTTAAAACAGCGTTTGTCGCCGAGATCGATCGCGCTCTGCGCGCAGCCGGTAAATATAACAAAGACGAGAGCAAGATCACCTTCGCCGATGTGCAGGACAGTTTGATCCTGGTCTCCAACTCTTTCTCCACGATCACCAGTTATGAGAATCAGACGAAGAAGTCCATCACCAACCGGTTTATTCAGGAAGCCATGACCGACTTTTTAAAGCAACAGTTAGAGATCTACTTTATCGAGAATAAGTTTGAGACCGAGAAGATCATCGAGCAGGTTTTGGTCAATAAGCGGAGTCGGGAGACAGCGGAGAAGACCCGGATCAATATCAAGAAGAAACTGGCGGGCAATGTGGATATCTCCAATCGCGTGAAGAAGTTTGTGGATTGCCGAACCAAGGATCTTAACCAACGAGAACTTTATATCGTGGAAGGCGATTCGGCGCTGGGCGCTTGTAAACTGGGGCGAGATGCGGAGTTTCAAGCCATCATGCCGGTGCGGGGAAAGATCTTAAACTGCTTGAAAGCCGAGTATGACAATATCTTCAAGAACGATATCATCATTGATCTGTTGAAGGTCTTGGGTTGCGGCGTTGAGATTCAATCTAAACATAACAAAGACTTAAATACCTTTGATCTGAATAACCTGCGTTGGAATAAGGTGATTATCTGTACCGACGCGGATGTGGATGGTTTTCAGATACGCACCTTGATTCTGGCCATGTTTTATCGTCTTGTGCCCACGCTTTTGCGCGAGGGAAAGGTCTTTATCGCTGAGACGCCGCTCTTTGAGATCACTTCGAAACAAAAGACTTTCTTTGCCTATGATGAAAGGGAAAAGAACGCCATCTTATCGAAGTTGGATGGGAAGCATACGATTCAACGATCCAAAGGTCTGGGTGAAAATGAGCCCGAGATGATGTGGCAGACCACGATGAATCCGGCGAGCCGCCGTTTGATCCGGGTGCTCCCCGATGATGTGGTCCGGACCCAAGAGGTCTTTGATTTGTTATTGGGCGATAACTTGGCCGGGCGGAAACAGTTCATCGAAGAGAATGGCTACCGGTACCTGGAAATGATCGATGTTTCGTAAAAGTCGCTGTAAACCCCCACGGGGGTTTTGCTTTTGACGTTATTTGTCATTAATCATTGGTCCCAACCCATTTGCGGTTTGAAGGAATAAGCTTTTTTACCGGGAATATATCGTAGAATGGTCTTTCGTGAATTTGTTAAGTAAAGATTACGCAAAAGAGGGATAACTCCATGGAAGCTTCATTGCGGATGAAGGGTCTTCGGTCTGCGATCTTTGCGGAGCTTGAGACGAAAAAGCGGACGCTATTAGCGCAAGGACGGGAAGTCTTTGACTTTAGCGTGGGCACTCCCGATCTTCCTCCGCCGGCTCATGTTATGAATGTTATTGCTGCGGAGTCGCAAAAAGCTGCCAATTATCGGTATGCGATCAACGATTCTCAGGAACTGTTGGAAGCAGCGGCGGATTGGTATAGAAGACGTTTTGGGGTGGAACTGGAGCCTTCAGAGATTATGTCGCTCATTGGGTCTCAGGATGGATTGGCCCATATTGCTTTGGCGTTGGTTGACCCTGGAGATACGGTTTTGGTACCCGATCCGGGTTACCCTATCTTTCGGGTGGGTCCTGTTGTGGCCGGCGCCAGGATTGAACGAATGCCTTTGCTGGCAGAGAATGATTTTCTCATTGACTTTGACCGCATTCCTCGCGAAACAGCGCGTGCCGCCAAGTTGATGATCGTCTCGTATCCGAATAACCCGGTTACAGCCATGGCGTCTCGCGGGTTCTACGAGCATTTGGTGGACTTTGCTTCCCGGAACGATATCATTGTTCTTCATGATAATGCTTACTGCGAACTGGTTTTCGACGAGAGGCGGGGCGGGAGCTTTTTGAGTATTCCGGGTGCTAAGGATATCGGCATTGAGCTGAATTCCCTTTCCAAATCGTACAACCTTCCCGGTTGCCGCATTTCATTTGCTTTAGGCAACGCACGGGTCTTGGAACAACTCCGCGTATTAAAGTCCCATTTTGACTATGGCATGTTTATTCCCTTTCAAAAAGCGGCGATTGCGGCGATTACCGGGCCTCAGGATGGAGTTACGGAGACGGTCCGGAGATACCAGCGGAGGAGGGATCTTCTCGTGGAAGGCTTCTCCCGTATCGGATGGACGATGACCAAAGCCCCAGCCACCATGTTTATTTGGGCGCCGATACCGCCCAAGTACCCCACATCGTTGGAGTTCACCATGGAACTTCTAGAGAAGACCGGCGTGATCGTCGTTCCGGGAAGCAGCTTCGGGGAGATGGGAGAGGGATATGTTCGATTGGCAATGGTTCAGCCCGAAGAGAGGATCCGGCGGGCGATTGAGGCTATTGGTGAGAGTGGGATGTTATAGACAACCTCTCTCTTGCTCTCCCCTAGGAGGGGAGAGTAACCTATGCCGATGGAGATCGGGTATAGATCATTATTCCGTAAAAAAGACAGTCAAGCTTGGATAGGGGAGGATTTAACCGATGGCGGTTCAACCCGTAATTGAACAAAAGATCGTAGATACCTTGGAGCAGAACTATATGCCCTATGCCATGAGCGTCATTGTGTCTCGGGCGATTCCCGAGATCGACGGCTTCAAGCCATCCCATCGCAAACTGCTTTTTACCATGTATAAAATGGGACTCCTTTCGGGAAATAAGACAAAATCCGCCAATGTGGTCGGTCAAACCATGAAGTTAAATCCCCATGGCGATATGGCCATCTACGAGACGATGGTCCGGCTGACCCGAGGCTATGATGCGTTGATCCTGCCTTACGTCGATTCCAAAGGAAACTTTGGCAAGCAGTATTCCCGGGATATGCGTTTTGCAGCGCCTCGGTATACCGAGGTGAAGTTGGACCGCATTGCGGAAGAGCTCTTCAAAGACCTGGACAAGAACACGGTGGAGTTTATCGATAATTATGACGGAACCATGAAGGAACCGACGCTTTTGCCCACGTCTTTCCCGAATGTTCTCGTCAATGCCAATCAAGGAATTGCCGTCGGTATGGCCAGCAACCTGTGCAGTTTCAATCTGCAAGAAGTCTGTGAAGCAACCATCGCTTATATCAAAGATCCCGACGTCAACCTGATGGATCACTTAAAAGCGCCGGACTTTTCCTCCGGGGGTCAGCTCATCTTTAGCGAAAAGGATCTTCGGGATATCTATGAGTCGGGCAAAGGCAGCTTTAAATTGCGGGGAAAATACCGTCACGATAAAGAAAACAGTTGCGTTGAAATCTACGAGATTCCGTATACCACCACATCGGAAGCGATCATCGATACCACGATCGAGCTGGTTAAGAACGGAAAGATCAAGGAGATCGTGGATGTCCGCGACGAAACGGACTTAAACGGCTTGAAGATCACACTGGATGTGCGGAAGAGCGCCGATGTAGATGCTTTGATGAATAAACTCTTTAAGTTGACGCCTTTGCAAGACTCGTTCAGTTGCAACTTCAACGTGCTCATCGACGGCCGGCCCAGAGTCATGGGTGTGCGAACCCTGATCGGGGAATGGTTGCGATTCCGAGAGGGCTGTATCAAACGTCAGCTGCAGTTTGATATCGCTCGGAAATCTGAGAAGCTTCACTTATTGACGGGACTTGAGAAGATTCTCTTGGATATTGATAAGGCGATACGGATTATCCGGGAGACTCAGCACGAGGTCGAGGTCATCCCCAACTTAATGCAGGGATTTGCCATTGATCAGCTGCAAGCGGAGTTTATTGCCGAGATTAAGCTGCGCAATTTAAATCGGGAGTATATCTTAAATCGGGTCGGTGAGATCCAAAACTTGCAAAAAGAGATCGCTGATCTGAAAATGACTTTAGGGGACGAGGCAAGAGTCCGCAAGCTCATCAGCAAGCAACTGCAAGAAGTAGCTAAAAAGTATGGACAACCCCGACGGACTGAGATTATACATGAAACCCAGATCGAAGAGATTACCCATGAGCATCTGATCGAGGATTATAATCTCAAGATCTTCCTTACGGATCATGGTTATCTGAAAAAAGTTGCTTTAACCTCCTTGCGTTCCAGTCCGGAACATAAGTTGAAGGATGATGACGTCATTATCCGCGAGATTGAGACGCATAACAAGGCAGATCTGCTACTCTTCTCCAGCAAAGCTGTGGTTTACAAGACGAAGATCTATGAGATCAACGATTGCAAAGCCAGCAGCCTAGGGGAGTATCTCAATAATCTTTTGGAGATGGATGCTGATGAAAAGATCCTGGATATCGTAGCCACCGATGATTACAAGGGATATATGCTGTTTGCCTTTGAAAATGGAAAGATGGCCAAGATCGACTTACAGAGCTACGCCACGAAGACCAACCGAAAGAAGCTGGCCAATGCGTATTCGGATCTTTCGCCCTTGGTCTATAGCGCCTTTTTAGACGATGATATTGAGTTGGTTGCCTATAGCAGCATTCGGAAGGTTCTCATCTTCAATACGGCAGCCATTAACCCGAAGACGACCCGGGATTCCCAGGGTGTCCAGGTCCTGAAGGGCAAGAAGGGGAGCACTCTCCGGGCTGTAAAACGTTTGGAAGATACGGATTTTCCTGATCCCGATTACTACCGGACTAAGAACATTCCCGCAATTGGGTGTTATCTAAGGGAAGAAGATGAAGGCGAAGAACAGGGTATGCTGGAATTTGGCGCATAGGCATTAAAGGGCCCATGGGCCCTTTAATATTTCTTTTTCTGAGGAGTTACCGGGTTTACCGCAAAAGGAAAAATCCTCCGGAAGGAGGACAGAAAAGACTAGCGAATTCTTGATCATAAGATATCTGCTCAGGAAAAGAACGAAAATTCCGCTTCTTCCCTTCTTAGGAAAGAACGCTTGTTGCCAATAGGTTGCCTTGGGCAAAACAGCGTGATGAGGGGTTGACGTGCACAAAATGGAGATGAAGGAGGGTCACCGATGAATAAAAGGAACCTGATGATTCTCGGAGGGGCGCTGATTCTAGCCGTTGCGATCTATACGATCATTGCGTTTGTACGTCCGAGTGGCGAAAGGTCAAACGGTGATCGGCAGAGCCGCACGGTCCAAGTTACGATCTATTATCCAAACCCGGAGTATGTTAGGACAGGAAAAGAAGAGATGCCGCGCGTTTTACCGGTGGAACGGGAGATCGAGCTAAAACAGGGAGAATCACTGGCCCAATCGGTCATGGATCTTTTGGCTAACCCGCCCCTGGATAGCGAGACGACCCTAGGGAAGATCAACGTCTTGGGAGTTGAGGTTGATGAGGAAACAGCCTATGTCAACTTCTCCAGCCAGGAACTGTACGGCGGATCTCTGGAGGAGACGCTCCTCATCGAGCAAGTGGTACGGACTTTGACCGGTCTTCCCGATATCAACCAAGTTCAGTTCCTGGTGGATGGCGAGCCCAGTGAAACATTGATGGGCCATTACGGCGTGGAATCCCCGCTAACGGTCGACGATCTATAATTCAACGGAAATAGCGAATTTCGAAGGGGTTGTCTCAGAGTGATATGAGACAGCCTCTTTTTTGATTTTATGGTCAAAAACGAAAAGGGAGTTGTCACACCCTCAAATTCGACGGTAGTTCTGTACAAAGATACGGATATTTTAACCACGAAGACACGAAGGACCACGAAGTGTTAGTGTGTTCTGAAAGGGAATCGTGAAATTATCATATATGAATTTAGCATAAGGTACGCCATGTAGTTGCTGATCAACTCAAATGGACATAAGTTGAAAGAAGCAATAACAAGAGCTTTTGCCCTATTCTTCATGATCTTCGTGCCCTTCGTGGTTTATAAAAATCTTGCAGTTACATCAATAAGGAACTT
>OBJA01000952.1_pt1 | contig 22163 bp, 17 predicted proteins | sample 1519751 | NCBI WGS metagenome assembly OBJA01 (sample SAMEA3881238, study PRJEB22517) | soil metagenome | biome: lake sediment; feature: soda lake sediment; material: sediment, water from around vicinity | place: India | collected 2013-12-23 | depth 3 m
TTCTCAACACCTGATTATGCCCCAAATATCAATAATTTTTCCAATATAACGGCAAACTCCACTGCAGGCTGGGTGGCAAACATGCTTTGTCTAAAAGGTGTAAACATGACTCTTGCACCTGGACACCATGCGGGCTTGCAGGCCCTTGCTTATGCCTACGATATGCTTTCAGAACAGCGTGCCAAAGCAATAATCGCTGCAGCATCGGATGAGATTTATCCACAGACGTATTATAATTATGACTTGATCGGATATCTCTTCAATGGAGAAAAAGAACGGTGTTATCAACTCGAAGCTACTGAACAGAAGCGAAAAGTACTTGGCGAAGGTGCTGGTGCTCTGGTGCTTGAAACTCTATCTTCAGCGCGTGAGCGTTCTGCACCTGTTCTTGCAGAAGTTCTGGGATATGGCATTGGGATGGACCTTGAGCAGTTTGATCATCAGTGCATGGGTACAGCCGGTCAGGTGTACGCAATTGACCAGGCTGTATTGCGAAGTGGCGTCAGTGTATCAGACATTGATGCGATTGTTTGGGCACCACAGGGAAATGCTCAGGATCTCAAAGTGCTGCACGCACTGGAAGCAGTAATTAAAGACAGATTCGGGACAGTTCCTCTGATTACGACCACGTTCAATACCGGATACATAGAGTCCGCATCGATTCTTATTAGTCTGGGCCTGACAGTGCACTCTCTGCATTATGGACAGCCACTCTGGAATCAGCGCACGGGTTTACCCCTTTTAGACTCAAGAAAATTGTCTTATCCTCCAAGGTGTATTCTTGCCCTGGGAAGCAGTGATGTAGGGTATAATTTCGCTGTTATCCTTGCTGCCGGGGAAATCGCGGGGGGGCAGTGAGACGGAGGATTGTTGCAACAGGAATGGGGGTTATCTGCAGTGCCGGCAATGGGGTGCAAAATTTTACAAAGGCACTTCTAAGCGGAAAGCATTGTCTTAAGCCGATAGAAGATGTCAGGATCAATCATTTCAATGCCCGTTTCGCCGGTTTGGTCGATAGGTGTGATTATCCTGATTCCTCTACCAGCGATCGTTTCTTTCAATTTGCTGCGATTGCGGCTGATGAAGCATTGAAGAATTCTGGCTTGACCGATCTGGCAGGTTCTGACAAGGCCGGGGTATTGCTTGGTACCTGTTCGGGGCCAATGCTTACCATTGAAACTATCTATCATAAAGAGCTGCAGGGTCAACGTCAATTTTCATCTGATGACCTTTTTGCAAAGCAGTATTATGCTGCAGTATTGCAACTTGCATCCAGGTTTGGTTTTTGTGGCCCGGCTTTGACTGTTACCACAGCGTGCTCTGCATTCAATGCCGCTGTTGCTACTGCATGTGATCTTCTGCAAGCAGGATTCCTTGATATTGCTCTTGTTGGCGGAGCCGACTCGTTCAGCACAACAACGCTGGCTGGGTTCGCCGGATTGAAAGCAACCAGCAATGGAATCTGTGCTCCTTTTTCGCGTCCATCGGGGCTGAACCTTGGTGAAGGGGCTGGATTTTTTGTTCTTGAATCTCTGGAACATGCAGAATCTCGCCATGCAAAGAAACTGTGTGAGATTCTTGGATACGGACTTTCCAATGATGCATACCACTGCTCTGCACCTGACCCATCTGGTAAGGGTGCTGCATTATCCATGCAACGAGCACTAGAGAAAGCGGGAATTGATCCTGACATAATACGATACATCAGTGCTCACGGGACCGGAACTGAGGCAAACGACAAAGCCGAAACTAAAGCAATACGGAAAGTATTTGGTGATCTGGCTGGTTCTATTCCGGTAAGTTCGACAAAATCGGTTGTCGGTCATTGTCTGGGTGCAGCCGGAGCTATTGAGACAATTGCTACGCTGGTATGTGCGCAGAACGAGGTATATCCCTCCACGGTGAATTTCAGCGCACCTCGTGAGGGGTGTACACTTGATTATGTACCCGACTGTAATCGTTTGTGGCAGCAGGGGACTGTGTTTTTGAAAAACAACTTTGCATTTGGTGGAAACAATGCATGTTTGATAGTGTCTACTGATCAGAAGACCGCTCCTAGTGAGGTGGTGTATGATTCAGAATCTGATCCGATTTGTATAAGTGGAATAGGTATAGTTTCCGCAGCTGGAGTTGGACTGAAAAGGCTTTTAGAGGCACACGCTGCAAAGACATCATTTTTTCAGAAAGGCGAGTTTACGTATCGTCCATCGATTGATGTTGCAGAGGTTCCCTATTTTGAACTGGCATCAATAGATCGAAGGCTTAATGCGCGGGGAATGGACCGTTCAGGGAAAATCGCAACAGCTGCAGCTGCTCTGGCTCTCAAGCATGCGCTTGTTTCTGAACGGCCATCAGTTCGTGGTGAACTTGGTTTTTACATGAATATTGCTCACGGCTCGACCTGGGCTGAGCCAGAGCATATTAAACCCCTGCTTGCAAATGGATTTCAGCTTGATCAAATAAATGTGTTTCCGTTCATTGTTCCCAATTCGGTAACTGGTACAGTTTGCAGAGCACTCTCACTTACCGGACACAACAGTACGTACTGTAATGGTCCGGGGGCTGGTCTGACAGGATTGAGTCTGAGCTGGGCATCATTAATCAATGGACATGCATCGACATTTCTCTGCGGTGCAGTTGATGATATACACGAGTTTGGATCGGTTGACTGTATTTTCTCGGAAAATGCACACGATCAGATTGCAGCTGGTGAGGGTGCAGCAATGGTTGTGGTTGAGCGCCAGTCGCGAGCAATCGCACGCGGGGCAACTCCACTCTGTTATATAAAGAGCGCATGTATTTCTACCGATACCCGTTCTGGAAGAAATCAGTTACAGGCTACAATAAGCAGAACAATGGAAGATGCTCAAATCGGGCCCGATCAGATCGGGGTCGTATGTTGTAACAACCAAAGCAGGTATGAAATTGAGACGGTTAGGAAATCTCTGGGAGGAGATTCTTTTTGTATTATCGATCTGTCGTCTGTTACCGGTTTCTCTCCGGCAAGCATCCCTTTGTTCAATCTTGCAACATCTCTCTATGCAGCTCCTATTGGAATCGGTGAAAGCAAAAACTATATTCTAATGATTTTTAGCTCAAATCGCGGCTTGAATTGTGCAATGATATTACAGAGAACTCCTGATCTGAAAGAGTTACCAGAATAGTATGTCCCAAAGTAATCAGGCTCATATTGAAAAACGTGCAGCAATCATTGGAAAATTTAAAGATGAATTGATTCGTCGTCTTAATCTTCCATACGAACCACAGGATCTCCATGAAGATGTGTCACTGCTGGGAGCTGGTCTAGGACTCGATTCTCTCGATGCACTCGAGATTGTATTGTGTATCGAAAATTGTTTCGGAATAAAAGTTCCTGATCAGAACACCTCTATACTACGTTCCATTAACACCATTGTAGATTATGTACTGCAGGAGCAGGACAAAAAGGGCTGAAACGCACATGAGAATCTCTCCACTTCAAGAGCAACTTGTTGCATCGGGTGCATCGTTTACCGAACGGTTCGGAACACAGATTGTATCCAGTGTACATGACCACAAAACCGAGTATGATTTCATCCGGAACACAGTCGGTGTGACCGATTTTTCATTCATGCAGAAATTCCGTGTTCCCGAAGAGCTGGGTCTTGATTTTCTCGATTCACTGGTGGCTGGTAATGTAGCGAAAATCAGGTTCGGGCGTTTGCTGCATACACTTCTGCCCGATAGTGATGGAATGATTCAGGCCGATTGCTATATTGCAAACAATGATGACGAGCTCATCGTTTTATGTGAAAGTATCATCGATGATTCAGCCGTTCGTTCAATCTTCAATAATGCTGAAGCGGGTGTTGAGGATTTGACCGACTCGCATATTATTTTGTCAGTTGATGGCTATAAGGCCTGGGCTGTTATAAAAGAGCTCTTTGGTGGCGATATTCTTGGTTTACCGTACCTTTCTGTTGAGATGTATCCTTTTGAGGAGAGTCAGATACGACTATTCCGGGCTGGAAAAACATCTGAATTTGGTTATTTGATTATGGCTCCCAGGGAGGTCGGTCCAAAGCTTTATGAAACACTTCTTGACCTTGCAAAAAAACAGGGTGGTGGACTATGCGGTGCCGCACTACATAATGATCTGCGCCTGGAGGGGCGGTTTTTCAATGTTTTTGCAGAGGGAGTGCAGGTTAGAGACCCGCTTCCGCTCGGTTTGCAGTGGATGATCGATTTTGATAAAGAACAGTTTACAGGCAGAGATGCTATTGTAGCACGGCGTCAGCAGGGGCTTAATAAGAAAATTGTTGGTGTCTGTATTGCCAAAGAACAACAGCTTCCTGCTGGTTTAGCTCTATACGATGGGGAGCGTCAGGTTGCGCAGGTACAAGCTTCCTGCTTTTCTTATATACTTGATGCAGTGCTCGGGTTAGCCCTTTTTGACATCGATGTCGCTTATGCCGGATTGACTTTTTCCTGCGGATCTCCGGGAGGACCACAGGTTACAACTATATCAATGCCACCAATCATTCCCAAGAGTCTTACGGTAAAGCTTGATGAACTCTGAGATCACGTCTGTTGATCCCAAAAAACAATCGGTACAACTCAAAGGCAATGATGAATCAGCGGTTTTTAAACGATCCCTGATTCGCAAAATCAGTATTATGCCCGGCTTTCATCAGATTGATATGATGGGTGTAGTACATAATGGAGAGTTTATCCGATGGTTTGAAGAAGGGCGTCTGAGAATACTGCTTGAGGTGATTCCGCTGGAGTGTGCACAGCAGAGAGGAATCGCACTTCCTGTTATCGAAAATCGGTGCAAGTATCACACATTCTGCAGGTATGGAGACCGGCTGGTTTTAACGACATCACATCGTATCTCTTCTGAATACAGAGGTAAGCTCAGATTTATGCATTCACTGGTCAATGAGAGAACGAAAGTGGAAGTCGCCTCAGGGGAAACGGTTGTTACGCTGGTAGAATTTCCTTCAGGAAATTTGATAAAACAATGGCCTTCAGATTTATGGGAAAGGTATCTGTGCCTGAAATAATCAAGTTGGAGCAATGGTAATGAAATGTCTTGAAAATAAAGTCGCACTGGTGACTGGCGGATCCCGTGGTATCGGGAAGGCTATCGTTGCATCTCTTGCCCAGCAGGGGGCGCGGGTTTTTTTTACATACCATCGTAACGAGGAAGCTGCTCAGGAAGTCTGTAACAGCACTGGTTCAGAGAGTGTAAAATGCTCGCAACTTGATACTGCTGAAATCGAAGGTGCGGTTGAGAGAATTCTTGCGGTTGCAGGCAGACTTGATATCCTGGTCAATAATGCTGGTATCACCTCTGATCAGTTTATAATGATGATGCCGCATACTGAATGGGAGAAGGTTCTTGAGACAAATGCCGGTGGAGCGTTTCGTTGGACAAAGGCAGTAAGCCGATCTATGATCAACGCACGACAGGGCGTAATAATCAATGTAGCTTCCGTTTCTGGACTGGTAGGAATTGCGGGCCAGACAAATTATGCCGCTTCAAAGGGAGCGCTTTTGGCGTTTTCCCGTTCGCTTGCAGCAGAGCTTGGCCCCAAAGGTATTCGGGTTAATGCAGTTGTACCGGGATTTATAGAAACTGATATGACCGCGAAAATGCCACGACAGATAAAGTATCAGAATCTTGAGAGAATTTTATTACGCAGATTTGGAAAGCCGGAGGAAATTGCCAAAGTAGTTCTTTTCCTGGTATCCGATGATGCTTCGTATATAGCAGGTCAAACCATCGTTGTTGATGGCGGTCTGACGGGGACGGTTGTATAATGGGGAAAAAGGTTTTTTTATTTCCGGGACAGGGTTCACAGGAGATTGGTATGGGGCAGGATCTCTTCAAAGGAGATTCGTTTACCCGTACATTGCTTCAATTGGCAAACGATCTGACACACGAGGATCTCGAAAAGCTTTGTCTTCGTGGACCAGAACGTCAACTCATGCAGGCTCGATTTCTGCAACCGTCACTTGTTGTTGTCTGCCTTGGTTATTTGCACCGGCTTATGGAGCAGGGGATTGTACCGGATGTGGTTCTGGGGCACTCTCTTGGTGAAATCACATCGTTAGCTGCCTCAGGAGTGGTAAGTCCTGAAGATGCTGTACGGATCGCCACAAAACGAGGAAAACTCATGGATAGTGTGGCTTCACAGGTGTCTGGTGGGATGCTTGCGGTCATGTTTGTCTCTATCCCTTTAATCGAGAGTATGCTTGAAGAGATGGGGCAAGATGGAAAACTGGTGCTTGCCAATGATAATGCCCCTGATCAGGTAGTAATATCGGGAAGTACAGAACTGCTTGATTCCTTTGCCCACAGAGTAACACAGGAGAAACTTGGCAAATGTAAAAAGGTCAATGTTGTCGGTCCCTGGCATAGTCCATTTCTCAGGGACGCTCGTCTGGAATTTGAAGACTGGGCTGAACCAGTTAAATTCCAGAAGCCATCAATTCCGATACTGCTTAATGCAACTGCCAAATTGGAAGATCACCCTACGACTATAAAACATCTGGTAACCTGGCAACTAACAAGTCCGGTTTTCTGGCGTGAATCTATGGAGACTCTTAAAGAGATGGGTATCGATACCTTGTATGAAATTGGCCCCGGACGAGTTCTTTCAGGCCTTGCCCGAGTAAATGGATTCAAAAAAGAAACCACTATCTTTAATATTAATAACCTCCGTGGAATCGAGTCGGCACTCGCCTCAAATTAGGAAATATTCAGACATTATTGCTGTTATTTCCAGAAAAACGGTAACTTCCGGAGTAAATCTCCGCGACATATCGACTTCTTGGAAACTATTTTTATAAGGTGCTGTATTGTTAATGTGATCTAAATCACATACAAAAGAGTGCGGGAATTGTATATTCTTCCGGTAAGTCATTGTATACATTTCCGATCTGTTTCGGGAGGACCCCATGGCCAAAGCAAATGAAGCTCAGTTTTTCTTTTATTGCGGAGATCTTGAGAAGAGCACCTTTGAAGTAGCAGAGTTCTCAGGTATCGAGCGAATATCAAGTCTTTACCAATTTGATGTCACGCTGATGTCGCGAAACTTTATTCGTCCGGAAGAGGTGATCGGATTGCCGGCAACTCTGTTTATTCAGGGAAGTGGAGAATATGTTCCATATTCGGGTGTGGTAAAGGATTTTCAGTTTATTGATAACAATGTCGACTACTGCACATACAGTGCACGCCTGGTGCCCCGATTATGGATGACCAGTTTGAATGTTCAGTCGCGTATTTTCCAGAAGGTAACGATAAACGATATACTTACTTCTGTTCTGGATAGTGCAAATGTTACTAATTATGAAATAAACCTCAATGGCACATATCCGGAGCAGGAGTATGTGGTGCAATACCAGGAATCCGATCTGAATTTCATATCGCGGCTCATGGAAGCTGCTGGTATCTGGTACTTTTTCCAGGAGAACCCACTATTACCCAACGAGATTGGTCCCGGTGTATCAAATGAGAAACTGATTGTCAGTGATGATCCTGCCAATTTCACCGATTTACCAAGTAATCCGGAAGTGCTTTTTCGCCGATTCAGCGGTATGAACGAGCGCTACGATGATGATTATAAAGAATCAATTCATCAGTTCCAGGTTGAACAGCATATTATACCGAAAGATGTTTTCGTAAAAAATTACAATTATCGTAGTCCTGAAGTCGATCTTACAGGAAGGCAAAATGTTTCCGATGGACTGAAAGGCACAGTCTATGAATATGGTGGCAATTTCAAACGCCCTGCTGAGGCTCAGGCAGCTGCAGAGGTTCTTTCAAAAAGGATACAATCGCAACATGTTACCATAAATGGTTCTGGAAACTGCAGGGGATTCAGAGCCGGATTTCGATTTACTTTACAAGAGTCGTATTTCGATGAACTTAACACTGCACACCTGATAACACAGGTGCAGCATGCCGGTGGCCATCTTGCAGGACATGAGGTTGCCACATATCAGAACAATTTTCGCTGCATTCCCGGCGATCAGGCAACCAGTTACTGTCCTGAAAAACGGGCTTTTATTCCTAAAGTTAATGGTGTACTTACTGCCTTGATCGAAGCAAACGGTTCAGAATATGCACATGTCGATGAATTCGGACGCTACAAGGTCAGATTGCCATTTGACCTCTCAGACGCAAGAAACGATTGCAGCGGATCGAAATACGTACGTCTTGCACAACCATACAGCGGATCGCAATACGGTTTCCACTTTCCTTCACATGAGGGTGCTGAAATGGTACTGGCGTGTGTTGATGGCGATCCCAATAAGCCCGTAGGTATCGGTACTGTCCCTAATGCAAATACCGTTTCTCCTGTAATCAGTGATAATAAACAGACGAATGTTATCAGAACTGCAGGTGGCAATGAGTTTATCATGGACGACACCGATGGAAAGCAGAAGGTCAGGCTTCTTACCAATAATTCACACTGTATCGAAATGGATGATGAGAACAAACGTCTATATCTGCAGACCACTGATCAGAATAAACTTCTCCTTGATGATCAGAATGAATGTGCATCCTGGAATGCAAAAGGTCATGTTATCACCATGAGTTACAAGAGTGGTGAAGAGGGAGTGGTAATCAGTACCGCCGACGGGCATGTGGTAAAAATCGATGACAAAGGAAAACGTATTACAATTCAATCCAAAGGCGGCCATAAAGTCGATATGGATGATCAGGGAAAGAAGATTACACTTACTGATGGGCAGGGAAAGAACACGGTCACCCTTGATGGAAGCAAAGGATTAATTCTTGATACCCAGGGAAAGCTATCCATTAATGCCCAACAGGATATTGAAATCAGCGGAGCAAATATTAAAATGAGCTCTGCAATGGGCAAAATAGATGTGAAAGCAACTACTGATCTGACAATGAGCGGTATCAATCTTACACAGAAGGCTACGGCAAATTGTAAGATTGAAGGACTGCAATTTGAAGCCAAAGGAACTGCAGGAGTAAAAATCCAGGGCGCGATGACCGAGGTTAAAGGGGATGCAACACTCAAGGTCAGTGGTGGAGCCATGGCAGAGGTCAGTGGCGGCGGTATGACCACGATTAAAGGTGGTGTGGTCATGATCAACTGAGATGTATTTTAAGGAGTATAGAGAACTAATATTATGTGGCAAAAAGCATACATACCCGGCAACACGCCTGATGGTACACCAATTTTTTCGGTTCTGGCGAAGAAAACGTATTCCATTTCGCTCGGTAAGGTGACTCCGGCAGATGAACAGGTGCCCCTTGTCGAATCAGATACTTTTGAGAATCCTGATCAGTTCATGTATTCAGAAATAGTCGCTGAGACCGACTATATTGCCTACAAGCCAACAACAGATGTGGTTGTGACCGGAAAGGCATATGCACCTTCAGGAAAGCAGGCATATCATCTCGATTGCAGTGTCAGTGCAGGACCTCTGAAAAAAAGTGTAATTGTCTATGGGCCCCGAAAACTGGAGGCACGAGCATTACGCGGGTTTACTATCAGTAGCCCGCAACCGTTTACTGAAATGGAGTTAGGGTATAAACATGCCTATGGTGGTGTCGCCAGAACCAAAGATGGAACCCTGCACTCCTATTTCCCCAATCCGATAGGAAAAGGGTTTGTTTTTAAGGGTGGTTTTGATGATCCTGAAGAGGTTGTAATTCCGCATCTCGAAGATCCCTTATCAGCCATCACTGCGGATAATCTTATATTGTCAAAGCCTGAAGAGTGGATACATGCACCCAGACCGGCATCATTTGGATGGACACGTCGAAATTTTTATCCCCGGTATACCTATGCAGGTGTTTTACCAGAACAGCTTCAGGCTGTAATGGAACAGTACAAATCACAAGGGAGTAGCGAGCAGATAGAGATACCCCGGCTCGACTATAAAGTCTTTCAGGGAGCTTCTGACGGGCTCTGGGGTGAACAGCTCAGAGGAGATGAAATTGTAAAGCTTGCATATTTCGATAAGGATAACCCTGTTTTTGAATTCCCGTTGCCTGGAGAAAGACCAGAAATGACCATGGATCTTGGAGAAGGCCCGGAAGAGTTGAAACCTGTGCTGCAGACTCTTACCATAGACATGCAAAAAAAGGTAATGACTATGGTCTGGCGAGGACATACGGTGTATGGTGGTATAGAACAGCTTGCTACTCTAAAGAAACTGGAATATACAGTGTCCTGAACCTTTGCGAAAAACCTGAATGATTGAAGCCTTACCGACACACAATTATTCTCGAATGACTTTTCCTGCAAATCAACATAGAATATGAATGGTACAGTTGCACTCTAGTATTTTACTTTGGAAATAAATCTGAAGAATTCACGACTGATTCAGGCTGAAACTCCAGATCCTACATGTGAAATTTTACAGAGAGATACACTACAACCGATATGATTATGGCACACTCATGTTGGGTAATGCCTATTTTCATAATGGATCACATCAATTTGCCATTGATAGAAAGTGTGCTTGTCATGACCACATTCGAGCAGCTTACTCCTGAAACAATTTTTCCGGTTGTCGAACATGCTATAGGAAAGAAATTGACCGGATTGTGTTCACCTTTGCCCAGTTATATTAACCGGGTATATGAACTACGTACCAATGAGGGAGAGAAGCTTATCGTGAAATTTTATCGACCAGGAAGGTGGAGCAGGGAGGCAATTTTTGATGAGCATCGGTTTGTAGCAGACTGTTCCGATGCTGAAATTCCGGTTGTACCACCGCTACAGCTTCAGAATGGAGAGTCGCTGGGCGAATTCAATGAGACATTCTTTGCTGTGTATCCAAAGCGGGCTGGTCGTCAGTTTGAGATAAACTACGAGCAGGACTGGCTGCGTATCGGTTCGCTGATCGGCCGAATTCATTGTGCCGGTGCACGACGAACTGCTCATTCACGGATTACTATACATCCGCAACACTCTACTCGTGCAGATGTCAGCTTTTTGTGTGATCACATAATTCCCGGAAGCTTCAGGGAGAGTTACCGCACTCTTGCAATGCGGATAATAACTGTCAGTACACCTTTGTTTGAGAATCTTGAGACTATCCGGATTCATGGAGATTGTCATCGGGGTAATATCCTTGATCGCTTGGAAGAGGGACTGCAGGTGATTGATTTTGATGATATGGCAATGGGACCGCCGGTTCAAGACCTCTGGTTACTACTACCTGACCGGATAACAAATGCTCAACGAGAGGTAGAACTGTTTTTGGAGGGGTATGAACGATTCAGAGTGTTCAACCGGGTCAGTCTTGCGTGCATAGAATCGCTGCGTGCGATGCGGATGATCTATTTTCTTGCCTGGTGTAGTAAGCAGATGCAGGATCTTAATTTCAAAAAGACCTTTCCAGACTGGGGAAGTGATTCGTTCTGGCAAAGAGAGATTAATGATCTACGTGAGCAGGCGGGTTTTATAATGGAAACAGCTTTTTGACATAAGCACCATTACGGAGTAGAGAAGGAGCCCTCTTTCGAGAGCTCCCGGGGGGAATACTGGTTACTTTGACCGGGGAACATTGGTCCAGGCACCAGTATGAAACTTGACACCATCAAAGAATCTGATTACATAGAGTCCTGGAGTGAACCGGTTCTCTACTGGCAGGGAATGAACCCCGGCATTGAGTACATTGATTTTTGAGGTGTAATTTTTTCTGAGCCGTCCCTGGGCATCGAAAACTTTCAGCCATGCTTTGGCAGGGTCTGCAATGGTAAGCTGCATCATGATACGGTTACCCTGATTTTGGAATCGCAGCGGGTTTACAAAAGCCTTCCGGCCTTCTGCACCGAAGATCACCGGTGATGGATCGAACATCTTAAGGCTGACATTATCGATCCAGATAGTGTCTGTATCCATGCCACAGTTGAATGTAATGCGAGCACCCAGATCGGTAGGCTTGGTCATGGTGAACCTTACCTTGAAGGTTTGCATCTCAGTGGTGAGGCGAGCTAGCCTGGGGATATTCACCATATAAGTCGAATAATCTGCAACCGATTTACATACATCAAAAACCATGGTGCGGTTGCTATCAGCCCGTGCATCGAATGAGAATTCATATTCAGCGCCCTGGAGAAGTTGAATGCCTCCCTGTTGGAACTGTATGTGCCAGTCTGCTGTGCCGCCATTGGTGATTGCAATTCTGTATTCACCACCAATCACCTGTCCTTGTGCGGCAGCTCCTTCGTTTATTGATATACTCCAGTTGGTGTTTCCACTAGAAAATGAGCCATTGAGAACCATTTCACCAGGTTTTCCGAATTTTGCAGTAACCCGGGTATCCCGATGAATCGTAACGGTGACCTGACTATCCAGTCCTGAAGCTGCGCCACTCCATCCCAGGAACATCTGCCCGGTAACAGGTTTAGCCTTGAGTGTTACAACCGTTCCCGGTTCGTAAGTTTCCTGCTCGGGGGATATCTCCAGAAGACCGGTCCCCTCAACAGAGGTGATAAGGTAAAAGGGACCATCATTAGGTGTGGATTCATTTCGCCCCAGTATTTTATTGATAATGGCAAAAAGCACCGATGATGGAGCGTTCCAGTTGATTGCGACTTCGTTTGTGGTATAATTGCTGGTTACGTCAGAGTAATTTTTAGGAGACCCGTTCGGACCACCAACCAGAAATCCTGGGATAGGGTCATCGATAGTGTCATTGTAGGATGGGCGGTGGTGGGGGAATTCTGAGCGGAATACTCCATAACCTGTTACAAACGAGGTGTTGACAGCATTTTTGCCCAACAGATAATCGCTGATCTCGGCAGCGCCTCTGATGTAGGTTGTGTCATTTGTTAAAAGATACGCATAGCAGAGGAAAATACCTGCATTTGCAAATACCGCATTTGAACCCCAGTAGAAGAAATTTTGATTGGGAATCCGGTAGGGATGGGCGGCCATTGCAGAGAGATAGGAATTTGCCTGAGTGATGATCTGTTGCTGTATTTGGTCGAGTTTTTCTGCGCTGAGATCATTCGGTACGGTGGCAAGAGATAGTGGCGCAAGTCGTCCGACATCCGCCCAACTGGCAGGCCAATTATAGAACCAGGTATTAAAATTTATGCTGTCCGCATATGAAGCATCTCCGGTGGTGATAAAGAGTTCTGAAGCAGCCCATTTGAATTCATCGGCGACCTGGCCGTCACCATACGATCCAGTTCCGACCTTTGGTGTGTAATATTTGTTCAGGGTATCCTGATTGTAAATAGAATCCGGGTTCTGCACAGCCCATTCCCAGGCTCGAATTGCACGGTTGACACAAGTGTCTGCAAAGTCGCTGTATGAACTTATCTCACCATATATTCTCCCTGCCATTGCCATGACTGCTGCGAAATCAAGAGTCGCTGCAGTTCCTTTGCCGATAAAATAGCGGGAATTTCTGTCCTCATGGGGTGCAGCTTCCATTGGTGCATGTTGCAATGTTGTCAGTTTGTGAAATACCCCGCCATCTGTATCCTGCATGGTAAGTAACCAGTCGAGTTCATATTTGATTTCATCGAGGAGATCGTCGATACCATTATTAGACTCAGGGATATTAAGTTCAGCATCTCCAAAGTAATCACCGAAATTCTCATAAAAACTGAGCATCTGGGCTACCGTTATTCCTGCATTGACAGTATATTTGCCATAATCACCCGCATCGTACCATCCACCGGGAGAACTGGCTGTTGGTAAACTGTCTGTTCTGCCAGTTGACGGATGAAAGAGGCAGGCAGTGTCAGGATGTCCTGCTTCCCGTGCGAATCTCCCTGCATACTGCTCTTCAAGAGGCATTGACGCGCGTTGGAAATAGAATGTCTTTAGTGATGCCAGAGATATGTCATACAATACATTTGAACTTATACGCACAGGAGGGGATTTTCCCTTATCAGCTGTCAAAATCCAGAAAATACCCTCATCCTTAAAATCAGAAAAATCAGCCTGTCTGACAGTGTCTTGTGCTAAAGTCCAGACCATCGGTGCAGATAGTTCTCCTCTATACACAGTATCCCCAGTAGCTTTTACCAGAAAAAAGGTGGAATCCTGTGCTCCAACTACAGGAACAACTTTATTTCCCTCAGGATAATAACCAAGTTGGTTTATACGGTAGCTATCTGCCGATCCGTGGACAAGACACACTACTCCCGCAGCAAATAGCAGTGTCTGAACTCTTTTGATCTTTAGCATTGAAACTCCTTTCAAAAAAATCGGAATCAGTTATCCTGAACAATGATTAGTGAGTAATTTCAGAGATTGGTTTCAGTAGGACCTGTAACTGAATGAAAATGTCATTAAAGTCTTATCGGACAGAGGGGGCATATCCTGAAGATCATTATACCACAATTAGGTGAGAATGGCCAATGCAGATTGAAATCATGAATGTTTTGTAAATTAAGATCAGTTTTAAACAATTTGTGTGTATTGCACTTAAACATTTGAAATAAAACAAACTTATAAGTATTGTTGATTATGTGGGCTTTTTGTGGGTCGCTTTTTCGATACAGATGAGGCCATATTTATTTAAACTGAAATAAAAGCGATATTGGGGACCGGAAAAATGTGGGAAGGAGCAGTAATGAGTCGTTTGGGTAAGAACGTATCGTGTACAGGTATCTTTTTGAGTGCTATTATTTGGAGTTCCTATGGAGCAGCCATTCACCTTAACCAAGTAGGGTTTTATCCCGGTGATACAAAGATTGCAGTAGCTATTGGAGCTACAGCAGATTCTTTTTTTATAAAAGATACACAGGGTACTACTGTTTACAAAGGGATTCTTGGACCAGGGAAATACTGGGATGCATCGAATGATACGGCAAGAGTTGCTGATTTTTCAGATTATCAGAGTATTGGGCGATACAAGATTCTCATAAAGGGGTGTCCCGATTCGTATATGTTCAGGATTGCTCCTGCCGTGCATCATGAACTTGCGAGGGCCAGTATCAAGGCTTTTTATTATAATCGTGCATCGTACAGACTCGAGTCGGCGTATGCTGGAACGTGGGCACGTGATGGGGGACACCCGGATGATTCTGTACTGATTCATCCATCGGCTGCAACAGAGTCCAGGCCAGCTGGGACAACCGTTTCTTCGCCAGGCGGCTGGTATGATGCCGGTGATTACGGAAAATATGTGGTGAACTCTGGTATCAGTACTAATACACTTTTTGCAGCATATGAGGCATTTTCTTCTTTTTACGATACACTGAAACTCAATATTCCCGAGTCGGGGAATAAGGTTCCCGATATACTGGACGAAGTGCTTTACAATCTACGCTGGATGTTTACGATGCAGGACCCAGTTGATGGAGGAGTGTACCATAAATTAACTACTGCAAATTTCTGTGGTTCAGTCATGCCTGCAGAGGACAGGGCACCGCGATATGTTATTCGAAAGTCAACTGCTGCAACACTTAATTTTGCTGCTGTTACAGCACAGGCGTACCGGGTACTTAAAAAATTCAATAAACAACTGCCTGGACTAGCAGACACATGTCTGCAAGCATCGCTGAGAGCATGGGTATGGGCACGGCAGAATCCCGACTCACTATACAACCAGGATTCTTTGAATAAGCAGTACGATCCGGATATCCATACTGGTCCATACGCTGATAAAAGTGTGAACGATGAGTTTACATGGGCTGCCACAGAACTTTACATTTCAACGAAACAGGACAGTTTTTTTACAATTGCATACCCGTCGGGAAGCTTTGGAACACTTTCTATTCCCGGTTGGCCCAATGTAGCGACACTGGGGGTTTACTCTTTGTTTTTGAATATGAAAGATCTGACACCTGTTGTTTCCAGAGACAGTATTGTTTCTGCTCTGATTTTTTTGGGCACGACCTATGCGAATCGCACCAGTGAGCATCCATACCGTGTAAGCATGCAAACAGGTGACTATTATTGGGGGAGTAACTCTGTTGCTGCTAACCAGGGTATAGCTCTTATATTTGCATACCTTGCTTCATCTGAGCAGAAATTCAAAACAGCAGCTATGCATCAACTTGATTATCTTCTGGGAAGAAATCCGACCGGATATTCTTATGTAACTGCATTTGGTACAAAGACGCCACGCTTTATTCATCATCGCCCATCAGAGGCTGACAGTATCGATGAGCCGGTACCTGGATTTCTTGCTGGCGGGCCGAACAGCGGTCGGCAGGATGAGAAACATGGGGCAGTTTACGAATCAACCCTGCCAGCGCTCTCGTACGTAGATATGCAGAAGAGTTATGCATCCAATGAAGTAGCGATTAACTGGAATGCCCCACTGGCGTTTCTTTCAGGAGCAGTGGAAGTATTGCAACAAAGAGGTAGCAGCGTTAGTTCGACCGTGAAAAAGGGAAAGAAGTAATGGTGTCAGCTGCATTCCCTTGTTTCGGAATAAGAAGCATCGGTCTGAGACATGACAGGTAGGAGAGATTCCAATTTCTCATACCTGTCGTATTAAGATGTGTTTGGTAGCTGTGCCCGCAGGAGAACAGCACAGGACGTTATTTACATATCGTAAAGGGTTTCATCCCGTATCGGTTTTGTATTGCTGCGGGATGGTTTACCTGAACTATCTACTTTAAACAGATCGTGTTCATCCATGTCGCCCATTTCCTGTTCTATAAGATCGGGATCTTCACCTGCTTCGATACGGCATAGTGCTTCTTCCATTTTATCCCCGAGTTTTAGGCCGGTCATATCGGTTAATTTTCTCATGAGGTTTGCTGCCTGACGGGGATCATCTTCAGATATGCTCTCTGCTTCGGCAGCCAGAGACTGAATCGCCCGCTCCATTTTTGATTCATCGATGGGTAGCTCAGGCAAATCAGAATCTCCATTCTCACTCGTTTTTGCTTTTCCGGTAACTGCAAACCTGGAAACCATTCTTTTTAACGAATCTTTACTGCATTTGGGACAGTGGGGAGTTTTCTCGGTGCTAATGACTTTTGAAAGGAAGGTGAAAATAGTGTTGCAATCATGGCAGTAAAACTCATACATCGGCATAAAGTATCTCCTCTAACAGGTGGCGTTATCGCAATCACGTGTAATTCTTTATTACGATGCGACCTTACTTTGATTTTTATCGAAGAAAAATAGTTTAAGAAATGGTATTTGCGAAAAAAACCTGACTACAGGGGCCCGGTTTCCCTTGATGACAGCTCTTTGGGGTGGAGCTTTCAAGAAAACAGTTCCGGGTCCCCTTACCGATAGTGAGGGGGAGAGAGTCATCGAGGGTTGAGCTCGTAAAAATAGTAGTATTGGGCCTTACTCTTCAATATTGAAGGAGACCTTTACAGTAACCTGCCACTGCGCAATATGGTTTTTTTCCAGCGCGCCCCGTATCTCTGAGACGCTAAACCATCTCAAAGCTCGAACCGATTCAGAGGTCCGTTTAATGGCATTTCTTACCGCATCTTCGATACTATCCGGTGAAGAGCCAGTGATCTCGATTGTTTTGTAAACACCTGCGTGCATGATTCCTCCTGGATGTTGTCCGTGCTTTTTCCTAAAAACACTTGCAATCACCGTACCATTTTTATCTTGATTCAGAGGAAGCATTTGGTTGATTTCAGTGCAGCCGCTCCACCCAGTACTATAACCGGATTATAGGTCCCCTGTTGAAGCAGGAGGCTCGAAGCGATGGTAGAGCGGGCGCCTGATCCGCAGAGAATATGAACGGGGATATCTGAAGGGATTTCGTCTAGATTGGAGAGTAGTCGGGTAAGTGGGATATGGTGTGCATCGGGAATCGGCCCCTGAGACTGGAGTTCATGATCACTTCGGACATCCAGAATCCAGGGATTATCACCTTCCTCCACAAGTGCACAGAACTTTTGAACTGAGATGGATTGAACAGTTTCGGTTTCCAGCCCGGCTTTAAACCAGGAGACCATGTCACCTGAAAGATAGCCGGTGCAATCGAATCCGATAGCTGAGAGTGAATTCGTGACTTCGTGCAGTTGGCAGTGATTAACGATGATAAAAAGATCAAGATCATAGGGAATAAACCAGCCAGCGTAGGAGCTCAGTCCTTCAGCCCAGATTGAAAGGGCGTTGGGGATGTGTGCAGATAAAAAATCTGTAAAGGAACGGGTATCCAGCACGAATGCATTGCTGCTGCGCTCTGAAAATTCCTGAGCATTCAGTGCTAGAGGCTGTGTTCTGAGTGTATGTGATTTTTCTAGATTGACTTTTTCCATTACTTTGAAATAGGGCGGACGTTCCTGTGGGTGGGCAATGGCACTGACAAAGGAAGCCTTGTTGACATATTGGAGTTTGGGGTTGTGCAGTCGTTCCAGGCCGATTGTGGTCCAGCTTCGTTTTGAGATATCCTCGGCGCATACGGAACCTGATCCGTGGGCAGGACAAATGATAACCTGATCGCCAAGCAGGAGCAGTTTTGAGTAGATCGATTCGTAGATCTCTGCAGCCATAGCACCTGTCTGATCGTTTCCCATCAGATCGATTCTTCCGACATCGCCGGCCAGGAGCGTGTCTCCTGTAAATAGAATCCATGGTGCACCACGATCATCGTATACCAGATAATTCATCATGCCGGGTGTATGTCCCGGTGTAAGAATCGATTCGATTTTTATTTTTCCAACCATAAACATTTGGCCATCGGAGACTGGATTTCCGTATTGGTAGTCCCATTGTGAATCTGCATGCCAGATTTCTGCACCGGTGAGTTGCTGTAGCTCAACGGACCCGGTGACCAGATCCTCATTGCGATGTGTTTCCAGGATAGTTGAGATTCTCATCTCATTCAGAGATGCAAGGTCCACATATACTGTGCAATCTCTGCGAGGGTCGATAACGATCGCTTCGGTTGCATCGCCCAGGATGTATGAATAGTGGGAAAGACCGGGAGTAATGATTCGTTCAAACAGCATAAAACACACTCTCCATCAGTGGTTTAATAGGGATGTGGCCCGATAACGGTGGAGTTTTCCGGAAAGCTGCACCATTCGGTAAATGATCCTTCGTAGAGTTTAACCGTGGGATAGTTCAGAAGGTGTTTAAAAACCAGAAATGCAGCTGTTGCTTCTCTTCCGGTTCCACAGTACAAAATGATCTGTTTATCGGGATACGCGTTTTGTTCTTCAGCAAGCTCTCGGATAAATTCTTCGGTTCGAAGGAGACGGGGGTTATTGTGATCGAAAAATAGCCGCCAGGGGAGGTTGATAGCTCCGGGGATGTGTCCTTGTTTATTCCACAATGATTTACCTTCATATACCGCTCTGGGGCGTACATCGATAAGCAGTGTACCACTGCTGTCTTTTTCTTCCAGTAATTGGTGGTAGGTAATGAAAAGGTCGTGCTGTACTGAAACAGAAACAGTTGAACGTTCTTTGCGTGGAAAATCCTTGGATAGCTCATAGCCTTCCTGCACCCAGGCCTCGATACCACCGTTAAGGAGGTAAATTGTTTGCACACCGAAGCGGGCAAGTGAGTAGGCGGTCATTGTTTGCTCGAGGCCATCACCCCACCCGCTAAATCCTCCATTTCCGCTATAAACAACAACAGGAGTATCTGACGGGAGTCCCATGGAGCGAAAGAGAGACTGAATGCAATCTGGAGGGCTATAGTGAGTTGGCTGATTAATCTGAAAGGTGCGGAAGTGGTTTTCGTTGAAGTAAACGGCTTCAGGAATATGTTCTTTAATGAAATCGTGAACATCGGGCTGAGTATCTATCATAAAGAGGGGAGTATTGTGTCGCTGGTTCTGTAACCACGAACAGTCAATCCAGGATATCTTTTGATTCATATGCCTCCCGGTGATAAGGTTACTTTTAGGGTTAGAGGAAAAGGAGAAAAGGCCTGCGAAATGGTTCGCAGGCTAGGGTTCAAGCAGATCATAACCCCTCTTACTGCGGAGCTTCTTCGTTAATCCCGGTACTGAAGAAACCGCCTTTAGCAAGGCTTGTGAGCTGCTTGTCTCTCTCACCCTCTTCATCGAGGGTTTCCTGCAGCAGATCGGCAATATCGCTGTATCCAAGTTCGCGAGCATAGGTTCGTACTGCACCATAACCTGACATTTCATAGTGCTCAACTCTCTGTGCCGCAGCAATGAGTGCGGCATCTTTGACAGCCGGATCACCTTCCCGCTCAATTACCTTTTGCCCCTCCCTTATGAGCCCGTCCATACCTTCGCATTTATGGTGATCGTGGCTGATTCCCAGTTTCTGGAATACCTCTTCAAGCCTGTTTATCTGCTGCTCAGTCATTTTGTGGTGCTGTTGAAAGGCCTTTTTGAGATCTGATGATGAAGCTGCCTGAGACAATCTGGGTAGAGCATCGTTGATTTGCTGTTCTGCACTGTAGAGGTCGTGCAGTTGATCTACCAGCAGATCCTGGAGTGTATCCAATCGCATTGCTTTCACCTCCTGTAAGTAACTCAACTATGAGAATTGAGAGGATCGAATCCCTCATGGTAGTTCAGGCAAAGGGAATGCCATTATTGGGTAAAATTTCGGTGCCGATGAAAATGTGCGCAATTAATGGGGAATCGCTTTTCATGGCATGTTTTTTGATTCCCATTTAATCCTTTCTAAAAGGGGGCATGTGGGGGTGGTTTTTAAGAGGAAGTGAAAAAGGATCAATAATAGTGTCTCGCAGTTCGAGTGATTCTAAGGCGCATCTCTGGAGACATTCCCAATTTGAGAATATGACCGTGAAAATGTGAATTAATCGCTTATGCTATTGGAAGGGATTATGACTGTTGTGAGGTGCAAGCTATAATAGAATGTAAAGAAAATGGCTTTTCAATCTAAGTAGATGCTGGCATGATTCTTGCCCCGTCCAATAAAAAAGCAGAGTACCTCAAAAAAACGTATGTCAGTGACAGTTGAACTGCTATGTAGACGGGATGGGAGTATATGAGTAAACGTGTTCTTATCACAGGCGGTGCTGGATTCATAGGTTCTCATTGTGCAGATGAACTTCTGGCTCATGGATACAGAGTCAGAGTGCTTGACAATCTTTGCCCTCAGGTACATGGGTCTGATGCAGTCAAGCCATCCTATCTTAATGCCGATATTGAGTTTGTCAAAGGAGATGTCAGTGATACCGACACCGTTCGGAAAGCGCTTCGGGGGGTACATGCGGTTTTTCATTTCGCCGCTGCAGTCGGTGTTGGTCAGAGTATGTACCAGATTCAAAAATATACTGAAACGAATAATATTGGAACAGCGGTTCTTCTGGAATGTCTCCTTGAGCGTGGTATCGAGCGGCTTATTGTTGCATCCAGTATGAGTGTTTATGGAGAGGGGCTTTATCGTGATACATGTGGTCTGGTCTGTGGGTATGCTGAGCGGACCCTGGAGCAACTCAAGCGGGGGGAGTGGGATCCTGGTATTTCTGGGCAGGGTGTCCTGGAGCCTCTTGCCACTCCGGAAACCAAACCTCCATCACTGGCTTCAATTTATGCTCTTTCCAAATACGACCAGGAACGGATGTGCATGATGGTGGGTCGGGCATACGGCTTGCCTGTTGTTGCGTTACGATTCTTTAATGTCTATGGAACGCGTCAGGCGCTGTCAAATCCCTACACAGGTGTGCTGGCTATCTTTGCCTCCCGTTACCTCAACAATCGTCGACCGGTAATTTTTGAAGATGGATTTCAGCGCAGGGATTTTGTCAGTGTGTACGATGTGACTAAAGCTTGCCGGCTCGCTCTTGAGAGCGAGAATGCAGTTGGCAATGTGATAAATATCGGGAGTGGTGCTTCTTACACAATACGGGAAGTTGCGCAGAAAATGGCTGTTGTTTTAGGAAAAGATACCATTACGCCCATTATCAGCAACAAGTACCGATTTGGAGATATTCGTCACTGTTTTGCAGATATTTCCTTAGCGAGAAAGGTTTTGGGGTACAGGCCCGAAGTGTCTTTAGAACAGGGGTTACGAGAGCTCTCCGGATGGCTTCAGGGGCAAATCGCTCATGACAAACTTGATATTGCAAATGCAGAACTGGTTGAACGGGGGTTGACAGTATGAAACAGGAGGGGGCAAAACCAGTAGTCATCACCGGTGGTGCAGGGTTTATCGGAACAAACCTGGCCCACACCCTTTTGTCAAAGGGGTATCAGGTTTTAATCTACGATAATCTGTCACGTGCCGGCTCGGAGCAGAATCTGCAGTGCCTCATCGAATCGCATAAAAATCAGGGGAG
>OBJA01000953.1_pt1 | contig 22137 bp, 17 predicted proteins | sample 1519751 | NCBI WGS metagenome assembly OBJA01 (sample SAMEA3881238, study PRJEB22517) | soil metagenome | biome: lake sediment; feature: soda lake sediment; material: sediment, water from around vicinity | place: India | collected 2013-12-23 | depth 3 m
AGAGAATTTATCGAAGCAAATGCGAAATATGCTAAGATTGATGCTTAATTTAAAATTTTTAAAGCATTTTGGCATATCGATTGTTAATAGATAAATTATGAACCAATATACTATTATCATGACAAGGAAAACTTTCTTTCTTATTTTAACAATCGGCATTATCTCGCTAACTACAAATGCTCAGGAATACAAAACCGGTATAGGGGCTCGCCTGGGTACTTTTAATGGTTTAACAATTAAACACTTCGTAGGTGAATCAAATGCTATTGAAGGTCTTGCATCATTCAGATGGGATGGATTCATCATTACAGGTCTTTATGAATGGCAAAAACCACTTGTAGCCGATGTTGATGGTCTTGACTATTACCTAGGTTTTGGCGCTCACATTGGATCTTGGGGTAATGGAAGAAATAAATACTGGAATAATGATAACCGTGATGATGGCTTTACTATCGTTGGGGTTGATTTTATTGCAGGATTGGAATATACATTCCAGGAAGTGCCTTTTAGCTTAAGTCTCGATTGGAAACCTGCAATTAATTTCGGTGGTTATGGTTGGTGGAGTGATGGTGTTGCTCTTTCAATAAGATACACTTTCAAATAATCCATTTAGCCCTTATTCTCGTACAGAACAATAGACTTTCTTAACTCATAATAGCTACTGAAAGTCGCAGTATGGGAATACAAAATATCATCAGGATACTGTTTTCTTAAAAAGTTTTGTTAAGAAAGTCCTGAATTAAGAATCGGAGAGACAATTAGTTTTTTGTCGCTCCGTTTTTTTTAAATGCATAGCAATCGCATGATTGTGCTTCATCTTTTTACCTAATCATAGAATGCCCAAGAAACCCCGAATCTTAAACCGGCATCAGGCATAGGATAGCCTGGAATCATAATGTATTTGTATTCCATCATACCACTATTAAGATGTTTCATAACAAGAAACATCTTAGCCCTTTTAACTCTGAGGTTAATAAATGCATCGATGTATGGGTAACCGCCTGTTTTGACTGAGTTTTGGCGGTAAAATGCTCTTAAAGCAGGCATATAAGCATCTTCGTAGAATTCACTGTTAAACAATGCAGCAACACCACCCTGGAAATACAACGCACTTCTAAATAATGGGCGTGAGTAATAAACTGACATCCTACCTGCAAAGTCAGGCACACTTAATGCTGTCTTATTGCTTGAGTTTTGCATAATACCATATATCTCCGACTCAACAAACCCAAATTTAAGATTTGTATAGACCCAGGCTTGTGATATTGTTATTGAATTATCCTCTTTCATTGGCAATGCTTCTTCATTTAAATAAACATAATTGCTTAGGTTATAGAAGTTTATGCCCGCCGAAAGACGTTTGTATTTATAACTGCCGTTGAAACTTACCACTGTTTGCTGACCAAAACTATTTTCCCAAAGGAAATGATTTGAAACGTAGTATTGATACATGTAATACGGTTGTTGGATGTTTAATGCTGCTGCTACAACCAGATTACCCCATTTATCGGTATTATCATATCCCGGAATTGTTAAGATTCCTTCAATTCCTTTATCACCATTAAAAGGAGCGCCATTTGTCAGCCATATTTTACCTTCAGCTTTTGCAATCCCAAAGGCATTTGCCGATAAATAAGCATAAGGAGTAACAGTATTGAAGCTTCTGCTCATGGTATCAACTTTGTGTAATACTGCCGAATGTTCTATACCTGCTCTCAGCAAAATAGCTTTTGCCGATCCTTTTGCTCTGCCTACCCCGGCTTCGATCGAAAAATCATTTGAGATCTCTCTTATAAATATTGAATCATGGGTTCTTAAAGAGTCGATGTAAATATTATTATAGAAACCAGATTTAGGTCGCCTATCATTAAATGAGTATGTGTTCTTTGAGTAACGAAGAGTATGCCTTATAAAGTTACTCCTTGTTGGATCATAATAGCGATGTAGCTTTTTGGGACCCAATGTGTCTGACTTGAGGCTATCAACTACAGATCGTTTTGTTGCTTTTGCGAAATAATAAATCTGCCTCATCATAACACCACTCTCTTTACTGAAATTGTCAGCCTCAGGTAATCTTATGGCAATGCGATTTCTGTCAGTTTCAGTATTTTGAGTAAAGGCTTCAAGATTTGCAATACCTCCATTTTCTCTCCATTTTAATCTGGAGTGATGATAATTCCCTAGCACAACATAGTTTTCTTTCTTATTCAGAAATTGCATAGTCCCTGCAAAAGATGAATTATCAGACTTTTGGCGCTGATATAAACCTAACGAGTTTATAATAGCTACATCTAACCCTAAGGTAAGGCCACCGGTTATGTTTTGAGAATGGGTAACTTTAAACAACTGTTCTTTCCCCGGTCCGGTAGAATAAAAGATATCGGTATACGGACCTGTTGTATGGAAGTATCGGATGTTGGTATTTGTAAGCTTATATAGACCGTAGTCATAAGGTGTATAGCGAAATCCTGAAAATTCATTCAAACTAAAAACTAACGATTTATAAGCTAATCCTGCATTGCCGATGTAGCTATATAAAAGAGTATGCCCTTCGATAGGCAGAAAGTATTGAAAATCATTTATTATAGTGTCGTTTAATCTTGTGATTGATTCACCGGGCCACCTGTAATTTAACTGTGTATAAAATATTGATGCAGTGTCGGGCGATTGTACAACGGTTTTTTTTGTCTCTTCAATTTCCTGAGCATTGGCACATGCCATTACAAAGAGCAGCAATAACAATAGTAAAGCCGGTTGAGTGAATCTGTTCTTTTGCCTCATGTAACAAATTAATGATGAAAGCCTATTAGCGATTGCAATTATGTGCAAATATAATGCAATAGTGCCTGCTAATGTATGCTATAATAAAGAACGCAAACCTGGCAAAAATCATATATTAAGATCCTCAAGTCTTTCAACAGGAGCCTCGCAGGTGTGATTTATACATTTATAGATGAGCGTTTTATTATCTTTAAACTTGTTATAAAAAACAGGCAACTCACTTTGTGATACTGCTGCAGCTAGAAGTGTGTTTGGATGATATGTATTGTGAAGTCGTCGTGCATATTCTACTGCCGACCTACCGGTGATAGCTACAAGTGATATCCCCTGAACATGAGACGCCGTAACAGAACCCCAGTATCCATGAAAATTAGGATATGCAATAAGGTTTTTCTGAATATAAATGCACATCTGCTCTGATCTGCTGATATAATCATTGTTTTCGAAGTATTGACCTAATGCCAAAAGAACCCAAGCCATAACTGAATTACCAGAAGGCTCCACACCATCGGTAGTTTCAAGTATTCGCGATAATTTAAGGACATTCTTATCATCACTGTCTTCGGCCATATACCAGAACATTGGCGAATCGCTCTGTGAAAAGTCGCGCAAAACCCTGTCGGTAAGTTCCCGCGCTTTCAGCAGCCATGCTTCATCGAAGGTAAGATTGTACAGATAAATAAAAGCTTCGGCAGCAAAAGCATAGTCGTCCAAAAATCCGTTAATCTTTGCAACACCATTCTTCCATGTTCTCAGGATTTTACCATTCTCTCCAATCATGTTATTTGTGAGAAAATCTGCAGCTTTCAAGGCCGATTCCTCCCAGCGATTATTATGAGTTGCAATTGCAGCAACAGCATATCCTTTAATCATTAATGCATTCCATGAAGCAATAATCTTATCGTCCAATGAAGGTTTGGTTCTTTTATTACGTTCATTCAACAATACCTTCGATGCCATATTAACCAATTGTCTAAGCTCTTCGGCGCTAAGGTGCTCAATCTGAGCAAACTGATCATCGGTATATGGACGCACAAGTACATTAACACCATCTTCCCAGTAGCCTTGTTTTTCGATGCCCCAATACCGACTCAGGAGCTCACTATATTCGGGTAGTAAATCAATTAATTCCTGCTTTTTCCAAACATAATACAAGCCCTCAATTCCTTCACTATCTGCATCAAGAGCCGAAAAAAATCCACCTTCATCAGATGTTAATTCCTTATCTATAAAATCAAAAATCTTTGAAACTGTAGCCAGGTAGTTCTGATCGCCTGTTACAAGATATGAGTTTGCATAAAGTGCTGCCAGCTGAGCATTATCATACAACATCTTTTCAAAATGAGGAACTTTCCATTCGCGATCGGTGCTATAGCGGGCAAATCCACCTCCTAACTGATCAAAGATGCCACCCCGCATCATCTTATCGAGAGTTAGCTTAAGCTGATCGAGAGCCTTTCCTGATTGTGAGATATAGTGATAATTAAGCACAAACTCCCATATAGATGGCATTGGAAACTTAATACCACCTATTGTACCACCCAGGTCTTTATCGAATTTGTGTGCTAGCTGATCAAATGCATCCTGTATAACATTATTGTTCAATGGTTTTAGTTCTCTGGGTGCATCAAACACACTCATGCTTTTAATTCCTGAATGGATGCGCTCTGCCTGTGTTAATAGCTCCTCATAGTTTTGCTTATACATATCGGAGAGTTGCTGAAGAACATCTTTCCACTGATCAGGTCTAAAATAGGTACCTCCCCAGAATGGACGACCATCAGGCAACGCAAAAGCATTTAATGGCCAACCGCCTTGTCCATGCAATAGCTGAACTGCATTTAGATAAATTTGATCAATGTCGGGGCGTTCCTCCCTGTCAACCTTAATGCAAACAAAATTCTTATTCATTATTTCAGCTATATCCGGAACACTGAAACTCTCATGTTCCATAACATGGCACCAATGACAAGCAGAATATCCTATACTTATAATTATCGGACAATCTCTTTTCTTAGCCTGCTCCAAAGCTTCAGGGCCATAAGGATACCAGTCGACCGGGTTTTCGGCATGTTGCAGAAGATAAGGGCTTGTTTCATTTATTAATCGGTTTGCCATAGAATATTTTTTTATTAACAGACTTAAACATTCAATATAACGCTTTGTTGTGTCAAAGTGGGGAAGAAATCTTATATCAGGAGCAGGTATGAGCGTAACATTAAAACAAATCGTGGGCGCTATGATTTAATAGAAGTAAGCATTTGATTCATACTATATTAGGGGTGGTATAATTTTTGTATATCTGAATGGTATAAGAAGTTTAACAAGTGTTTTTTAAAAAATGTACTGTAATTACTTGCAAAAATAGAGATTTGCATGTTTAATAACATATACTCTCATTGCATGTAAAGTCTTAAAATAAGCAATAAGAGTTAATTATCATTCAAGTTCAAATTATCATGTCAGTGTCGACGATTAAAAATAACCAGGAACAGGATTCACATGAGGAGAGTTACAAGCACATGTTTGTATATAATCCTACCCCTATGTGGATATTTGACCAGGAAACGCTCGACTTTTTAGATGTTAATGATGCTGCCTTACAAAAGTACGGCTATACAAGAGAAGAATTTTTAAGCATGAATGCCCGTGACATCCGACCGAAAGATACGGTTGAAGCCTTGGTTAAGAATATAGAAAATACTAAGGAATTAATTAATTATGCCGGCGACTGGATTCATTTAACCAAGTCGGGTGAAAAAATAATAGCCAACATTATATCATACCCTTTCAATTTCAATGGTCGTGAAGCACGCCATGTTATGGCCACTGATGTAACAGAACAAAGGAAAATCGAAAAACAGTTAAAGGAAAGCGAAGAACGTTTCCGACTAATTGTACAGGCTGCTCCCGATCCTATCTTTATACAGGTTGATGAAAAATTTGTTTTTGTAAATGATACTACACTTAAACTTTTTAAGGCTGATAGTGAAGCTGATTTAATAGGTAAACCTGTAATTGAAATTGTTCATCCAAGTTGCAGAGAATTGGTAAAAAAGCGAATTGAGACTGTAAATAAACTAAGGTTACCCGTTAAAAATATAGTTGAGTTAATGTTCCTTGCCCTTGATGGCTCGGAAATATGGGTTGAAACAGCTGCTGAGCCCATTGAATACCAGGGTAAAAATGGCGGACTGGTCTTTATAAGGGATGTTACTCATAGAAAAAAAGTTGCCGAGGAGATAAGCTATCAGGAGTATCTTCTAAAAAAGATGGGACAGATTGCAAAAATCGGTGGTTGGGAATTTGACCCGGCAACAGGTGAAGGTACCTGGACTGACGAAGTTGCAGCAATACATGGTTTAACTCCCGAAGAGAAAACTGACAGAGATCTAGCATTAACATTTTACACCCAAGAGTCTAGAGAAAGAGTTGAAAAGGCAATTGAAGAAGCTATAACCCAGCATAAATCTTATGAGCTTGAACTTGAGCTAATATTACGTGATGGTTCTCATAAATGGATTCAAACATATGGCCAGCCTGTTATTAAGGGCGACAAGGTTGTAAAAATAAGGGGAGCCTTTCAGGATATAACTCAACGCAAGCAAGCTGAAAAGGTCTTAATTGAAAGTGAGCACAGGTATAAAGCATTCTTCGAGAATAGTCTCGATCCCATGCTCTTGTCTTCGCCGAAAGGTGAGATTATTGAAATAAATAATGCCGCCTGCAAATTGCTTGGTTATACTGAAAATGAGATGAAAAAGCTTCGTAGAGAAGACATTCTTGATACTACAGATGAAAACTACAATAAGTTCCTTCAAAAAAGAGCCAGAACCGGAAAAGCAGTTTCCGAAATGAGGTGCATCAGAAAAGATGGTACTGTAATTGAAACTGAAATCTCGTCGGCTATATTTTTTGATGCTTACGACAATCCCAAAACTTCCCTTATCATACGCGATATCTCTGAACGTAAGAGAGCAGAGGAGAAAATTAAAGAGCTAAATAGCGAGTTAGAACAAAGAATTGAACAGAGAACTGCTCAGTTGCAAGCACTTAATAAAGATCTGGAGGCTTTTGCCTACTCTGTATCTCATGACCTCAGGGCACCTTTAAGAGGTATAAATGGATTAACACAAATACTTCAGGACAATTTCAAAAACCAACTAAACGAAGAAGGAAAACACCTATGTGATCGTATAAGAATAAACTCTGTTAAGATGGGTACCTTAATCGAAGACCTTCTTTCATTTTCCAGATCCAGTACTGCCGAGATCAAAAAGGTGAAGGTTGATATGAATAAGATTGTTAACTCGGCAATAGCTGAAGTTGAAGACAAAGAGGCTTTAAAGAAAATAGAGTTTGTGATTGGTAAGCTACCAGGTACTGAAGCCGATTCAGCACTTATTAAACAAGTGTGGATTAATCTTATATCAAATGCAGTTAAGTTCAGTTCGAAAAAAGAGAATCCAAGGATTGAAATAACAGGCCAAGCTTATCCTCGTAAAGTGGAATATAGTATTAAAGACAATGGTGCAGGTTTCGATATGAAATACATCGATAGGATCTTTGTTGCATTTCAACGACTACACTCTGAACAGCAATTTCAGGGCACAGGTGCCGGATTGTCGATAGTTCAGAGGATTCTGCTTAAGCATGGAGGCAATATTTCGGCAACGGGTGAAGAGGATAAAGGTGCAACATTTACCTTCTTTCTACCATCAGTTCAGAACAGTGCAAATAAAGAACAAACGAAATAAATAGTAAACAGGAGGTAATTATCAAATCACCTCCTGTTTATTATCTGATTGTTTCGAATGAAGTATCCTTATGCAGGATGTATTGCTTCAACCGGACATACATCGGCGCATGAACCGCAATCTGTGCAAATATCCGGATCAATTTTATAGATATCACCTTCTGAGATTGCTTCAACGGGACATTCATCTATGCAAGTGCCGCATGCTGTGCAGTCATCTGAAATTACATAAGCCATGGCTTGATAAGTTTTGAGTTTGTATTCTGTTGTTAACAGTTGCAAAGATAAATTTTATTGTTACATAAAAAAGAGAAAACTCAAATTTTTAAAGTTTCTAAATAGTGTAAATTCCTTATTTGCGAATCTTTAAAACCCTTAACTTTGCATCCTTGAAAAATCAACTTCCTATAAATCATGGTAAATACAAGAAGTAATGTCATACAACGGGAAGCTGTTGTCGTAAAGTTTGTCGGTGACTCCGGTGACGGGATGCAACTGACAGGTACTCTATTTTCTGATACTGCAGCATTAGCCGGACTTGATCTGGCAACTTTCCCCGATTATCCAGCCGAAATACGTGCGCCTCACAACACTATTGCCGGTGTTTCGGGCTTTCAGGTTCACGTTGGAGCAAAAAAGATTGAAACAACCGGCGATTTATGCGATGTTCTTGTCGCTATGAACCCGGCCTCATTACGCTCAAATCTTAAATGGGCTAAACCTGGTGCAACTATAATTGTAGATCAGGACACTTTTGAAGAAGCTACTATCAAAAAGGCTGGTTATAACACTAACCCTTTGTCTGATGGCTCTCTTGGAAGTTTTAATGTAGTTAAGGCACCTATAACTTCGTTTACCCGCTCTCTGTTAAAGGAAAAAGGATTCGACCAAAAGACTGCCGACAAAACAAAAAATATGTTTGCATTAGGAATCATGTATCACATCTTTGGATGGAACATGGATTCAACTATTGCATTCTTTAAAAAGAAATTTGGAAACAAGCCTAATCTTGTTGAAGCTAATCAGGCAGTACTCGAAGCAGGTTATAGCTATGCTGATACTGTTGAAGCATTAAGCTCAGTATATCAAGTAAGTAAAGCAGCAATACCTCCCGGACGTTACAGAAATATTACAGGTAACGTAGCTACTGCATGGGGTTTCCTTGCTGCGGCAGAGCGCTCAGGTCGTCCGCTGTTCCTTGGTTCTTATCCTATTACTCCAGCTACCGAAATCCTGATTGAACTTGCTAAATACAAATCACTTGGAGCAAAGGTCTTCCAGGCTGAAGATGAAATCGCAGGTATATGCTCAGCTATCGGTGCAAGCTATGCAGGTGCCATGGCTCTTACCACTACCTCAGGTCCAGGTCTATCACTTAAGAGTGAAGCTATCGGCCTTGCAGTAATGACTGAGTTACCTCTTGTAATAGTTGATGTTCAGCGTGGTGGCCCTAGTACAGGTTTGCCAACCAAATCAGAACAAAGTGATTTATACCAGGCTCTATTTGGAAGAAACGGCGAATGTCCTGCAATTGTTATTGCAGCATCAAGTTCAGCTAACTGCTTCTACTATGCTTACATGGCTGCAAAACTATCCATGGAACACATGACACCTGTAATTCTGCTTACTGATGGATACCTTGGTAATGGTTCGCAGTTATTCCGCATACCTAAAGTATCGGAATTGCCGGAGATCAATCCACCGATTGCCGAAGCTAATGATCCTGATTATCTTCCTTATAGAAGAAATCCTGAAACATTAGTACGTAAATGGGCTTTACCAGGTACAGAAGGTTTAAGACACCGCATTGGTGGACTTGAAAAAGAAGATGGAATAGGTACTGTTTCAACTGACCCTATTAATCATCAGAAGATGGTTGACTTACGAGCTGCTAAGGTTGCAAAGGTTGCCGATTTTATCCCTGAACAGGAAATTATGGGCGAAAAAGAAGGTGATCTGCTTGTTGTTAGTTGGGGTGGTACACTCGGTGCTGTTCAGGAAGCTGTTGAATTAATTCAGGCTGAAGGTAAAAAAGTGAGTCATGCTCATTTTAACTATATTATGCCGCTTCCTAAAAATACTGCCGATATTTTATCCGGTTTCAAAAAAATTCTTGTGTGTGAGCTTAATAGTGGTCAGTTTGTTAACTACTTAAAGATGACTCATTACGGCCACAAATACATACAATATAACAAAGTTCAAGGGCTGCCTTTCACAGTAAATGAACTCACTAAGGCTATAACCAATACCCTGGAGGAGATTTAATATGGAAAAAATTCAGAATTTAACAATAGAACGTTCATCTGTTGAGCTTACAAAAGAAGATTTTGTAAGCGACCAGATGGTGAAATGGTGCCCCGGATGTGGTTCTCATGCAATACTTTCATCTGTTGCCAATGTTTTCCCTAAACTCGGTTACAGAAAAGAGAACATTATGATGGTGTCAGGGATTGGTTGTTCCTCACGCTTCCCATATTACGTAAATACCTATGGGTTCCATGGTATCCACGGTCGAGCAGCTGCTATATCTTCAGGTGTGAAAATTGCCAATCCTCACCTAAGTGTATGGATGGCAACTGGCGATGGCGATTCACTTGCTATCGGTGGTAACCATTTCATCCATACTATCCGTCGTAATCTTGATATCAATATCGTACTTTTTAATAACCAGATCTACGGTCTGACAAAAGGACAGTATTCACCAACAACACCTATGGGAAGTGTTACAAAAACATCACCACAGGGAACAATTGAACATCCTTTTAACCCAGGCGAATTAGTTCTTGGAGCTCAGGGTACCTTCTTCGCAAGAAGTCCGGATTCAAATCCTAAGCTTATGACAGAGATCATGTTCGAAGCAGCAAAACATGACGGTACTTCAGTTATTGAAATACTGGAGAACTGTGTGATCTTTGCAGACCGAACACACGATGCAGTCACCAATAAAGAGTTCAGAGACGATCGTCAAATTATTCTACGCAATGGTGAACCAATGATCTTTGGTAAGAACAGAGATAAAGGTATTCGCTTAAATGGCACCCGTCTTGAGGTGGTTACAATCGGCGAAAACGGAATAACTGAAGATGATTTGCTAGTACACGATGTTTATCAGCAGGACCCGGGTATTCATCTTATGCTTGCTAAGATGTCGTATCCTCATTTCCCTGTTGCTATGGGAGTTATTCGTGCTGCAATGTATCCAACCTACGATGACCTTGTAGAAGAACAAATTTCACATGGCAAAGAGCATTCAAATATAAAATCGGTCGATGACCTTTTAAATAGCGGCGACACCTGGGAAATTAGCTAAGGCACTTACTTTAACGCTGCAGGCGTAAACTTGCCAGGCAAATAAATAAGATAGAGACACAATTATGCTTTCAAAGGCATTAATTGTGTCTTCTGTTTTTACAGCAAATAATTCTCTTCTTAACTACATAGAATTCTTATTTTAAAACACTTAGCATCAGATTTTTCAAACACTAATGTCCTTAACTTAACTCACTTACTATCCATTAAACTGTAATTCAATTCACATAATCTTTGTTAAAAGCACTTAATTATCTCTCTTATCCCAGATATCAGCATACTGCTGCTCATGCCTTTCAAATATTTTCCTGGCAAATGCACAACCCGGAATAATCTTCTTGTTGTTTTCACGAGCCATATCGACTACTGCATCAATGAGATCTTTGCCAATACCCTGACCGCTCTTCTCTTCAGTAACGCTGGTATGATCAATTACATAGTTGCTCTCATCATTCACTAGCCAACTCACATCGGCAACCTCCTTTTCGTTTTCAAACGCTATAAACTTTCCGGTTCTACCAGTCTCCTTTTTCTTTATTTCCATAAGTGAATCATTTGATATAATTAGATAAATCTAACGTTTCTCACTTCCAGTTTGTTGAAGTGGCTCAAAAAGTACTTTTCGGCGACAATTGTTTCTGTTGTTTTATTATTTTTGTGGCATGCTTGAACAATTACAGGAATATGTTGAAAGTAACCATCTGTTCACTCCTGCCGACCCGATATTATTAGCTGTTAGTGGTGGTGTTGACTCAATGGTACTTGCCGAGCTCTTTTACAGAGCCGGATATGATTTTGCTATAGCTCATTGTAACTTTGGCCTAAGAGGTACTGAATCGAATCAGGATGAGGCATTTGTAAAATCAATTGCCGACTCATACAAAGTAAAATTTTTCGTGAAACATTTCAAGACCCGTGAATATGCCGGGTTTAATAAGATCTCGGTTCAAATGGCAGCAAGAACTCTCAGGTATGAATGGTTCGACGAACTTATTCAAACTGAAGGATATAAGGCAATAGCAACTGCACATCATCTCGATGATCAGATCGAAACTTTCTTTATTAATGTTTTAAGAGGTACAGGTATTGGTGGTTTACATGGCATCTTGCCATATCGCGATAAGATTGTTCACCCGTTGATGTTCGCTTTCCGTCGAAAGATTGAAGAGTTTGCCTCTGATGAAGCAATTGCATACCGCGAAGATAGTACAAACCGTACAACCAAATATGTGCGCAATAAAATACGCCATGACCTTATTCCACTGCTGGGAGACATCAACCCTGAATTTAGAAAGACAATCACCGCCACTATCGACAGAATAAGAGAGACCGAACAACTTTTAAGGAACTACATAAAAGAGCTTGGCGACAGACTAATTACACAGGAGGATGATTTGTACAAGGTCAGCATTAATGAACTGATCAAATTGAATCCTGTGGATCTTTATCTTTATGAACTTCTCCAGCCCTTTGAGTTCAACCGTTCAACTTGTGCCGAGATCGCAGAATCTGTCAACGATATTTCTGGCAAACAGTTCTACTCGGGAAAATACAGACTGCTTAAGGATAGAGAATACCTTATTATAACTGAAATTACCCAAGAAACAGCCGACTCGGCTGTTGAAACCATGATTGCTGATACTGATAGCGAGATAACCAAGCCAATACACCTTAAGTTCAGAAAGATATCAAACTCGCCAGACCTTAAGATTTCTAAATCAGGAAACATAGCTCTGCTCGACGCTTCAAAACTAAGATTTCCCTTAAAGCTTAGAAAGTGGAAGGAGGGCGATGCATTCGTTCCATACGGTATGAACAATAGTAAAAAGCTAAGCGACTATTTTATTGATAACAAGTTCTCTATAGTAGAGAAAGAGAATGCCTGGCTATTAATATCAGGCAATTCAATAGTATGGCTGGTTGGCCACCGAATTGCAAACCCATATAGGATCACAAACGATACCCAGGATATATTAAAGATCGAGCTTCTCGATTAATCACAAGAGTATTTCAAAATGCCAATTATACAAAAATGAAAATCTTCATCCGCAAAAGCTTATTAACAGTTGTAATTCTAGCAGCACTGTTCAACAACCTTGTTAACGCTCAGATATTCAATCCTGTTAAATGGAGTTTCAGCACAAAAGAGTTAGGCAACAACCAGGTTGAACTTATACTTACTGCACATATTGATCGAGGTTGGCACTTATACTCTCAAGATATTAAAAGCGATGATCCCGATCAGGTAACACCCTTGCCAACTACATTTAATTTTGAGAAGAGTAGTGACTATAAACTAGTTGGCAAAACAACCGAACCCAAAGCAATAGAAGAGTATGATAAGCAGTTTGAGATGATACTCAAGTATCATTCAAAGGAGGCTATTTTTCGTCAGAAGATAGAAGTGCTTTCACAAGCCGACTTTAAAATCAAAGGCTTTGTTGAATTCATGGCTTGCGACGATAAGCAATGTATCCCTCCTGCAGAAGTAGAATTTGAGTTTAACATCAAAGGAAAACCCGGCGCATCTGCACAAACAAGTACTACATCCAATGCTTCCACTCAACCGGTTGATGCAAATCAGGCTGATAGTGTACCTCAGGAGGCAAAACCCGATACGGTATCAAGTAAACAAACCATCAATGAGATTAAAGCAGGTGAGAAAAAAGAGGATTCATTACTTACACTCTTCCTTATCTCTTTTCTAGCAGGACTAGCTGCAATACTAACACCTTGTGTTTTTCCCATGATACCTATGACCGTTACCTTCTTCTTAAAAGAAAAGGATAAGGTTAAGGCAAAATCGCAGGCACTTGTATATGGGTTCTCTATTATCCTAATCTATACTGTTATAGGCACAATAGTAGCTGTTTTGTTTGGTGCTACCTTTGCCAATTTCCTGAGCACGCACTGGCTACCCAATGTTCTATTTTTCCTGATATTCATGTTCTTCGCGGCATCCTTCCTTGGCATGTTCGAAATAACACTACCAAGTGGGCTCATAAACAAATCTGATTCGCAGGTTGATAAAGGGGGTATGCTAGGCTCATTTTTCATGGCATTTACCCTCGTACTTGTATCATTCTCATGTACAGGCCCAATTGTCGGCGCTATCCTTGTTGCCTCTGCAGGTGGTAAAGTACTCATGCCAATTATAGGAATGCTTGGTTTTTCACTTGCTTTCGCCCTCCCTTTTACCCTTTTTGCATTTTTCCCCCGCTGGCTTAATAATATGCCAAAATCGGGTGGCTGGCTTAATTCAGTAAAAGTTGTGTTAGGCTTTATCGAAATTGCTCTCGGACTCAAGTTCCTCAGCATAGCTGATCAAACTTACCATTGGGGGATACTCGACAGAGAAATATATCTTGCCTTCTGGATTATTACTTTTGCTCTTATGGGCTTCTATCTCCTAGGAAAACTGAAGTTTGCACACGACAGCGATCTAAAATATATAAGTGTACCGCGCCTTACGCTTGCAATAATAACCTTTACATTCGTACTTTATCTTATCCCAGGTATGTTTGGTGCTCCGCTCAAAGCATTATCAGGATATCTGCCTCCGCAGGCAACCCATGATTTCGACCTGAACCGCATTGTTAGAGAGAATGTGGAGGTAATCACCTCTTCGGGGAGCAATATTTCTGGACAAACCGCAGGATATAGCGAATTATGCGATGTTCCTAAGCTTGCCGATAAATTACATCTGCCTCACGGATTAAAAGGGTATTTCGATTATGAACAAGGACTTGCATGTGCAAAGCAACAAAACAAGCCTGTGTTTATCGATTTTACAGGTCATGGTTGTGTTAACTGTCGCGAAATGGAGGCACGTGTATGGGCTGATCCCGAAGTGCTTAAGCGACTTAAAAACGACTTCATCGTGATTGCCCTATATGTTGATGATAAAACTTCACTCCCCGAAAGCGAATGGGTTACATCAACATACGACGGAAAGGTTAAGAAGACAATAGGTAAGAAGTATGCCGATTTCCAGATTACCCGCTTTAATGTTAACGCACAGCCCTATTACGTGCTGCTCGATACAAATGGTGAACTCCTGGTGTCTCCTAAGGCTTATGATCTCGATGTAAACAACTTTGTGAGTTTCCTTGATGCAGGTCTGGCAGAATTTAAAAAGCGTCAGTAAGACCCGTAGGTTATTGCAGTAAAATCTTATTCCATTTTGGATTCAACCATTAGAGTTGATCATTTTTAGTGTATTTTAGAGCACTAAAAATGATACTCTGCTAATGAGAAAAATCTTTACCCTGGTAATTACAGCTTTTCTGCTGCTTAGCTACAATTCAAATGCTCAACTATTCACACCTATCAGCAACCCTTTTCCGGGAATAGGGCGGGGGGCTGTTACATTCATTGATATGGATAATAATGGTGCCCTCGATCTGTTTATTACCGGACAAGATGGAGCCTTTGCGCCTGTTGCTAAGTTATATCGCAATGTGAATGGTGAGTTTACCGAAATGCCATGCCCTGTAAGAGCATTATATAACTGTGCCTTATCGGTAGCCGATTATGATCACGACGGCTTTATGGATATGATTATCACTGGCGAAGACTACGAAGGTCCGGCAACTCTGCTCTATAAAAACACAGGCACCTTCAGCTTTACACTTTCTGAAAATACTTTTTATACACCCGGTAGCGACGGTGATGTGGCTTTTGGCGATTACGACAACGATGGTTATGCCGATATAATTATCTCAGGTAACTGGCAAACAAGACTATATAAAAATAATGGTGATGGCACATTTGCCAATACTAATATCAACCTGCCGGCCCTTAACTCAACTTCAGTTGCATGGGGCGACTATGATAATGACGGTGACCTCGATTTACTACTTGTTGGTGATGACGGCGACCTTTCAACATACATCCTCACCAATAACAATGGATCATTTGTAAAGCTTGAAACTGATATTGAAGGTGTTGTTGGCGGTACAGCCAAATGGGGCGATTATGATAATGATGGTTATCTTGATATCCTGATTACAGGTAAAAATTCAACTCTATCACCAGTATCATTCCTCTATCGCAATAATACACAAGGAAACTTTGTGTTTGGTAATGCAGGATTAGTTGGCACTGCATTAGGCTGTGCCGACTTTGTTGATTTCGACAATGATGGTGATCCCGATATAATGCTTGCCGGACAAAATGCAGGTTGTGGCAATGCATCAACACGATTATACGCTAATGATGGCATAGGTATTTTCCGCGAAGATTATAATACGCTCGCTTTTGTTGAAAGAGCTGCCTCTGCATGGGGCGACTATGATAACGATGGCGATATGGATCTTGTGCTTATAGGTATTACAGGCTCGGCTGCCCGATATTTGTACCGAAATGATATCGTACAGGGAACGTTTCAGCCCAACACTCCACCTGCTATACCTGTAGTTAATGAAGCGTATACTTCAGAAGGCACAGCTGTACTTTCATGGCAATACTCCACCGACGACCAATCACCGGTTCTTACTTACAACGTAAGGGTTGGTACCACACCCGGAGGTATCGATATTATGTCGCCCAACTCCGATTTAAACACAGGGTCACGTTATATTGCTGCACAGGGCAATGCAGGTTTCCTCGACTTCACCGTCTTAAAGAATTTGCAGTCGGGAACTTATTATTATAGCGTTCAGGCAATAGATCAGGCATATAAAGCATCAGGCTTCAGCCAGGAGAACTCATTTATAATTGTGAACACAGCGGTCATTAATCTTCAGGCTAACAATCTTATTGCAAATATTGCAAGAACTGGTAACAATATTACAGTATGGCTCACAAACCATGCAGTTGGGGTAGTTGCAATATATGCTATCGATGGCCGATTGCTTGACACGGAGAGTATTAAAGGTAATATAGTAACCTTTAAGGATACCGGTAGCCAGAGCAAACTTTATCTGATAAAGGCAGTCACAAATCAAGGAACCTATACGTGTAAAGTGCTGCTATAAAACATAGCACATTTCTAACAATCAGTTCCGACAAAAATCGATACAGATTGTTTTTTCAGGTATTCAAATTAACTAACCCAAATTAAAAATATTATGCTTAAATTAAATCCGTATCTCAATTTTACAGGCAATTGCGAAGAAGCCTTCAACTTCTATAAATCAGTTTTTGGTGGCGAATTTTCTTATATCGGACGTTTTAAGGATATGCCCGCAGATTATAAGGTTGATCCTTCGGAAACAGAAAAGATCATGCACATCTCCCTACCTATGGGCGAAGGCAATATTCTTATGGGTAGCGATGTTCCCGCTTCTATGGCAGATACTTACCGGTTAGGCTCAAATATTTCTTTGACAGTATCTCCCGATTCGGAAAATGAAGCTCAAAGAATCTTCAATCAATTATCAGAAGGAGGTATTGTTACAATGCCATTAGATAAAACCTTTTGGGGGTCATTATTTGGAATGCTTACCGATAAATATGGTATAAATTGGATGGTTGATTATGAGTTGCCTAAGGAGTAGTAAAATTGCTCTTTGTTTGTTGACTGATAATCAGAATATTTGTACTTTTGCACCCGCTTAGGGAAAAATTTCCGTGTACTAGCAAACCACGTTAAAAACTAGTTTATGAAAAACAAAGTCTCAGTAACTTATATGTTGACAGGCATTTTATTCACCGCCTGTTTGATCATCGCAAACATTATCGCAGTTAAGATTATTGATGTAGGGCCATTTGCGCTTCCTGCATCAATTCTTATTTTCCCTGTAACCTATATACTCAATGATGTAATTGCCGAGGTATGGGGTTTCAAGAAGGCCCGTTTGATTATATGGTCAGGACTTGCAATGAATGCAGTTATGGCAATATTCTTCGGAATTTCAATTGCACTGCCTGCAGCATCATTTTGGAATGATCAACAAGCATACTCCACAATCTTAGGGGCAACACCACGACTTGTTATAGCAAGTTTTGGCGCATATACAATTGGTTCGTTTATTAATGCTTTCGTAATAAGTAAGATGAAAATCTTGCACAAAGGAAAGTACTTTGGTGTAAGAGCAGTTGTATCGACCATTGCAGGCGAAACTGCCGACTCAATCATCTTTATTACTATTGCATTCGCCGGAATATTCGGTATTGGATCACTTATACTCATGATTGGAACCCAGGTACTCTTTAAAACCATTTATGAGATTATAGCCTTGCCTCTCACAGCCTATGTGGTTAAGAGATTTAAAGAAATTGAAGGTGTTGATGAGTATGACCTTAGTGTAGACTACAACCCTTTTAAAGTTAAAGATCTGTAACGGCCGGTTCATTGCCTACAAGTACACATATTTAACCAAAAAACCATTAGCACCATGGAATTTAAGAACCTCGGCAAGGAATCGAACATTGATTTCATGTACAACAAAGATGTACTGGAAACATTCAGTAACCAACATGCAGGGCGTGATTATTGGGTAAATTTTATTGCCCCTGAGTTTACGACACTATGTCCAATAACAGGTCAGCCCGACTTTGCAACCATACACATCAACTATATACCCGATATTAAAATGGTTGAGAGTAAGAGTTTAAAACTCTATCTCTTTAGTTTCAGGAACCATGGCGCATTTCATGAAGATGTTGTAAATCTCATCATGAATGATCTAATTTCAGTAATGCAACCCCACTACATTGAAGTTATGGGTAAATTCCTGCCAAGGGGAGGCATAAGCATCAACCCATATTGCAATTACGGCAAACCAGACACCCATTACGAAACACTTGCTGGATATAGATTCAGGAAGTATGGTTTGACGTATGAATAGAAAAATGCAGCAGGGCTCTTTAAATCCCTGCTGCATGTATATATAGAATGGATAGCATCAGTTGATTATTACTGACGATGATCATGTATTTCTTCTACGTTATCTGGGTAATTGGCTATAAGCTATTGGCTTTTAGCTATTAGCTGCAGGTTGCAATCATTTAGCGCCCAGCTCTTAGCGCTCAGCTAAAAATTCCCAGCCCACGTCAAATGTCTCCCGACACTCCGTGGGAAAATTTATTTACAAGATGTCAAAGAACAAGCTGTCAGCTATCAGCTATCAGCTGTGCAACGCATTAAAACTATGATGCAGCAGTTAATGTTTCGATAAAAACTCGGGGCAGTCAACATTGAACGCGAAGCTTCTTATTCATTGCAAACTTTGTGCTAAACTGCCATTTTTTGAAAAATGACCCCATTTGACCCCTCCGTGTCAGTTTTTGGCAGAAAAAAAGAGCTGCCATTATGACAGTGGAGGGTCAAATGGGGTCAAATGGTACTTTCATGTCATTATGGCAGTGTTTTTAAATAGCGTAATAGCTTTAGTTGGTAAAACTCAGCTCAATCCAAACCGGTGCATGGTCGCTGGTTTTCTCCCAGCCCCTTACATACATATCAACGCCACCTGCAACAAGTGAACTTGTAAGATCGGGGGTGAGAAGGAAATGGTCAATTCTTAATCCTGCATTGCGTGTGTAAGCGTTTCTGAAATAGTCCCAGAAGGTATATATCACCTGATCGGGATATAATTTCCTGATAGCATCTGTCCATCCCTGATCAAGTAAACGCTTAAAATTATCACGCACCTCTTGTCTGAAGAGGGCATCATTAACCCATCGTTCGGGTTTGTAAACATCTATTTCTGTAGGCATTACGTTATAATCGCCTGTTATTACTACTGGTTTGCCCGAATTGTAAAGTTCGGCTGCCCGTGTAATTAGTCGCTCAAACCAGCCAAGTTTATATTCAAATTTAGGTCCCGGATAAGGGTTGCCATTTGGCAGATAGATGCAACATATATGCAGCCCTTGTACAATTGCCTCTATATAGCGGCTGTGACTATCGTCAGGGTCGCCGGGTAAAACTCTTGATACTTCCTGAGGTGCTTCACCTTTTGAGAGAATCGCAACGCCGTTCCAGCTCTTCTGACCATGCCATAATGCATGATACCCTGCATCGTTAATTGCAGCCAGAGGGAACTTCTCATCGGGGGCTTTAAGTTCCTGCAGACAAACAACATCGGGTTGCGACTCATCGAGCCATCGTAATAATACAGGCAGTCGGCCATTTACTCCATTAACATTATAGGTAGCAATTTTCATCACCGGAAGGATTAATTATTAAAACGCTCGGCCCGCACAAACGAACTGTAAAACGCGAGCCACACAATAAACAATATTACAGGTATGATGATCCTTTTGAATGAATAAAGGTAAGCAATTGAAGGCATCATGCTTTTGCCCGGTTTGTTTTTATTATAGATGATCTTTTTGGTTTCGCCCAGCTTATAAATTCTGTTTTGTGGACCAGTTATGCGGTATTTATGATCGCCTGCTGTATATTCGAAAATAGTTGACCTATACTCGGCTGAACCACCGGTTACATCAAAACTTCCTGCCGATATCTCATAATCGACAGCAACGCCGGTTGTTCGAACACCAAAGAGCAATAACTTATATTGATTTGATACCGGAAGAAGCAGTATTAGAAAATTTATGAGATAGAAGGTGCTTTTTTTTATTTTCAGATACATCATAACGCGGACCGTTAATGTAGCCCGTTTAAATAATATTGTGGTTTGATAATAGTAACATTATTTGTCCGAAAGAGGTTTCATGTTCCTGAAAACAAATACCGCTCCAGGCACCCGGATAACCGAAACCAAAAGCGGTAATAATATAGCAAATTATAGCCTGTTAAAGATTATATCTCTTCACCTTCTGTAAAAAACTTGTAAAACAGAGGTATTGTTTCAATTCCTTTATAGAAATTAAACAGAGGATAATTTTCATTTGGCGAATGGATAGCATCCGATTCGAGGCCAAATCCCATAAGTATTGATTTGATACCGAGTACCCGCTCGAAGGTTGAGATTATAGGGATACTTCCACCACTACGTGTTGGTACCGGCTTCTTGCCAAAGGTCATTTCATAAGCCTTGCTTGCAGCCTTGTAAGCCCTTGTGTTGGTTGGTGAAACATAACCTTGTCCGCCATGAAGATTTGTAACTTTAACCTTCACCGATTCAGGGGCAATGCTTTCGAAATGTTTTTGGAACAACTCGGAAATCTCTTCATGATCCTGATTTGGAACCAGGCGCATTGATATCTTGGCGAAAGCTTTTGACGGAAGTACAGTTTTTGCACCTTCGCCTGTATAACCACCCCATATACCGCAAACATCAAGAGTTGGACGAATACCTGTGCGCTCGATAGTTGAATAGCCCTCTTCTCCATGAACCTCTTTTATGTCGATTGCCTTCTTGTACTCCTCAAGATTAAAAGGAGCCTTTGCCATTTCGGCACGCTCTTCGGCAGATAGCTCCATAACCTTATCGTAAAAACCGGGAATAGTGATACGGTTATTTTCATCTGTAAGAGAGGCGATCATCTTCGAAAGAATATTGATAGGATTAGCAACGGCACCGCCGAACAATCCCGAATGCAGATCGCGGTTAGGGCCTGTAACTTCAACCTCAAGGTATGCAAGTCCGCGTAACCCAACTGTAATACTTGGGATATCCTGAGCGATCATACTTGTATCTGAAACCAGTATGATATCTGATTTAAGCATCTCCTTATTTTCGCGGCAGAATTGTTCAAGATTAGGTGAGCCTATTTCTTCTTCGCCCTCAATCATAAACTTAACATTGCAAGGCAGTTGTCCGGTGCTGAGCATAGCTTCGAAAGCTTTAGCATGCATAAACCCCTGACCTTTATCGTCATCGGCACCACGGGCATATATCTTTTCATCGCGCACTTCAGGCTCAAAAGGGGAGGAGTGCCATAAATCGATAGGATCAACGGGCATCACATCATAATGAGCATACACGAGCACAGTAGGTTTCGAAGGATCAATTATTTTCTCCCCGTACACAACAGGGTTGCCGGGAGTTGGCATAATTTCAGCCTTATCAGCGCCGGCTTTAAGGATAGTTTCTTTCCAGTATTCGGCAGCGCGAATCATATCGGGCTTATGATCGGCAATTGAACTAATTGAAGGAATGCGGATTAACCCGAAAAGCTCATCGAGGAAGCGTTGTTTGTTTTGATCAATGTAAGCGGTTACTTTTTCCATTATTTTAAGTTTTATGTAATAACTCAAACGCTAAAATAGGAAAAAAGGGAATAGGTCAGCTAAGAATCTTATGGAGATGGCAGCATGCTAAGTTTGTTTTCTAAACAATCGGAAAAACCAAAGCAAGGCAAATGACCAAATTGCAATGTTAAAAAAAATACAGCACAATGAAATAGAAATTTGAGCTTGTTTTCAAATACCA
>OBJA01000954.1_pt1 | contig 22091 bp, 24 predicted proteins | sample 1519751 | NCBI WGS metagenome assembly OBJA01 (sample SAMEA3881238, study PRJEB22517) | soil metagenome | biome: lake sediment; feature: soda lake sediment; material: sediment, water from around vicinity | place: India | collected 2013-12-23 | depth 3 m
ATAAACCTGACAAGGGAACCATTAAGATCCGCGGTGAGCAACACACAATCCATAACCCAAATGACGCCAATGATCTTGGGATTGGTATGGTGCATCAACACTTTAAACTGGTACAAACATTCACAGTGCTTGAAAACATTGTGCTTGGTATTGAAGATGTCGAAAACGGGATGTTGAAACTATCAAAAGCACGAAAAGAAGTCATGGCACTTTCTAAGCAGTACAATCTTAGGATTGATCCAGATGCTTATATTTATGACATTAGTGTTGGTCAACAACAACGTGTCGAAATACTGAAGATGCTTTATCGTAAAAATGACATTTTGATTTTTGATGAACCAACAGCTGTTTTAACACCTCAAGAAATTGATGAGTTGATGAAGATTATGAAGCAATTGATTAAAGAGGGGAAATCAATTGTATTTATTACGCATAAACTTAATGAGATTAAGGCGGTTGCTGATCGTGTTACTGTTTTACGTCAAGGTAAAACAATCGATACGGTTGATGTTGCAACAACATCAAAAGAAGAAATGTCAGAAATGATGGTTGGCCGGAAAATTGATTTTACGATTCACAAAGAACCATCAGTACCAAAAGAAACCATCTTGTCTGTACGTAATCTTACGGTAGCAAGCAAACATGGTGCTAAACCTACAGTGAATAACGTTAGCTTTGATGTAAAAGCAGGTGAAATACTGTGTTTAGCTGGTATTGAGGGAAATGGACAATCTGAGCTTATTTATGCCATAACAGGCTTAATAGGCATGGAATCTGGAACCATTAAACTCAATGGTGAGGACATGAGTAATCGTACGATTTACGATCGATATGCAAGTGGATTAGCACACATTCCTGAAGATCGTCATAAACACGGTGTCGTGTTAGATTTTAACCTAGGTGAAAACTTAGTGTTGCAGTCATATCACAAGTCTCAGTTTCAAAACTTTGGCTTTATAAACTTTAAGAATCGATTAAAGTACGCCAATCGGTTGATTGAACAGTATGATATCCGAGCTGGAAGAAAAGCAAAGACAAGTGTTCGTAGCATGTCAGGTGGTAATCAACAAAAAGTCATTGTTGCTCGTGAAATTGAGCGAGATCCTAATTTGATCATAGCTGTAACACCGACTCGCGGTTTGGATGTTGGTGCTATCGAATACATTCATAAACAACTTATCGCTCAACGAAACCTAGATAAAGCAGTGCTTCTTGTTTCGCTAGAACTTAATGAAGTGCTTGAGGTGAGTGATCGAATCATCGTCATGTATGAAGGTGAACTGGTTGGAGAAGTTGATCCAAAAGAAGTGACACAACAAGACTTAGGTCTATATATGTCTGGATCAAAAAGGGAAGAGGTGAAGGTTGATGATTAAATTACTGCAAAGTGATGCATTTAAGACAATTACAGCCTCTTTTATCGCAATCTTCTTTGGACTGTTTATAGGCTATATTATTCTATACATCACCAATCCTTATGATGCTTATTATGGATTTATCACCGTTCTTTATGGTGGTTTTAATAGCATTCCAAGAGGGTTAGGTAGTGTGCTCTATACAGCGACTCCAATTATTCTTACTGGACTTTCAGTTGGATTTGCTTTTAAAACGGGGTTGTTTAACATTGGTGCTAGTGGACAGTTTATAATGGGTGCTTTTGCTGCAATCTATGTTGGTGTCCATTGGACATTTATACCAACATCAATTTTATGGATTGTTGCACTGTTGGCTTCTATTATCTTTGGTAGCTTATGGGCTGCAATCATTGGACTATTAAAAGCATTCCGTAATGTTAATGAAGTTATTACTTCAATTATGCTCAACTATATTGGAGTATTTTTAGTAAATTATTTGGTTGTTCAGACAGTTTATGATAGTTTAAGAAACCAATCGATTACACCAACGCTAGCTACTGTTCCAAAAGCAGGATTTGATCGCTTGCTTGCAGGATCAGGTGCTAATGGTGGGATTTTAATTGCGATTGCAGTCGCTATTATCATTTACATTATTTTAGATAAAACGACCTTTGGTTATGAACTTAAAGCAGTAGGATTTAATCGACATGCTGCCAAATATGCTGGTATTAACGAAAAGCGAAACATTGTGTTTTCCATGATGATTGCTGGTGCTTTGGCAGGGTTAGCAGGCGGATTAGTTTACTTATCAGGGACAGGTGTTCACATTGAAGTACTTGATCGTATTCCAATGGAAGGGTTTAATGGTATTCCAGTAGCACTTCTTGCTTCGAGTAATCCACTTGGAATCATCTTTAGTGGTCTCTTTATTGCCCATCTAAACATTGGTGGTTTCTATATGCAACGCTATGATTTTGTACCTGAAATCATTGACATGATGGTTGCGATTATCATTTACTTTAGCGCATTTGCTTTAGCCTTTAGAGGTCTGTTTGACAGACTTTATCGCAAGCTGAAGGGGGATAAGTCATGAGTACATTATATTTTTTAACCCAACAAACTATGTTTTACTCGATTCCTTTGCTCGTTGTCGCTTTGGGTGGTATGTACTCTGAGCGTAGCGGTGTCATTAACATAGCCTTAGAAGGTATTATGGTCACCGGAGCATTTGTCAGCTTATTCTTTATGAATCGCATGCAAGATCAAATTACAGGACAAACATTATTGATTTTATCACTTTTGATTGCTGCTGGATCGGGTATGATTTTTGCGATGTTTCATGCGTACGCTTCCGTGTTTCATAATGCCAATCAGGTCATTAGTGGAACAGCTTTAAACTTGTTTGCTCCTGCTTTTGCGATTTTTACAGCGCGAATGATTATCGGTGTTCAACAAGTCACTTTTATTAATCAGTATCGTATTCGTGAAGTACCATTTCTATCTGAAATACCAGTGCTTGGACCGATGTTCTTTAGAAACACATACATCACGACCTATATCGGATTTGCAATTCTTATATTAGCTGCATTCTTCTTACTTAAGACTCGATTTGGATTGCGTCTACGTGCATGTGGTGAACACCCACAAGCGGCCGATGCTGCTGGTGTTAAAGTACGTTTGATGCGTCTTTCTGGTGTTTTAATCTCAGGTGCACTAGCTGGTATGGGTGGTCTTATCTTAATGATTCCGGTAACAACAGCTTTTAATGGAACCGTTTCAGGTTTTGGATTCTTAGCTTTAGCGGTACTTATTTTTGGTCAATGGAGACCACGTCGAATTTTGTTTGCTGCTTTCTTCTTTGGATTGATGCAAACGATTGCTGCAGCTTATACTGGTATTCCGTTCTTAGCGAACTTAGGAATCCCTAGTAACGTGTTTAAGAGCATACCTTATGTTGCAACAATTATTGTGTTAACCTTCACATCGAAGCGTTCTGCCGCTCCTGCAGCACTTGGTGAGCCATACGATGCTGGTAAGCGATAAGTATTAACTGACTAAAAGTAAAACTATTTATATTTACAGACTGTCGACAAAAAAAAGAATCGTGGACAGTCTTTTTTATTGCTTGATATAGACTTTTGTTAATACATCTGACTAAGAAAGAAGTGAAAGGACATTCATTTTTTTCTTACTAATTACTTACTTAAACATCATACGACTATCAAAGAAGCTTCATTTTTGCTTTTTAAATTATCATTTGCTATAATATGACTGACAGTCAGTCATATTATACGGAGTGAACAATGAAAACAAAAGAAAAACTCATTGATGCTGCGATTGAACTTCTTATTCAGCAAGGGTATGAAAGTACATCAGTATCATCAATTGTAAAAAAAGCAAACGTAGCACAAGGAACATTTTATTTATATTTTAAAGGTAAGTACGATATGGTGTTAGCCATTGCTAATCGAATTATTGAAGAATTATTGACTAAGATTAACCAACTCGATGTTAATGATCATCGTTTTGAATCTTTTTTGTATACTTGGATAGGTTATGTCTACAAGATAACCGTTGACAATAGTCAGCTTATTAATTATGTATACTCAAAGTCAGCGGAACATCAGCGGTTTGTGGCATGGGAAGCGTTGTATGAACCCTACTATCAGAGTTTTGGCGAGAAAATTGCTCACTATCAACATATTGGACAGTGTAGCAAACAGTTTCAAGCAAAGACATTGGCTAAGTTTCTTATCAATGTTGTTGAAGAAAGTGCTGAAAACCATGTGTTGTTTAATGAGGGTGGCGAAGATATAGAAGCATCTATTAACTTTGTGTACGAGTTTATTATTGGTAGTTTATTAAAGAAAAAGGAGAGTGTGCATCATGAAAAAAAGTAGTTTAACACAAAGTAGTTTAATTTTTTCTGCTGTCTTCGCTCTTGTTTTTGCACTTAGTGGTTTTATTATCGGTTTTATTGTTGATTCTCAAATGATTTTATTCGATGGAATGTACTCTCTCATAAGTTTTGCTTTGTCATTAATGTCTGTATTTGCATTGCGATTTAAAAACAAAGCAAAACCAAAAAGATATCCTTTTGGAGCATCTAATATTGAAGCGATCGTCATTATTTTTAAGTTTAGTATCATCTTGATATTAGTGATTGCCTCGATGGTTCATGCAATAAACACCATCATTCATGGAGGTAACAGTCCTGACTTTGGTGTGGGTGTTCTTTATGCATTTGTGTCAACGATTGTTTGTGTTGCAATTAGCATGTTGTTAAAAAAGGTTGCTCAAAATAAGCAAAGTGCATTAGTATTGGCAGAAGCTAATCAATGGGTGTTTGATAGTGTCACTTCTTTGACAGTCTTTCTTTCTTTTTTAGTTGCTCAAGCTATGATTCACTTTGATTTCTTTAGTTATTTTGTTGGCTACATCGATCCACTACTTGTTGCTTTGCTTGGATTATATCTGATGAGAACACCAATAGCGTCAATTAAAAAACAAATTCACTACTTACTTGAGGCCGCTCCAAATGAGAAAGTCATGAAACGATTGAACTCAATCGTTAAAGATATTGAGAAAAAGTACAGAATGAAAGAGTCTTTTGTTCGTGCAACCGCTGGGAATGGCTCGCTCTTTTTAGAAATAGATTTCGTTGTAAGTGATAGTCAAGACCAATTTTCGATTTCTCAACAAGATCTCATTCGAGAAGAGATATTCAACAGCATTAAACAGTTATCCCATGATAACTGGATTACCGTTGCATTTACAAGTGACCGAAAATGGGCAATATAAAAATGCAAGATCACTTTTTAGACTGTTGACATGTAGAATAAACGTTGACAGTCTTTTTTAATGTTCGGCATAATTGTAATACATGTGACAAAGAACAGAATAGAGTACTTTATGATTTCCTCGTTCATAACTTCATTAAACAAAATGAACTGAACTCTATTCATTTATAATATTTCCATGACCACAGACAAAATAAAAGACCATCAACCTTTATTGGTCGACGGTCTTGATGCTTATTCATCTTCTTTTTTCTTGCGGTGGTTATCGATAAGTTTTGATTTAAGTTCAAACAACTTTAATGATAAATCAACATAGTATTTATGAGGGAACGTCAAGCGCTTAAGCTCATCATAAATCGTGGATAGTTCATGTTGCGTGTACTCTTTTACAGCTTCTAAAGAAGGAACATCATACACTAATACGCCATCTCTGAAAATAGGAACTTGCAACTCTTTGATTGTATAATTACGGATCTTCTTTTGCTTCCACGTTGCGTTTGGATCAAAAAGAAGGAACTCTTGTTTTGGTACGACCTCATCTTTTAAGAAAAGGCAATCAGCAATCGCTTTATTAGAATTATTATCATAAAAACGAATCACTTTCTTATGGCCTGGATTTGTTATTTTTTCAATATTATCACTAATTTTAATCTTGGGTACCATCTCGTCCTTTTGTTGGTAAGCTACCAACTTATACACACCACTTATCACAGGATCTGCCTTGGCTGTTATTAAGTTTTCACCAACACCATAAGCATCAATAGCAGCATCTTGAGCAATGAGCTCTGTGATTAACTTTTCATCAAGTGAGTTTGAGGCAATGATGCGAGTGTTTGTCAACCCTGCTTGATCTAACATCGTGCGTGCTTGCTTGGAAAGATAAGCTAAATCACCAGAATCCAAACGAATGGCATTTAGCGTATAACCATTTGGTATCAAATATTCTTTTGCAACTCTAATCGCATTGGGAACGCCTGAGCGTAGCGTATCGAATGTGTCAACAAGCAAAACGCTGTTGGTAGGGTTAATCTTCACATAGGATAAAAAAGCATCATACTCGCTCTCAAACAACTGAATGTAACTATGAGCAATAGTACCTGTAATAGGAATATTATAGAGATAACCTGCTAGTGTGTTGCTGGTACTTGCAAAACCACCAATATAAGCAGCACGTGCACCTACAACTCCAGCATCAAACCCATGAGCACGACGAGCGCCAAATTCAACAACACCTCGCTCTTTTGCCACAAACTTGATTCGACTTGCCTTGGTTGTAATCAAAATTGGATAATTAACACATGCCAAAAGTAACGTCTCCACAAGCTGTGCTTCAATGATGTTACCTGTGATCGTAACTAAAGGTTCATTAGCAAAGCAAATGGTGCCTTCAGGCATGGCATCAACATTTAAAGTTAGTTTAAGATTTGCCAAATAGTCTAAAAAATCTTCATCAAATAGTTTAGTTTGTCGAAGATAAGCGATATGGTTGTCATCAAAGCGAAAGTTCTTAATAGCCTCAATAAATTGATGGAGACCATTAAAAATCATATAACCACCGGACTCAGGAATACGTCTTACAAACATATCAAATGTTGCTTTATGCGTGTGTTGTTTTGCTTTAAAGTACGCATGGGCCATGGTTAATTCATAAAAATCAATATAAAGCGGTAAATTAGTCGTGGATTGGTTCATAGTTTTCAAGCACCTTTACTCCTAGCTGGTTTAATAATGTGTAAGCCATAAAATTATACGATTCTCTTGGATGACCTTCAATATCAAATGTTTCACTTGTGTCTTTTGTAACCACGACTTCTGTTTTTAAGTTGTGTTGATGAAAGTAGGCTACTAAGCTTGCTGCAAGCTGAAAGACACAAATATCTGTCACACATCCAGTAACAATGTATTGTTTATAGAGTGGTTGTTTTTTCAACCATGATTCGAAACCAGGAGCAAAAAAACTGTTCACACTATTCTTATAAAAAATCTTCATGGAAGAAACATAAGGTTGAAACTCATCAATGATCTCACTCTCTTGAGTGTTTTTGACACAATGAACAGGGAACACATGAAACTCTGTTGCCATTTCATCATGAGCATCACAAAAAGCAACAATAGGGTAATCTTTTTGTTTAAAATCCTTGATAATTTGTTCAATTGGTTTGATAATGGAACAGATGGCAGGATCTGCCAATGGTCCTTCTTTGACAAAACCATTGATCATATCAACAATAAACAAGCATGATTGATCCGATGTATTTTTCATAGCTGTACCTCAATAAACCTATTATAGCAAATATTACACTCGAATTAGAAGGAGTACTGATGGAAACACAAACAAATCACTCAACTCAAAAACACATTACCCACATTCACACGACAAAGTTCAAGGACATTACGGTTGTTTTTCGATTTTTAATACCTTTAACAAAAAAACACGCGACATTGAGTGCGCTCATGCTGTATATCATGGAAGACCGCAACATTGATTATCCAAGCAAAAAAACAATGCTAGCAAAAAAAGATGAACTTTATGGTACAACATTTACCAGTGGTGTTATAGGATATGGTCAAGCCATGGCAATCCAAATAGCATCGAAAGTCATGGATCCAACCTATGGTGATGATCCTGATTTATTAATCAAGCATCGTGATTGGCTATTGACGATGATTAAAAAACCATTGATTAATCAAAAAACACTTCAAGAAGCAAAACAACAAGTTCAGTCTGCACTCTTACGTGATCTTGATCATCCTCAAAAGTACGCACAGATCAAAGCATTTGAATCGTTGGGTGAATCTGAGACGGTTTCCATTAATATTGACGGTGATTTAGAAGTCTTAAAAGATATTACGGTTGACGATTGTCATGCGTTTCATGAGCAATTGCTACAAGATGCTAAGGTTTCATTGTATGTGATTGGAAACATGACTCAAGAAGAAGTTATAAACTTATATGACAATCAGGACTTTCTACAAACTCATAAAAGTATGAAAACCGCGTATACCATCGACTTAAAAAATTCAGGGCGAAAAACTGAGAGTAAAGCAAGCACCCAAACAAACTTGCTTAAACTATACAAAACTAATGTCAGCATTGACCATCCGTTGTATTTAGCAAATCGTCTTGTTAGTATTGCCCTTGGACAATTACCAACGTCCTATTTATTTAGTGAGATAAGAGAGAAACGGAGTTTGTGTTACTCAATATCATCACAATACATTTCATTTGATGGTCTATGTCTAGTCAGTACAGGCATCGAAAAGCAAAATGTTGACACTGTAAGTGAACTCATTGACCAACAAGTGCAAGCAGTTAAAGAAGTTGACGAAACACGATTACATCAAGCAAAAACCATGCTTATCAACGCTATAAACAACAGTGAAGATGAAATCTTGAGTATGATTAATCTACACTATGGCTATGAACTTGTTTCTCAAACATTTGATAAAATGGATTTAATCTCACGTGTCCAGCGTGTTTCCAGTTTAGATATCTTTCAAGCGGTTTCTTTATGGGAGCCCCTATTAGAGTATGTCGTCGAAGGAGTACCTTATGAAAAAAATCAATAACCCATATCAAGAAACGATTGTTGAGATAACAACACCATCACAGCTACGTGTGATGATCGCTCACAAGCCTGAATTTGTTAACCAAGCTGTAATCATTGGTACACCATTTGGTGGCTTGACGACCACCATTCAAACCGACAATGGCATTGAACATCTAAAGCCTGGATTAGCACACTTTTTAGAACATCAACTTTTTGAAGGTGAAATGGGAAACATCATGGGTGAGTTTACAAGCTATGGTGCCAATGTTAATGCATATACCTCACATCATGAAACAGCTTATTACTTTTCTACGACTAATAATTTAAAACATCCACTTAACTTATTATTGGATTTGATTAGCGAAGTTTCCATTACAGAAGCGTCAACAAGTAAAGAAAAGGGAATTATTATCCAAGAGCTTAACATGTATGATCAAATGCCCGAAGCTGTTCTAATAAAAGAAACATTCAAAACGCTTTATCAAAATCATCCTTTAATTCATGATATTGGTGGCACAATTGACAGTGTTAGTCAAACAACAAAAGAGGACTTACTACGAGCTTATGAGTTGTTTTATCATCCTTCAAATATGCAAATGGTTATCATCACCCATCATGAAATCGATGACGTTGTATCATGGGTAACAGATCATCCTTTCACAAAACAAGCAAAAGATAAACTTAAGGTGACAGATTTGCGCAAAAGGGAACTTCCTACACATCTACCAAAGACAACATCGATTTCAATGGATGTCAACCAAAATAAGGTAACGGTTAGTCTTGCCATCACACCTAATACTCATAAAAAAATTGACCTATTAAAACAACAATGGGCGTTGAAAGTTCTTCTTGAAATGCACTTTAGTGAGATAAACCCGCACTATCAACAGTGGATGGATGATCAAACCATCAATGAGTTGTTTGATTATGATGTGGATATTAAAACAGATTATGGGCATGTATTGTTTCTATTGGAGAATATTACTACCACAGATGCATCTGCATTTATCACTGAACAAATGCATCAAATCAAACCGACACAAGAAACACTTGATCAACTCAAACGGCGCTATTTCTTCTCAAATCTTCGTGTCTTTAATCGACCAACTTCAATGATGACGCAACTGCTTCATTACAAGCTTGATGATTTAAGCTACTTTGATGTGTTGAATGTGATTCAAGCGTTGACATTGGATGATTTGATAAATGCTCAAACAGCTCTGATTGATCAACCATTGGCGATTGTTGAAGTCAAAAACAGCACAATTTGATAAATATCAACGTTAAAGGGATGTAAATCCCTTTAAATTTGCCCTAAAAGCAAATGTGTCAAGTTGCATAAAAAAAACATTCGTTGATAATGTATGTACAACAAAGGAGAGTTATATGTTAAATCAAATTGTTTTAGTCGGAAAAGTTGTTGAGCTACCTACGCTACGCGAAACAAGCAGCGGCAACAAAGTAGCTAACTTACTTTTAGAAGTGGATCGTAATTTTAGAAACACCAGTGGTGAATATGACAAAGATTTAATTATGTGTACTTTATGGCGTGGTGTTGCAGAAACAGCTTCAAGTGTATGTGAGATTGGTTCATTGGTGGGAGTTAAAGGAAGATTGCAAGCAAACTCATTTGAAACTAAAGATAATCGACCTTTTTATTACTGTGAGGTAATTGCCGAAAAGGTATCATTTTTACAACCAAAATCATGAAGAAAACGGGTTTCCCGTTTTTTTACTTGTTCATTCGTTGTATAATAATACAAAGGTGAGATGATGAAACAATATCTAGATTTAATCAATCATGTACTAGAACATGGTGAACAGCGACTCGATCGTACAAAAACAGGAACAATTGGAACCTTTGGTTATCAAATGCGATTTGATTTAACACAAGGATTCCCACTTTTAACAACAAAGAAAGTACATTTCCGTTCCATGTTGGTGGAACTTCTTTGGTTTTTAAAGGGTGACACAAACATTAAATATTTAGTGGATCGAAATGTACGTATTTGGAATGAATGGCCTTATGCTGATTATGTAAAACATCCGGATTACCAACAAGAAACATTAGTGGAGTTTGTTGAGAAAATAAAACAGGATCCAGAGTTTGCGAAAAAACATGGAGATTTAGGACCAGTATACGGAAAACAATGGCGTGATTTTAACGGTGTTGATCAAATTTCAAAGATTGTTGAATCTATAAAAACAAATCCAACGTCAAGAAGGCATATTATAAGTGCATGGAATCCAGCTGAAGTCGATGATATGGCGTTACCTCCATGTCACACGCTCATGCAGTTTTATGTAAGTCATGACAACACACGATTGTCATTGCAGCTTTATCAGAGAAGCGCAGATATCTTTTTAGGTGTGCCTTTTAACATAGCATCTTATGCATTACTGCTTGTGTTAGTTGCTGATGTTTGTAATCTAGAGCCATATGAATTTGTGCACACACTTGGTGATGCTCACATTTATTTAGATCACATGGAACAAGTAAACTTGCAAAAAACTCGTAAACCAAAACCATTACCAACATTGCGCGTTATCAAATCTCATGATTCGATTTTCGATTATGATTTAGACGACTTTGAGTTAGAAGGGTATGATCCGCATCCGCATATCGCGGGAAAGGTAAGTGTGTAATGATAACACTTATTGCTGCTGTTAACCATAACATGTTACTTGGTAAGGATAATAAAATGCCTTGGCATATCAAGGAAGATTTACTTTTTTTTAAAGAGCAAACCATTAACAAAACTGTTTTAATGGGCCGTAAAACATTTGAATCCATCAAAGGAATTCTACCAGATCGAACGATTTATGTATTAACTTCACAAACAAGTTTATCAAAGCAATCAGATCGTGTTCATCTCATTTCTGATGTCAATCCTTTGATTGAGCAGTTTAAGCAATCAAATCAAGAGCTTATGGTGGCTGGTGGAGGAATGGTGTATCGCTTGCTGATGCCTCATGCTGAACGCATAATACTTAGTGTGATCGATGATCATCAACATGGTGATGTTTACTTTCCAACCATAAATGTGACAGAGTTTTATGAGTATCAACGACTCAAATTTGACACATTTGACGTGATCGAATATCGGAGGAAGTCATGAAACGGATTGTTGTTTTTTTAAAAATGACACTGTATGCATTACCGTTATTGCTTTCAAGTGCTCATGCAAGAAAACTTTCATTTGAAATCAAGTATGAAAGTGCTCGTTTATGGACAATGATTTTTTTAAAAGCATGTAAGGTTAAGATAAAGATTCACCATAAAAATCATGTTCCACTAAAAGAAGGTGTTTTCTTTGTTGTACTAAACGGTAGTAGTGTGGACCAAGAAGTGTGCTTTTCTGTTTTTAACTCACCATTTGTTTCAGTGCTATCAAAGCCAAAACGATTATTTATGATATCAAGAACATGGCAAAAGCGCATGGAAACAGTTGTTTTACCAACGATACTTAATGAGAAATACTTTATTAACTCTCAAAATGTCATGTGTTTTACTGATCGCTATGATTTGATCTCAGATAATTTATTAAAACTGGTCATTGAACATAAGTATCCGATTATTTTAGTTGATATTGATAATGCTCATCGAATTATTGATGATAAGCCACAATGGCGCACAATTGTTGATGTTGCTATCAATATTCCAATCGTAGCTGAAGAGTATGCTGATTTATCTTTAACACAACTTAAACATTTACTAATACAACGAAAAGAGGGAACAATCTATGAACATGATTGATATTATAAGTAAAAAGCGCGACAACAAAGTTTTAACGCAACCTGAAATAAACTATTGGATCAAAGAGATGGTAAATGAATCAATTCCTGATTATCAAAGCAGTGCACTTCTGATGGCCATTGTATTAAATGGTCTTAATGATCAAGAGACATCAGATTTAACAATTGCCATGAAAGACAGTGGTGATGTGATTGATTTATCGAATGTACAGGGGAAAACTAGCGATAAACACTCGACAGGTGGTGTTGGTGACAAAACCAGTTTGGTCATTGCACCTTTAGTTGCTGCATGTGGTGGCAAAGTAGCAAAAATGAGTGGCAAAGGGCTAGGTCATACAGGAGGTACAATCGATAAGCTTGCTTCTATTGAAGGATTATCAACCATGCTTGATAATGATCAGTTTATAAAGCAAGTAAACGAAATCAATCTTGCCATCATTGAGCAAACGAAAAACCTTGTTCCAGCTGATAAAATACTTTATGGACTACGTGATGTTACTGCAACTGTTTCATCCATTCCGCTCATTGCTTCATCAATCATGTCAAAGAAACTAGCAGCTGGTGCTGATACCATTCTTCTCGATGTAAAATATGGTGATGGTGCTTTTATGCAAACATTGGATGATGCAAAAGCTTTAGCAAAGGCAATGATTGCTATTGGAAAGAAGAATCAAAAAGACACACGTGCCATGATTACAAGCATGGATCAACCACTTGGTTATTCGATAGGGAATGCTTTAGAAGTTAAAGAGGCAATTGCTACTTTAGCAAACGAAGGACCAGAGGATCTTAAAGAACTTTGTGTTGAAGCAGCATCAATCATGTTGGTACAAGGTGATCTTTTCGAAGATGTGGATACTGCAAGAAATCGTGTCCATGAGGTGTTATCCAACGGTGAAGCCTTAGCAAAACTAAAGGCTATGATTCGTGCTCAAGGTGGTAATGAAGCCGTTGTTGATCGTCCAAATCTACTTCCAAAATCAAAGGATCGTACCGCTTTATTATCAAAAAATGAAGGGTATATTTCAAGAATTCATGCGCAACAACTTGGTTTGTCTGCTATGGCACTTGGAGCTGGAAGACGTGTTAAAGAAGATGCAATCAATTATGGCGTTGGTTTAATATTAACAGTAAAAGTTGGTGATTTTGTTTCAAAGAACGATGTCATTTGCATGATATATCATGATGAGCATCTTGATGATGATTTTTTAAGTCAATTGTATGATTCGTTTGAGTTTTCGATGGAAAAACCAGCATCGCAACCACTCATTGCAGCATTTCTCGATTAAGTTTAATCGATTGTGAAGGTATGCTATAATAGCGAAGGTGAAACGATGTTCAAAATATCAATAGATCAATTTGAAGGCCCATTAGATTTAATGTTGTATTTAGTCAAAGAGAAAAAACTTGACCTTTTTGATTTAGATATTGCACAGTTGATTGAACAATATCAAGCCTACTTGAATCAAATGCAGCAACAAAAATTTGAAATTGCTACAGAGTACATTTCTGAATTTGCAGGGTTAATTGAGTATAAAAGCAAAAAACTCATACCAACTGCAAAAGTGACGTATGATCCTGAGCTTGAAGAAGAACCAATGTCTATTGTTGATCGACTTTTAGCGTATGAACAAGCCAAAAAGATATCAAACATTTTGAAGGATCGTTATGAAAAACGATTGCAACTGTTATCAAAACCACCATCAACATTGAATGGAAGCAAACCTATCGTTGGTGAACATAAAGCAGAAGACTTATTTAAAGCCTTTAACAAGGTCATGACACGTCTTAAAATCAGTCAACCATTCGACATTAAAACAACACCAAAAGAGTTGTCTGTTGCTGATCGTGTCAATCATTTAAGACATGTGGTTTTAAAACTAACAACTACGTTTACTTTAGATGATTTATTTGAAAAAACGCATGATTTACAAGAAATGATTGTTACATTCTTAGCTATACTGGATATGATTCGACTTAATGAACTAAGTTTTACCATAGAAGAGGATGTTGTTTATTTACAAAGGAGCGATTATGAGCAAACTAATCACTAAAATAGAAGGATTAATCTATATTGCCGGTGATGAAGGCATTACCCTGCAACAGCTAGCAGAGGTGACTCATGTTGACATGCTCGATGTCGAAAAGGAAATTGAAGCATTAAATCAACACTATCAACAACATGAGAGTGCATTGCGTATCATGCAATCTCAACATATTGTGAAACTCGTTACCATTGATGATATCTACCCAACATTATCTTTTTATTTACAGCTCAAATCGACGCGTCAACTTTCACAATCAGCTCTAGAAACACTTGCTATTATTGCTTATAAACAACCAGTGACCCGCAATCAAATAGAAGAAATCCGTGGTGTAAACTGTGATTTGATGATTCGAAAATTGATAGCACTTGATTTGATCATCGAAGCTGGCCGTGAACCGACACCTGGCCGACCAATTTTGTATCAGGTAACTCCGGAGTTCTTGGATGTGTTTCATTTAATGAGTTTGGATGATTTACCTAAATGGGAGTCTTTATCACTTTCAGAAACTGATGATTTATATGGCTGATCAATTGATACGATTACACAAAATGATGGCAAAATCAGGCGTTGCATCATTACGTAAAGCGGAAGATATGATAGCAGCAGGGCGTGTGAGCGTAAACAACGTCGTTGTTACAACGCAAGGCACAATGGTTAGTGATCAAGATGAGATTCGTGTTGATGGTCAATTAATTGCAAAAGAGACATTTGAGTATTATCTTCTTAATAAACCAGCTAAAACCATTAGTACGGTTTCAGACAACTTTAATCGTAAAGAAGTTGTCTCGCTTATATCAACCAATGCAAAAATATTTCCAGTTGGACGGCTTGATCAAGATACCACAGGTCTTTTATTGTTGACCAATGATGGTCAATTTGCGCATTATATGATGCATCCTTCACATCATATTGAAAAAACTTATGAGGTAACCATTAGCGGAACCATTGACAAAAAAACACTGAATTTACTAGAAAATGGTGTGCGCTTGGATGATAGTTCAACTTCTGATCCGGCAATCATTGAGAGTGTAAAATACAACAAGAGAACAAATCACAGCATCATTTTATTGACGATTACCCAAGGACGTAATCGCATTGTACGTCGAATGTTTAAGGCTATTCAAAAAGATATAATCGCTCTGCATCGTGTGCGATATGGCTTTTTGACCTTAGATCGTATCGCATTTGGACAGTACCGTAAACTTAAAGCAAACGAAGTCAAACGCTTAATTCAAATGGCAACAAAGAGATAACATGCAACAATACTTTATTGATCAACCACTACAATTAAATCAAACTATTAACTTGGAGCAGTCCATTGTTTTTCATTTAAGCAAAGTGCTTAAAATGAAGCCAAATGCCGTAATTCGATTGGTAAATCAACAAGGTGAAGGTTTCTTTTGCCGTCTCAATCAAACATGCACACAAGCATTGACTTTTGAACCAATTGACAAACAAGAGGATATGTTTCATGAGGTGACACTTATTATGGCGCTTATAAAGAAGGAGCGCTTTGAATGGGCACTTCAAAAAGCGACTGAGCTTGGTGTTGCTCGTATTGTTTTACTTGAAACATCACGTTGTGTGGTAAAGCTGATGGGTAAGGAAGTCGAAAAAAAATTGCAACGCTATCATACGATTGCTAAAGAAGCAGCAGAGCAGTCCCATCGATTAACGATTCCTCAGATTTATGGTCCAATTAAGATAAAACAATTAGCTGAATATAAATCAAATATCAACTATTTGTTGTATGAAAACACAGATTCAAACAATAAACTAAGGTTACCAAAAAGTCGCTCTTCGGTTAGTGTTGTCGTTGGGCCTGAAGGTGGATTCAGTGAAGAAGAAGTTGAACAAATAGAAAAATTTGGTTTTAAACAGGCAAGTTTAACACATCGGATTTTGCGTTCAGAAACTGCAGCCATTATGGCCAGTGTATTATGTGGAGGACAAGATGGCTAAAACAATTCAAGCGTTTTTAGAAAAATATCATAAGCAATCATTACTTAAAGGTGTTTTTGCAAAAGAAAATCAGCGTAAGCTACGTGTGGTGAATGAACATGAGCAAATTTACCGTTGTGATCATGAAATTCATGCGTTGATGCTAGATGTCTATTATCAATCCACAATTAATAAAAACACCATTCAACAAGCGTATGAGACAACAAGAAACAATGTTTTTGATATTTGGCAAAATTTAGATAATGTTCAAAAGAATCACTTACTTTCTGTGGAACTGTCTGCGTTGTTTGAACAATTACCTCATTTTGCATTTAATGATACAATGGTTTACGTGGCTTTTTTTGATGAACTACTCAATTCACTCATTGATAAACGAACCGCAATCTTTGAGTTGCCACAATATTTTAAACTTTATAAGCAGTATAAAGACCGTGTCATCGCACCGGAACACTATGGATATCTTCCGTTTTTAAATGGATTTAGTGATTGTGTAGTAGCTTATTCAGATCAGACGGTGTTGATGATGTATCATTCAAAAGCACATGTTTTCTACGTATTAAAAGACTTTCAGATAATCACACGACTTCCATTTAACAACCAAATGGAACTTAGTTTAGATGATTTGAAAGCACTAGCAGACCATATCAGACATGATGAAGTTACGATGATTAAACAATGGTTAATTGATCATCATGTGCTTTCACTAAAAGCTAAAAAAGCAGCGAGTAAGAAATCATTTGATAAGATAGAGAAGTGTTAAGGAGAACTATGAAGACATTTGCAATTGCCACATTAGGATGTAAAGTTAATTCGGTTGAATCTGATCGTTACATTCAAGTGATGAAACAAGCAGATATGCAACAGGTAGACTTTAAAGATGTTGCAGATACATACATCATCAACACATGTGCTGTGACACATGCAGCTGCAGCAAAATCAAGACAAAAAATTGCAGCAGCCATAAAAAATAACCCACAAGCTAAAATCGTTGTTGTCGGTTGCTCACTTGCAGCGGACTTTGAAAACATTTCACGTTTTAAGGCAATCGACACCATGATTTTTCAAGATGATAAGGAACGATTTGATGAAATCGTATTAAAACAGCAACTTTATAAAGATTTAAGTCATAAAAGCCAGTCAAAGACAAGAGCTTTTATGAAAATCCAAGATGGTTGTGAGCAGTTCTGTTCGTTTTGTATCATACCAATCGCAAGAGGACACGAGGTGTCCATTAATCATGATGAACTGATTGAAACAGCAACTCAGTTTGTAAAAGCAGGACATCAAGAAATTGTGCTTACTGGTATTCACATCGGAAAATACGGCATCAAAAACAACACCTCACTATTAGCGTTGCTAAAAGATTTAGTTGATATACAAGGACTTCGTCGAATAAGAATATCTTCAATTGAAGTAACAGAACTTCATCAAGATTTAATTGAGTTCATTGCTCAACAACCAAAAATTGCGAAGCACTTACACATACCGCTCCAATCCGGTATCAATCGTGTATTGAAAGACATGAATCGACCCTATACGGTAGAAGATTTTAAGCAAAAACTGGACATGATTAGGACTCTAATTCCTAATGTAGCCATAAGCAGTGATATAATAGCTGGTTTTGTCGGTGAAAGTGAAGAAGAGTTTATTGAAACTATGACAGCTATCGAAGAGATAGGATTTAGTTTCGTTCATGTGTTTCCTTATTCAAAGCGAAAAAATACAAAGGCAGCACAAATGAGTTCTCATTTAGATCCTTCAATAATTAAAGATAGATCACGACTATTAGTCAATCAATCAAAACGTTTAAAGCAAATGTTTTATCAATCATATTTAAACCAAAAGGTAAACGTGTTGTTTGAACATCCTACCAAACAAGGCATGTTTGGTCATAGCGAACATTATTTACCAGTCGTTGTGGAATCATCAGAAATACAACCCAATTCATTTCATCTTGTAAAAATCATTAAAATTCAAGATAATGTATGTATTGGAACACTCATTAAGGAGGATATATGTTATTAAGCAACATTTTTAACGATGCACCAGATATTGAAATTAAAAATCTTATGAGTGATTCACGGAAGAAAAGTCGCGATGGTCTTTTTTTCTGCTTAAAAGGTATGGTATTTGATGGTCATCGCTTTGTTAATCAAGCCATTGAACAAGGTGCAATTGCCATTGTTCATAGTGATGATTTACCAAGCAAGAAAGAGGGCATTGTCTACATTCAAGTCAAAGACGTTTTAAAGGCATTAAATCAAGTAGCTCATACATTTTATGAAAAACCATCCTCAAAAATGGATGTGTATGGTGTGACTGGGACAAATGGTAAAAGTACAACGGCTTCTTTAATACATTATCTAAATTCGAGGTCGCAACTATCAGGATACGTAGGTACAATTTCAATCGAGTATGCTGATATCAAACGTCCTGCATTATTGACAACACCAGATGCAATTGATACTCACAGAATATTTGCTGATATGGTTAAAGCAAACGTTAAATCTGCTGCCATTGAAGTGTCAAGTATTGGATTAGAGCAACGACGTGTTGATACCGTAAACTTCAACGTGGGTGTGTTCACTAACTTAACCCATGATCATCTTGACTATCATGGCAACATGGAAAATTACTTCATTGCAAAAGCAAAGTTGTTTGAGCTGCTACCTAAAAATGGTTTAGCAGTCATTAATCTGGATGATGATTATGGCAAACGATTAGTCGATTACACTAATGCGCGTGTGTTGACTTATGGAGAATATGAAAGCGCAGATTATATCGTGGATGATATTGAGTTACACCCAAAAAACTCGACATTTAAGTTGATTGACACATTAGAAGATAAAGAGTACACCATCGCAACCAATCTTGTTGCTAAGTTTAATGTTTTAAACTTAACAGCGGCTTTAATCGCAGTGAGTCATCAACGCAAGATACCTATGGAAACATTGATTGATTATTGTCAAAACATCCCACAAGTTGAAGGGCGCATGGAAGTGATTCATTCTGATTGTTTGTTTACAACAATTGTTGATTTTGCCCATACACCAGATGGCTTTATTCAATGTTTTGAATATGCAAAGTCGATTACAAATGAAGACAATCGTATCATTGTTGTGTTTGGCAGCGCAGGTAAACGAGATACAAAAAAAAGACATGTGCTTGGTGAAATTGCAGATCTTTATTGTGACATGATTATTCTAACAGAGGAAGACCAACGTAATGAAGATGTTCTTGAAATATGTAATCAGATTAAGCGAGGTATTAAAAACAGCAATACAATCACAATAACAGATCGAGCAAGTGCTATCAGACAAGCCATCAGTTTAGCTAACTCAAATGACACAGTATTGATTTTAGGTAAAGGTGATGAAACTTATTTAGATAAAGAATTTGGTAAAGAATACTATCTAGGAGATCATAAAATAGCAAAACAAGCATTAGATGATCGTTTAAAACAGAAGGAGCAAGAAGAAAATGAACCAGTATATTGATCATACGAACTTAAAACAAACAGCAACACATGATGACATGATAACACTGTGCCAACAAGCAAAAGATTATCAGTTTAAAAGTGTGTGTGTCCATGGCAGCAATGTCGCACTTTGTTCAGAACAGCTAAAAGGCAGTTCAGTTGTTGTGTGTGCCGTTGTGGGTTTCCCGCTTGGTGCAAACACAATTGCTTCAAAAGTATTTGAAGCTAGTGATGCCATTGAAAATGGTGCTCGTGAGATTGACATGGTAATCAATGTTTCCAAAGTCAAAGAGAAAGATCGTGAGTATCTCGTTAAGGAAATATCTGCAATTAAGCAGGCAATAGGGGATAATGTTTTAAAAGTTATCATCGAAACATGTTTACTAACAGATGAGGAGAAAGTATTTGCGACACAATGTGTTGTTGAGGGTAAGGCAGATTTTGTCAAAACAAGCACAGGATTTTCAACAGCGGGTGCAACCGTTGAAGATGTTAAACTCCTATCAACCGTTGCCAATAAGCAGATAGAAGTCAAAGCAGCAGGTGGTGTTAAAACTTATGATGATTTAGTTGCGATGCTTGAAGCTGGAGCAACTCGTATCGGGACTTCAGGCGGAGTTAAACTTATGCAAGGAAGTCAAACTGAGGGAAGTTATTGATTAATCAAATATTTAATTGAGTTATCCCTATCATAGTTATCTCATGTAATACAAATGTATTACAATGTACATGTGAGGATGTGAAATCATGAGCTTGATTAGTATTAGAACGATCGAAGAAGAAAAAGAACTAATAAAAACATATGCAGACTTTTATGGTGTCAGTGTAAGTGACTTCATAAAATCATCAGTAATTGAACGTATAGAAGACATTTTTGATTTACGAGCCGTTGAAGAATATGAAAAAAAGAGAGAAAGTGGTACGCTAGAAACATTATCCCTGGATGATGTTAAAAAGCAGCTTGGTCTATGAAAACCTATAGTGTTTTGCTTGAAAAGAATGCAATTAAAAACCTTAAATTAATGATAATAGACAAGCTAGGTTGTTAATGGTTTGATTGATAACAATCTACAAGCAACAACAAAACCCTAGAAAACATGGAGCGCCACTTAAGGGCAAATTTAGAGAGTATTGGAGATATCGTGTTGGCCAATATCGAATCATTGCCGACATTCAAGATGATAGACTGATAATACTTATTATTAGTGTAGGACATAGAAAAGACATATACATAAAGTGAATGTCTTTGACAAATCATCTCTATAATCACTGCATAAATGAAACTACATGGTATCTAGCAAAGGAAAAATTTGATGAAAATCATTTCTATTAAAGATAATCCTGAGTATTTTAAAGAAGGATTAGCATACATTCAAAAGATTTGGGCAGGTCCACAAACTCAAATGGTGTATCAAGATTGTTTAGCACATATGATGATAACAGAGCAACCATTACCGCAATGGTGGATTTTGGTTGAAGAAGATAACATCATCGGTTGCGTTGGTCTGATAACCAATGATTTTATAAGTCGTATGGACCTTTACCCGTGGCTATGTGCACTCTATGTTGATCCTATGCATCGTAAGAAAGGGTACGGCTCATTGCTAATGAGTGAAGTTGAAGCAAAAGCGAGTAAAACCTTTGATGCATTGTATTTGTGCACAGATCATATCGGTTATTATGAAAAATACGGTTATGAGTATTTAGGTGATGGTTATCATCCTTGGGATGAGGTGTCACGAATTTATATGAAGAAACTGTAGTATTTTTATTCAATTATTGTTGTCATTTTATCAAAATGATAAACGCTTCAAATGATTAAAAAAAGGGGAAAACACAAGCTTTTTAGCAGATTTTCTTGCATTTTGAAAAGTGTTTATGTATAATAAACTTGCTTGCATCAGAGGGGAGGTTGATTATGCCAAGAATCGTACTCAAGGAGAACGAAGTTCTAGATGATGCTTTGCGTCGCTTTAAACGTCAAGTGTCTCGTAACGGAACCCTAGCTGAAGCTCGCAAAAGAGAGTATTATGTAAAACCAGGCGTTAAACGTAAGTTAAAGTCTGAAGCAGCTCGTAAAGCAAAGAAAAAGCGTAAATAGTTTTTTAAGCACATTCGTGCTTTTTTTTATTGCAAAAAAT
>OBJA01000955.1_pt1 | contig 22085 bp, 17 predicted proteins | sample 1519751 | NCBI WGS metagenome assembly OBJA01 (sample SAMEA3881238, study PRJEB22517) | soil metagenome | biome: lake sediment; feature: soda lake sediment; material: sediment, water from around vicinity | place: India | collected 2013-12-23 | depth 3 m
TTTTACGGGTTGTTCTGAGAGTGCGTAAAGTTAGAATGAACAAATAGTCCCGGTTGAAGAAAAAGAAATAAATACTGACAGTATTTGAAGCGAGAGGCGAGGGGAAATGAAAAGGAAAGAAGCGTAAGCTATAACGGTTGCGTGTATGAAACGTTTGGCATTTCGAAGCGATTTCCTATCAAGTTTCAACTACTTTTGATACGAGCTGAAACGTTTGATAAACCACTGACTGCCAAATGTTTTATACACGATGTTGGCAACTGCCCTTTTTACTTTGTTAGTATTTCAATCATTTTTTTACTGTGTTCTTCGATTTCATTATAGTTGTTTGTACCATTTGTGTCCCATTGTTCATATTCCATCATAATGCGCTGCTTTATGCTATCAATTGTTGGACTTCCTGTGTAATAATCTTTTTTTGCGGCAGGCATAAAATTACTCAAACGTGAATTTTTACTACCACTAATCAGGCATAAATTCCCGAAATTGTCTAACCAGTCAGCATCGTGTCCTTTTAAAACTAGATTTTCATCAATAGGGTTTTGAGGGTAATAGTGTTCTACTGAACTTCTAAAAGTATATTCAAAGTCTTTTACACGATTGTCTGCAAGTGCTTGTCCATTTTTAATTTTGAAATAGTTTTTATCGGCTCTGTAATTTTGCCACAACAAATAATCAAGATAATTGAAAACGAAGTTTTCTACTGCTGTTCCTTGATTGAGTTTGTTGGTGTCAATATCGTTTACCGTATTTTTTTGAATGCAGTTATTTGTGTAAATTATTTCAAAATAGTCTTTAGGCATATTTGCTAAAAATCTGTCGTTTAAGAATGTTTTTGCAAGATTTTCTAAGTGTAATTTATAATCATTTGCTAAATCTGCTCCCGAATATTCTATAACGTATTTCAATGAAGCGTTCAACCAATGCTTATAAACCAAAGTCGGACTTGAAACGTGAAACATTGAAAGTAACATTAATATTTCTCTGTTTAGCCCTTCACTACTTTCAGCATTGTCAGCGTCAAATGTGTTTACATAACTTACTTTGTTACCGTCATACCACTTCAAACGTTTCAGACTCCAATGGTCTGACCCTTTTGCAAACTCTCTTTTTATAACATACTTGTCAAAATAAAATTTGCTTTTCAATAAATTGTAACCGAATAGTTTTACAAAATCCTTTTTATCATCATTTTTCAAAAAAGGTTCAAATAATTCTAATAGACGTTTGTCGTCTAATGGAATATCGGATTTTGTTTGTATTCTTAAAATGTGAAGTAGAAAGTTTGCAAAATTGATAATCGTATTAAATCTTTCAGGGCTTTCGTCCGTGGTGCTAGAATTGTCAGAAATTGGTTTTGCTGATTTTACAAGAAGTTGGCTTATTGTAAGAGTTTCTTCCATAGTTTGATTAGCTGTTGGAATCTGTAGTTTCTGATAAACAAGGTCTTTGCCGACTAAATTGTTCCAATCACTTTTACCAAACAGCTCATCTCTTTGTGCAACTGAAAAACCGTATTGAACATATTTTTCCATGTTTGAAGTTGCTTCCCAAATCAAGTTAAAAGCATATTTCAAATTGTCGTCTTCCAAAATTTCAAGCATTTTTGCTTTTAAGATTTCGTGTTTTTCTAATTGCTCACCACGACTATTCATTATTTCAAAATAGTGATTCAAGTCTGTATCTTCAGGAACTAAAACACGTAAGATTGTAACCTTTTCAAAAAAGTAATTGCAAAATTCATCAATAGATAATTTATTGTCAGCTAAAATCTTTGCTAATGATTTTTTCGCATCGTTATAACCTTGTTGAATAGCAACATTACATTCTTTATTGTCTAAACCTATGCCGTTAAAAAGATACGAAAGTGTGTTTGAGGCAACTTTACGGCTATCGAAAAATAGATTGAGTTTTTTATACCAAGATAAATCAATCTTTGAATACTCTTTTTTGATTACATTTAACAATATGGTCAATGTTGTTAATCGTTGTTGTCCGTCAATAGTTTCATAGATTACACTACCTTCTAATTTTCTTTCGTAAGCAATCAATGAACCAATGTAATATCTGGGTTTGGTTTGTGCGTTATTGCTTTTACTTTTTACAATATAATCAACAATATCCTGAATAAGTTGGGTTATCTGAGGTTCTCCCCATTCGTAATTTCTTTGATAGATTGGAATTACATAATCGTCTGAACCGAGTAATGATTTTATACTATAATATTTCGGTTGTTTATCATTCATAATATTTTAAGTTCTTGAATTGTTCAACAATTTTTTCAGTTTTACTTGATTTATTTTCATTTAAAGTTTCAAGTCGAACATTTAGTATGTCACTGGGTTTAATTGTTTCCTTAATTCTTTTGAATAACTGAATTTGAGAATGTCCCTGATTGAGAGCAAAATTATCAACTGAATCAAGCCCTACTGCTTGTAATTTTAAACGCAATGAATACGCCCAAACAAATATTTTATCAATAGCCTTTGACAAATCTTTGTCTCCGAATTTGTCTATGTAGTAAATTAAGCCACAATAAAATAAGTTGCGAATATATTTGTCTCCTGTGCGAAAACTTCCGTCATAAGTTTTGATTGTGTTTAAAATAGGATATTTTTCACTCATTTCTTTTGATTTCACGTTATCAATCATAATTTGATAATGTTCTATCATTTCAAAAAATCGCTTTCCGTTTATGATAGTTTCATCTATTTGAAAAGGAAAAACCATTTCTCGTTTGTCAATATTTCTGTGATATGAACGGTTGTATTCTTCAACATAAAAGTGAGCAATGCGAAGCATTGCTGCAAAAGGATAATTTTCTTCTATGTCGGGACTTACGCCTTTGAAAACATCAACTTCATTTTTTGAGAAATACCGTGCTGAATGTCCGCTACTCCAATTTCTAATTCTAAATAAATGCTGTGAAAATAATTTTGAGAGTTTTGCTGTGTCCAAACTTTCCCACTTTTCAACTGTTTTTTTGCGTTCATCTTCTGTTGAAAAATTATTCATCTCTCGCAAGTGGAATGCTTTTAATAAGTCGTGTGGTTCAAGGTCTTTACCTCTTGAATTTTGGGAATCAAAAAACTGAAATGCTTCTGAAATATCATCCAAAACGACTTCTACCAAAGTGCATTTTTCTAAAAAAAACCATATCGATTTTTCGTCAAAATCTGAAATTCGTCTTTCAATTTGTTTGTAGTTGTTTTGGATATTTGATTTTGAAATGTCATTGGCAAAAGATAAATTCAAAAGTTTCGGGTCAAAACTTTTCAATGCTTTTTCTTCTTCTTTTGTCTTGTTCTGCTTTTGAGTTATTGCATAAGCAATCAATGTTAAAGTAATTGTTCTTTGTTGCCCATCTACAATATCAGAAATACCGTCGTGGTTATGAACTACAAGAGTTCCCAAACGATATTCAGACTTTTCCTTATGTATTAGAACATCGTCAATAAGTTGATTAACATTTTTTGTAGTCCATTTATATGGTCGTTGATAGCTTGGTATTTTCAAGTTGTCATTTGTAAGCAACTCTTTTACTTTTATTATCTGAGGTTGATTTTGTCCCATAAATTTTATTGTCTGGTTTCGGTGTCTTTTCTTAGGGTTGTTGCCAACGTGTTGCAATATGGCCAGTGGCGGTTTGCGGGCTTCATCATTATCCACCGTTACAAGCCTAAATGCGGGGCAGAAAGCTTCAAACTTCCACAGTCCCCGCCATTGGCTATATTGCGTGTTGTGTTTTAGTGCTTTATTCTCCGTAGTCTGTCCGTGCGATTGGGCAGCCATACTCTTTGACAAGTTTTGGTTTGTGTGTCGGCTTTTTTGAGCGACTTGGCAATGTGTATGGTTGCGAAGGGTCGGCATTATTCCAAATATTTCTTTAAAATCTGTTCTTTTTGTTTCGGTATCAATTCAATATCTTTTTCTAAATCGGCAATTTTCTTTTCAATCTTCTCAATTTCAGCTACTATTTTTTCTTGTTCTTTTATGGTCGGTACTGAAATCTCAATTGGATTCAAATTCATAACTGAAAGTCCTGGTTGAGCTGTCCCTGTTGCATATTGGTTCAGGTTCATGAACACTAGTTGATAATGAAGCCAGATTTTATTTATATCATTTTTCGGATAGGCAACCAAAGCGTGTTCAGTAGCGTGAAATTTACCCGAAACTAAATGAACATTTCCACATAGAGCACCCTGTCTGCCAACTAATGAAAATTGTCCTTCGTTGGTAAAAGTTTCAACATAACCTCTCAATCCATTACCGCCATAACAAGGATAGAGTTTTTCATTAAATGACTTATTTATTTTGTCGGCTTTTACAAATTGACCTGCTTTCAATTCGCAAACTTCATCAAGACGTTTTTTATTGCCAGTTAGATTTTTATAAAAATTGAATACTCCATCTTTTAAACTGTCTATTTCTTCAACCGCTTTCTGCTCTTGTTTTTCTAAAAGCTCAATTTCAGCAACAATCTTTTCTTGAATGTCTTTTGGAGGTAGGGGAATTTTGACTTTTGATAAATCATCAGCATAAACATGAGGTTGAGCCTGACCCCGCTGTAACTGATATATCTCTTTTTGAATAGATTTTAGAAAATGAAAAATCAAAATTGTAGAAATCAATTTCTCATTTTTTGATTTAATTGTATTACAGTCTGATGCAAAAATAGGAGAGTTAAAATAATTTAAAAATCCAGCATAAGCTCCTGATGCACTAACTGTAATAATATTCCCTTCTCTATTAGATTCATTATGATAATAGGCAGGACTTTGACCACCTGCTATTACAGGTATATTACCCTTAATCGCTTTTGCTTCAGTAATAGTCTTGCCTTTTTGAATATCTGCAATATCACTTAAAAATTCCAACTTTGATGTTTTCCAAACATCATCAAACTTTACTTTTTTTTTAGCTGTTAAAGAAATGTTTTTCTCAAAATCCACTCGGTCAAAAGTGAGCATATCAACCAAATTTTGATAGGTGATATTTGAAGTTAGATTTTCGGCAATATCTAAATCAAACTCGCCATTGAACGCTTTGTAAATGTAGGTGCTTGCTTTTTCGGGATTTGAAAAACTATCTGCATCGTACAATTGCGTACACTCATCAATAGATTTACTCCGTTGCATTGGGTGAATACCTTCGCTACCTCTACGGTTGCTAAACTCGTAACCTAAAAACCGTTTTTCTGCATCTTTTTCACCAGTTTTTACCAAAACCAGTTTCTGAGGATAAGCAATTATGAAATACAGCAATTTGGTTTGTTCCAAAGCTAAAATGCTGTTCCAGAGTTCTTGCTCGTTTTTAGCTTTTATTTTCTTGATGTATTCTTTATAAATATCGTGTTGCTGTATATTTTCGTTTGGAGTTTTTTGCAATAAAGTCTTATAATCGTCAATTGAAATAGTGTCCCAAACATGAGATACAAACTTTTGCAATGGCTTTTCAATTCCGTTAATGGTAACGTCTTGTTGATTAACGAATACCTTTTTTATTGCCTCTTCAATATTAAAGGCATCAGCGTTATTCTTGCGTTTTAAGAATAAAGTAACAGTATTAGTTCCTGTTGCCATAAATGTATTAGAACCCATTTCGGCAATTGCCAACACGTCAAAATATTTTAAGATTATCTCTCGTGTTTGCGTGTAAATTCCTGTATTGCTCAAAATACTGCTTGGTAAAATAATACCAGCAACACCGCCGTCCTTTAGAAGTTGTTTGGTTCGTTCAATAAATAGGCATTCTATTTCAGAACTTTGGTCGGTTAATCTACTGTATAAATCAAATCCTTTTTTCGATTTTTCTTCATCCATTAACCCTTTAAAAGCTGAAACAGAATAAGGAGGGTTTGAAATGATTATGTCAAATTGTTTATTGTCTTGTGGATATGATTTATCCGTTTCCTTTAGTAAATCTTTAAATTCTGTTGAAGTTGCAAAATCGCCCAAGCCATCACCATGAATTACTTTTGCCAAACCATCACCATGCAAATAACAGCTCACTTTTGCAGTTTTTACCAAACGATAATCTTTTTCAATGGCATACACATATTTTTCAGCCCAATCGAATTGGTCTTCTTTCCACTTTTTTATAGATTTTTTTGTTGTTGGATTAAAACTGCTTTCATCAAGTTTATCAATGTACTTTTGAACTTCTTCCATTGATTCGGTAATAAAATGACCGCTTCCTGCTGCATAATCAATTATGGTAGGCAGTAAATCGTTTTTATTTCCAGCCTCAATTTTTGATTGGGTAATTTCCTGTAACGGTAAACTTTTAATTATAAATCGAGCAATAGGAACAGGAGTAAAAAACTGTCCAGATTCTTGTTTCAATCCAGTAGTTAAAAGCAATTCAAAGAAATCACTCAAAAACTGTTGGCGATAATTGTAACGAATCTGATAAACTTGAAGTAATTCAACAACTTCTTTTACAACTTTTGCATTCTCTTGAAAAGAAGCATCATCATAAACCTCTTTTATTGCAAATTCATTATTTTTCTTTAACCTTATCTCTGTTAAAATCTCTTTGAATTTGTCCTTATATTGTGCTTCAACCTGCAAAAATTGTTTGTCAAATTCACTATCACTTACATCGGTAACTTTCTTTTCAAGAAGTTCTAACATTCCTCGGTTGTAAAGGTCTGTCAAACGTTTTTGAAATGAAATATGATTATCTTCGCCCTCTAACCATTGAAAATGCAACTGTTCATCGTCATCTCTATTTTCATCAACGATTTTACATAAAAACAGTGTAAAGATTTTATTGAAAGCATTCGGTTTGTCAGAAACAACATTGTGTCGGAGAATTTCTAAGAAACGATTAAAAATAAAACTACTATCTTCTTGTTTTAAGACTTTTAAATCATTCTTTGTTAATGCTTTACTCTGAAATTCATAAGGTGATGCCCAATTATCAAAAACGCCATTTGATTTCGGCAACTTGTTCCAACGTTCATATAAATCTTTTACATTCCCTGTTTGTCGGTAATCTTCTTCAATTTTGACAATTTCGTTTCTGTACTTAATTTCGTTACCATCAAGTTCAGAAGCATAAAGCATTATAATTTCAGCATTTTTGTCTTGCTGAAAATATGTAAAAAGTTGACCGCCGTTTTTTTCTAAGTTTTTAAATTCCTTATCAAATTCAGCCCCCCAAGTTTTACATTCAATCATAAGATAAGCAGAACCGTCATCATTGGTTACTAAAATATCCAAACGTCCACTTGTTCCGTGCCCGGTTGCCCAAGTCTTTTCAAGTGTAATATTTTGAGGTTGATAACCTTTTTCAAGTAATCTGTTCACACATTCTAAAACGACCCAGTTTTCAGCTTGTGAAAAGTTTTGAGTGGTCTTACTTTCAGCTTTTATTTTGTCTCCAAAATTGAAATTTTCATTTTCAAAATCTATCTCAATTTCGTAATTATTGCATTTAGAATATGTCTTATGAAATATTCCAGAAGTATTTTCTTTAGGTTTAAATCCTAATACTTGTATGAGTTTTTTCTGTTTCATATTAGAATTTCATTTTACCTTGTTTCACATTCTTTTCTTTGATATATTTTGATTGTGATTCTGCAACAGAAAATACTGCGTCTGTACACTTGTATTTATGAGCTTCTTCAACCAAAATATCAGCAACAAATAAGTTTTTAATCGTCATAAAATCCATTCCCAGAAATTTAGCAAGCTTTTCAAGATTTGCCGATGGAAACTTCTTTCGTCCGTTTTCGATTTTACTCATGTCAGTCATTATGATTCCAAACTGCTGTCCGAAATCACTTTGATTTAAACCTCTTTTGTTTCTTTCACTTCTTAAAAACTCTCCAAAAGTTGCCATCTATAATACTTGTCGTTATTAACCTTGCTAATATTTTGGCAATATACATCAAAATTTAATCAAATGTGTCATTTGTGGGCAGGAATTTTAAACAACTCTTTTAAAAATTTTGGAAGTGGGTCAGCCTGTGTGATTTTTAAATGTGTTGTTTGCGGGTCGGCATTACTTGCAAGGTCTTTCTTAGCATTAAACACAACGTTCTGCAGCTATGTATTGGAGCGGTTTTCGGGAGCCGTGTTCTATCCTGCGAGAGGGTAAGGAGCAAGCGAGAACCGAATAATGCCTTTTGTACAAATACAGCTCTAATATATAGGTGCTGTTGGCAACTGCGCAGTTATGCATTGTGTTCATAATTATCAACCAAATATAATAAAAATTTGAAAACGAAAAATCTTTTTGCACAATGTTCTGATTTTCTCCGTGCGAAGGAAAAAGGACAAGCTCTTTTGCAAACAAAGGGGGAAGGGAGGTTTTTCTGCGGTTTGCAAATGTGCTTGGACTTGTGCGAGGGCATGAACGGAATTAAAAATACTTTTTATTTTACTTGCAGGTCTTAGTTTCAAAGTTGCGGGTGTCATATTTAAAGTTGCGTATACCATTTTCAAAGTTGCGGGTGTCATTTTCATACTTGCGTATACAATATCCAAACTTTCAGGTGTCATTTTCAAAGTTGCGGGTCTCATATCCAAACTTGCGGGTGTCATTTTCAAAGTTGCGTATACCATTTTCAAACTTGCGGGTGTCATATTTAAACTTGCGGGTACCATTTTCAAAGTTGCGGTTACAAAAAAACAAAACCGCAGAGCTAAAAAATAATTCTGCGGTTTCTGTTTATTATTTCATTGTTATTTCTTTAAAACGGTTCATTATAATTTTACCGGTTTAAATTGCAATTTAGAAATTTGCCTATACTGTGGGCTTTTTACACCAAAGAGAGATTTTGCATAGGTTTTACTTTCATTAGCAAGACTTACTAATCCCGTATTATCTTTATACATGATATCATTACGTGTAAGCCGAGCATTACTAAGCGATGTTACAGCTGCAAGAACAACTACATTTTTAGCTTGTAAGCCATTATAAAGGGTTGTAAGAGCCGTAATTTTTAAATCTGCCTCATTGGGTTTGTACAGTGGTAGAGTTGTTAAGAACTTAATTAATTTGTCTAAACTGTACAAACGGTTATCATAACTCATTTGCGAAGCAGAAATGTTTCTTGTTTCCTTACCTTCCATTGCGAGAACTTGCAGTTCTTCATCTGATTTTTTTGGAACCGCTCTTCTGCCTTGAATTTTTCGGGTAAAGGTTTTAACATTTTCAATTACTTGCGGACTTGTATCTGTAGCAATAACAGAATTAAGAACACGCGTTACAAGTTTACTCAATGGAGCAAAAGCATCCATTCTGTCTGCAACTGCATTTTTGTAGGGCGGCAGTGCGGTGTTTACAACATTAACAGCATTTTTTGCGTTTGTTGCAACGGTGCGTAATGCTGCTACTTTAATTGATGCTTTTGAAGGGTTGTACGCTGCACCATACCCGTTAATGAATGAAATTAATTCATCAAAGTTTGCCACGTTCTTTGCGTGACCTGTTTCTGATCTACTAGCCATAATTCATGGTTTTAAATTAATAAATAAATAAAGTTGCGGCACAATATTGCTGTACAGAGAATTCGGAATGAATAAAATATGTATGACAATAGTGTTGCGTAGAACAAATATACAAACTTTTTTTATTTACAATTATTGTATGCAAAAATAGTTCATGTTTGATTTTTTGCTATCTTTGAACAGAAACAAATACGAATATTGAATAATCCATATTATCAAACAATTACTAATGTTCTAGGAATAGAAATATGTTTGAATTTGTTTTATATATAAATTAGTTAGGTGCCATAAAAGCAGAGACAATCATCTATAAAACTTCAAAATATGGGAATATTATCAAAAAGTAATTTAGAGCAAATTAGGACAAGTGCCGAAAGTACACGTTCATATTCTTGGTTAAATGAATCTTTAGAAGCTAAGAATCGATTGAAAAGGTACGGAGAAGTTACTGTGTTTTTATCGCACAAACATGACGAATCTAAAGAATTGAAAGATACTATTGCATTTTTAAATAGTTTAGGAGTTTCAGTATATGTTGATTGGTTAGACGAAGGAATGCCGAAAACAACATCTGGTGTCACGGCAGCAAAGATTAAAAAGAAAATTAAGGAAAAAAATAAATTCATTTTTCTTGCGACAGAAGGAGCGATTGCTTCAAAATGGTGTAATTGGGAGCTAGGGTTTGGTGATGCCCAAAAATATATTGATAACATTGCAATTTTACCATTGAAGGATAACTACAAGGATTATACAGGTTCGGAGTATATGCAGATATATCCGTATATTTATGAAAGTGATTCTTCTAAAGGGACATACTATGTAAAGTACCCCAATGGAGATTTGAAAAATTTAATTACTTGGTTAAAATCATAGCATTATGGAAAAGCCAGAAATACTTCATAAAGAAATTGATTTAATTCAAAGCTGCATTAATCGCATGGCTAATAATTCATTTTTGATTAAAGGCTGGACTGTTTCATTGATTGCAGTTGTACTTGCCTTAACTAAAGATAAAGTTGATTTTTTATACATCAGTATAGTATTGTTGATACCAGTTCTTGGTTTCTGGTATTTAGATACATTCTTTCTACGAACAGAAAAAATGTATAGGAAAATGTATGAATGGGTTATCACAAATCGGCTTACGAGTGATGAAAGGTTGTATGACCTCAATCCTCAGAGGTATAAATCTGATGTAGATTCTTCTTTTAAAGTAATGTTTTCTGTAACACTCAGGATTTTTTATGGAATACCATCTCTTGTTTTAATTACAATTATAATTTTTAAAATCATTAAACTTATTTTACCATGCTTATTAAACCACCAGTAAAGAGAAAAGTATTTTTCAGCTTCCATTTTAAGAATGATTTTTGGAGAACTCAACAAGTTCGCAATATTGGTTCAATAGAAAAAAACCCTGTTGCAACTCCAAATAATTGGGAAGAAATTAAAAGAAAAGGTGATGCAGCAATTAAAAAATGGATAGATACAAATCTGGAAGGAAAATCTTGTCTTGTTGTCTTGGTTGGTGAAGAAACAGCAGATAGAAAATGGATAGATTATGAAATTCAGAGAGCATGGGAATTAGGTAAAGGAATTGTTGGTATTAGAATTCATAATCTTAAGAATCAGCAAGGGTTACAATCTAAAGCAGGAAAGAATCCTTTCGAAGGTTTTACACTATGTGAAGGAAAGAAAAAGCTTTCAAATGTTGTGAAACTTAAATCGCCAACTCAAATAACTGGACCTGGTGTTTATCAGAATATTTCAGAGAATCTTGGAGCATGGATTGAAGAAGCTATTAAAATAAGGAATGAGTTCAAATGTTAATTACGGCACCTAACAATGTATATACAAAATAGGCAAAATTGTAGTAAACTCAACGGTTGTAGCCCGCTTCAAAATTGTAACGGCTTGATAAGTTTGAATCCTGCAGTCGCCTACTTTGCATATACTAGACGTTGGGTGCCATATTAACACATAGAAACATATGAGCTTTTCTGAAGATAATAAAACGGAATATGACTATTTTAAATTGCGGAGTCTTAACAAGATTTATGTCAGTAAAGAATTCCCATTTAAAAGTTTTATTGGCAACATTGTCAAAAAGAAAAGATTTATAAAAAAAGTTTTTGAAAAATCTGAGGATAATGAATTTGTTAAGGTCAAAGGAGAAATAGTTTTAAGAAGTTCTCCATCGGGACGAGACCAAGTAAATGTTATCGTCGTTAGTGATAACGATGAGAAATTTATGAGTTTTACTCTGCAAAAGTTTAGGGATAATCCCAAAAGTGGATTAAAACCGATTGAAGACACAAGCTTTACTTTTCGACGAGGAGAGTTTTTAGCACTCCTTAAATTCTTAAGTGATTTGAAATTTCTTGACCTATCAGATGAAAACAATTTTAAAGTTAATGACAAAGAAAATTTAAAGGAAAAGATTTCTCTTTGGTTACAACCACCAACTGAAGAGGGGGTGTTGATTCAAAAAGAGGATGCTCAATTATTGAGTTTATTATCAGGTATTAATGGGAAGGAGCGAGAATCTTTGTTAATGTCATTAAAAAACAAAGTACTATCTCATGAGGATTTGAATATTTTGACAGGCAGAAAAGATGGATTAGAAATTTTTAAAACAGAGTTATTCCGTGAGAAACAAGAATGGAACGAAATAAATTGGCAAACTTTCTTTGAGTTAAATTCATGGATATTTGGATATGGCTTAGATTACAGATTTTTAAATTTAATTCAGAAAGAGGCAAGTGTCTCAAATGTTGATTTGGATGGTAAGCAAACCGTAATAACTGATTTTCTTATGGGTGATAGTAGATTTACAGTTTTGGTTGAGCTAAAAAGACCCGATACACCTTTGTTTGAGACTGGAGGTAATCGGTCAAAAAGTTGGAGATTATCAAAAGATATTACAAATTCAGTTTCCCAGATTTTAACTCAAAAAGCAGAATGGGAACTGAAATCACAAACTGAGCAGTTTGATTCAGAAGGGAAATTTGTACATGAGAAAACAATTGACCCAAAAACAATTTTGATAATTGGCGATACTTCTCAATTTAAAGGTAATGATAGGGATTCTAGAATCAAGGCAAAAACTTTTGAACTATATCGACGAAATTCAAGAAACATTGAGATAGTGACTTTTGACGAATTATTTGAAAGAGCTTCGTTTATTGTAAATAACAAAACTAATAAAGAAGATTCTGAGAACATAATGGATTTTGATAATGATGATTTACCTTTTTAATAAAAAAATAATACTGTCCCAAAAATAAATGTTCAAACGAGTTGGTTAAATTAACATTTAATTAGTAAAAGTTTTTTGTAAACAGAATTCTTATAAATTGCTATTAAATCTTTATAAAAAAGCAAGTTGTGCTTGTTGAAAAAAACTTTCGTGAAACGCAATTTTTTCTTTGTTATTTAAATGGTTCTGGTTATCAGTGTTTTATATTGTTGAGAATATCTGAAAAACTCAGGTCTTTATTGTTGAAGACAATAACATTATATCTTTATTTTTGGAGAAGTTTTAATGATATATGTTATGACAATGAAATAATAAAAAAAACACAGTAGAAAAGAGGAGATTCAACTGTGTTTTTACAAAGCTTATAAAACTTTGGGAGGGTTATATAATTTTGCTTTGGTTTTCAATTTATATTGCAAATGTAATAAATAAAATTTTTATTTATTCTTACTCGTAATATTTTCTCTCCTCATATTTTTATTTTTTAATCTTAACAATTTAAATGGCTGTAATTTACATTGTTAATAAATAATTTTTCTTTAAAATAATTAAAACATGAAACATATTAATATAAATTCATTAACAGAATATGTTGATGCAACACAATCAGGACAGGATAGAATTATTAAAAATATTTTGAAGGTTGATACGGTGAAAGCATTCCAGTATACTACTTTAAAATCTGTATTGCCAAAATATGTGCAATATGATTTTGATAAACAAATAATTATGGATGCAATCGAAAAGCTGCAAAACAGAGAACAGAAATCTGATTGGCAATGCCGAGATGTAAACAATTCAATTTTAGCTTTAAGAACGTTTATTAATTCTGAGTTTCCTAAGTATTTTGCAAAGATTAAGTGTAGTTTTAATTCTAAAATTACTACAAAGGAGTATTATATAAATAAAATGCTTGTAAGGGTTTCTCCAGATCTAATATTTCGTTGGGAAATTGATGGAAAGAAATATATTGGTGGTGTAAAATTTCATATTGGTAAAACAAAAAAATTAGATTCTAATATCGGAATTATGAGAGCGACATTAATATATGATTTTTTGAAAAACGAAATAGCTCAAAACGATGAACAAGTTGATAATAACTATTGTTTTTGCTATGATGTTTTTTTTAATCAATTATTTACTTCTCCCCAAAACATATTTTTTTATATGAATCGACTTAAAAAGGCTTGTGATGAAATATATCAAAAGCTACATAATGTTGCATAAATTTTAAGGAGTCAAATTTGGCTCCTTTTTTTTTGCTTTATTCCCACCATTATTCCCCCATTTTTCCGTATTTTAGACCTTTCAAATCTTAGAGCAGATAATTACACAGTATGTCAGAAGAACAAAAGAAACTACTCGAAACGCAATTGTGGGGTATTGCGAATTTATTACGCGGAAAAATTAGTGCCGATGATTACCGAGATTATATCCTTGGTTTTATCTTTTATAAATATCTCTCCGAAAAACAGTTTTTGTATGCTACGCATTTGCTTGAGGGGGAAGCGGAAACGGATTATTCTAATATAACCGATAAGGAAACGCTTGATGCTATTCGTGAGGAATCGCTTATTAAACTTGGCTATTTTCTTGAACCTTGTGATTTGTTCTCTGAAATTGCGAAAAAGGGTAATGCAAACGTGCAAGATGAAAGTAATTATATTTTAGAAGATTTGCAACGCATTATGAATCATATTGAGCAAAGTACTATGGGAACTGCTTCTGAAGATGATTTTAATGCTTTGTTTGAGGATTTGGATCTTAATTCTACTAAAATTGGTAGAACGGTTGGTGCTCGAAACGAAATTATTGTTAAGATTTTAAATTATCTTGATAAGATTGATTTTAAACTTGACGAAATTGAATCTGATGTGTTGGGCGATGCCTACGAATATCTTATTGCAAAATTTGCTGCGGGTGCGGGTAAATCTGCCGGAGAGTTTTATACTCCGCAACAAGTTTCTAAAATACTTGCAAAAGTTGTTACTACCGGAAAAGAAAAAATTAAATCGGTGTACGACCCAACTTGTGGTTCGGGTTCGCTGCTTTTACGTGTTGCAAAAGAAGCTGAGGTAAGTGAGTATTACGGTCAAGAATTAAATCGTACTACGTTTAACCTTGCTCGTATGAATATGATTTTACATGATGTGCATTTTCGTGAGTTTGATATTAAACATGAAGATACTTTGGAAAATCCGCAACATCTTGATAACCGATTTGAAGCGGTGGTTGCGAATCCTCCGTTTTCTGCTCATTGGAAAGGTTCAGATAATCCCTTAAATGAAACTGACGAGCGTTTTAGCCAATACGGTAAACTTGCTCCCAAAACAAAAGCAGATTACGCCTTTGTATTGCACATGGTTCATCAGTTAGCAGATAATGGAACAATGGCGTGTGTGCTTCCGCACGGTGTTTTATTTCGGGGTGCTGCCGAGGGAACCATTCGTGAATATCTTATTAAAGAGCTAAATTATTTAGATGCGGTAATTGGTTTGCCTGCAAATATTTTTTACGGAACATCTATACCAACCTGTATTCTTGTTCTCAAAAAATGTAGAGAACGCAACGACAATATTGTGTTTATTGATGCGAGTGGCGACGGACATTTTGAAAAGCAAGGCAACCAAAATGTATTGCGTGATTCTGATGTAGAAACAATTGTAGAAACCTACCGAAGCCGACAAGCTATTGATAAATATAGTTATGTTGCAACACTGCAAGAAATAGCGGAGAACGATTATAACTTAAACATACCACGCTATGTAGATACCTTTGAAGCAGAAGAATCTATTGATATACAAAAACTATCGGGTGAACTTGTTGAACTCGAAACTAATTTAGAAGCCGTAGATTCTGAAATTGCTTCGTTTTGTGCAGAACTTAACATTTCAACACCGTTTTAGATTATGGCAGAAGTTAGTTTAAAACCACAGTTGAGATTTCCTGAGTTTGAGGGGGAATGGGAGTACACACAAATAGAAAAATATTTTGAGTTTAAAAATGGGTTGAATAAGGAGAAAGAATATTTTGGAAGAGGTACTCCAATAATCAACTTCATGGATGTTTATAAATTAAATTCTATCCAAAAAAAGGATATTTTAGGTTTGGTAGAACTTAGCGAATCTGAAATTCAAAGATATTCAGCTTTAAAAGGAGATGTGTTTTTTACTAGAACATCAGAAACTATACATGATATTGGAATGTCGGCAACATTAATTGAAAAAATTCCAAATTGCGTTTTTAGTGGCTTCGTTCTTCGAGCTCGCCCTCTATCTAATAAATTCGCCCCCCTTTTTACATCCTTTTTGTTCAATGTAGAATCTGTAAGAAAAGAAATTGTAACAAAAAGCTCAATGACAACCCGTGCACTTACAAGCGGCACGTCACTTAATAAAGTATATTTCAAATTTCCAAAAGAACTAAAAGAACAACAAAAAATAGCCTCCTTCCTCACCGCGGTAGACACCCGCATTTCATTACTTAGCCACAAGAAAGAAAAACTAGAGCTTTACAAAAAAGGGGTAATGCAAAAGATATTCAATCAAGAAATACGCTTTAAGGATGCTCATGGAAATAGTTTTCCGGATTGGGAAGAGAAAAAGTTGGGGGAGATAATTAAGGTGCAAGGAGGTTTTGCGTTTAAAAGTTCAAAATTTCTTACGTCAGGAGTTCCTGTTATAAGAATTTCAAATATTTCTAATGAACATAATTATATTGATGACAGGAATTTAGTTTATTATAAAGAACAGCAAAATGATAAAAACTATACAATTCATAAAGGAAACTTATTGATTGCGATGTCTGGAGCAACGACAGGGAAAACCTCGATTTATAATAAAGAAAAAAAGGCATATCTAAATCAACGTGTAGGATTGTTTAAGGGGATTTATAGTAATTTACATTACCCATTTATTACCCAATATGTTTTTTCTAGTTCTTTTAAAACTAACCTTAAATCATTACTTGTTGCGGGAGCTCAACCAAATATTAGTTCACATGATATAGAATCAATAATAATTCAATTACCCACTCTTCCTGAACAACAAAAAATCGCCTCATTCCTTTCAGCACTTGATGTTAAGATTGAAGCAGTAGAAAAGCAAATTGAGGGAATGAAACAATGGAAACAGGGATTGATGCAAAAAATGTTTATTTAATTAGGAATTAGGAATTGGGAATTAGAAATTAGAAGTAATGAAGAAAGATAATATTGTACAAATTAAGAGTTATGCTTTTGCTGTAAGGGTTGTAAAATTATATAAATATTTATGTGATGATAAAAAGGAATTTGTGTTAAGTAAGCAGTTACTTCGTGCAGGAACATCTATTGGTGCAAATATAGAAGAAGCTATTGGTGGGCAGAGCGACAAAGATTTTTATGCAAAATTAACCATTTCCTATAAAGAAGCTCGGGAAACTCATTATTGGATTCGTTTACTAACCGACACCGATTATATAACCCATGAACAAAGTGCAAGTCTACTTGTTGATGTTGAAGAGCTTCTGAAAATTATTGGAAGTATCCAGAAAACAATTCGCTCACGTAATTCGTAATTTGCAATTAATAATTCGTAATTAAAATGAATACCCAGCCGGAACAAATATTAGAAAATAATTTAGTTTCTCAGCTTGTGCAGTTGGGGTACAAAAAGGTTGTAATTAAAGATGAGGTAGAACTTTTAGCTAATCTTAAATATCAGTTGCAAATACATAATTGCATTCGTTTAAGTGATGCGGAATTTAATCAGATTCTTAATTTTATTAATAAGGGAAATATATTTGAGCGTGCTAAAATTCTTCGAGACCGTGTTCCGTATATTTCAGATTCGGGAGAACATAAAACCGTTGAACTTATAAATCAAATACATTGGTGCCAGAATGAATTCCAAGTTACGCAACAGGTAACAATGGAAGGAACTTATAAAAACCGCTATGATGTAACAATTCTTATAAATGGCTTACCACTTGTTCAAATAGAACTCAAACGGCGTGGTTTAGAACTCAAAGAAGCGTTTAATCAAACCAATCGGTATGAGCGTCATTCCTATGGTGCCGGACAAGGGTTATTTCAGTTCATTCAAATTTTTGTAATTAGTAATGGCGTAAATACAAAATACTACGCAAACAGTCCGTTAAAAGCACGTTCGTTTAAACAAACATTTTTTTGGTCTGATATAAAGAATAGATTAATTACGCAATTATCTGCCTTTGCCGATGTGTTTTTAGAGCCCTGCCATATTTCGAAAATGATTACAAAATATATTGTACTCAACGAATCGCAAAAAATACTTATGGTTCTCAGACCATATCAATTTTATGCAGTAGAGGCAATAATTGAACGAGTAAAAACAACAACTAAACCCGGGTATATTTGGCATACAACAGGTTCGGGCAAAACACTTACTTCGTTTAAAACAGCACAAATACTCACCGGATTTCCGAAAGTACATAAAGTTGTTTTTGTGGTAGACCGCAAAGATTTAGACTACCAAACCACCAAAGAATTCAACAGTTTTAGCAAAGGAAGTATTGACGGCACAAATAATACAAACACCTTAGTAAAACAACTCTCAGGCGATAATAAACTCATTGTTACAACCATTCAAAAATTAAATACCGCAATAAGCAAACAGCGATATTTAGGAAAAATGGAACAATTACAAAACGAGCGTATTGTTTTTATTTTTGATGAATGTCATCGTAGTCAGTTTGGAAAAACACACGATGATATTAAAAAGTTTTTTCAGTCGTGCCAAATGTTTGGATTTACAGGCACTCCAATATTCGAAGAAAATGCAAGTTCAAACGAATACGGAAAACGTACCACAACCATGTTATTTGGCGATTGCTTACACAAGTACGTAATAACCGATGCTATTAGAGACGAAAACGTATTGAAGTTTAGCATTGAATATATAAGCACATTTAAAAAGAAAAATCAAATTCTTGATATTAATGTAGAAGCTATAGACGAAGTTGAGGTTATGAATGCGCCCCAACGGCTCAACAATATTGTTGATTACATAATAGAAAACCATACACGTAAAACACATAATAAAGAGTTTACCGCAATATTCTGCGTGCCAAGTGTTCAAATACTCATTGAATATTACAAACTTTTTCACCAGAAAAAATGTGAAGGAATACACAATTTAAAAGTAGCCACCATTTATTCATATCAAGCAAATGAAGACGATAAAGAAGCAAAAGGAATTACGAATTACGAATTTGGAATTGAAGATGATGATTTTTCTTCTGCTGCCGAACCTCAGGCAGAATATAATACCCAACATTCAAGAGATTCATTAGAAAGCTTTATTGTGAATTATAATAAAGAATTCAGCACCAATTTTACAACAAAAGACAGCCAGAGTTTTTACAATTATTACAATGATATTGCAAAGCGAGTAAAATACAAACAGATAGATATTTTACTTGTTGTAAATATGTTTTTAACCGGATTCGATTCAAAAGCATTAAATACATTATATGTAGATAAAAACCTCAAATATCATGGTTTAATACAGGCATATTCCAGAACAAATAGAATTCTGAATGAATTAAAATCGCAAGGGAATATTGTATGCTTTAGGAATTTAAAATATGCAACCGACCAAGCAATTACTTTGTTTTCTAACATAGCTGCAAAAGACGAAATAATAATGCAGCCCTATGAAGAATATATTGCAACATTTAACCACGCATTTATTGACTTAATTAAAATTACACCAACCGTAAATAGCGTAAATGATTTACAAGACGAAGAACAGGAGTTTGCGTTTATAAAAGCATTCAGAGAGCTTATACGCATAAAAAATATACTCAAAACATTCACCGAATTCACCCATGATGATATTGCGATGAATGAGCAAACATTTGAAGATTTTAAAAGTAAATATCTTGATTTGTACTACAAAACAAAAAATCATAATCAAAAAGAGAAAGTGTCAATTTTAAACGACATTGATTTTGAGGTTGAGCTTATTCATAGAGACGAAATAAATGTAACGTATATTTTAAAATTATTAGCTAAACTGAAAGATTCAAATGAAGCTGAGAAAGAAAAATACACGAAAGAAATTGTTGACACTATTTCAGGAAACCTTCAATTACGCAGTAAACGAGAATTAATAGAAAAATTCATACAAGAAAACCTACCACACATAGAAGATTCCGATGATATACCCGAAGAGTTTTATAACTTTTGGAATAAAGAACGCGAACTTGCAATTGAACAATTAAGCAAAGAAGAAAACCTCGATTCAGAAAAGATTCAGAAATTAATAGGCGATTTTTTATTTACCGAGAAAGTTCCCTTACGAGATGATGTTATAGATGCCATGCATACCCGTCCGGGACTTAAAGAACGAGGAACAATAGCCGAAAGAATTATTACCAAGATGTTAGATTTTGTAGATACGTTTATAAATGGTGTTACGGGGAAATAATAATGTTATGAGATTAATTTTCATTAAAACCGCATAAAATACAAATGGGAAAAGATATTATAAACGTTACTTTTTTTACAGGTGCAGGTGCAAGCTATAATGCATGTCCTATATGGAATGAGCAAGGTGAAAAAATGCTTCAATTAGCTCAAGAGATATTAAATGAAGGTTCATTTCCAGAATTTCCCCCTCCGAGAAAATTAACATCAGACTCTGATTTATTAATATACGAAATTGGTTATTTTGGAGAAAAAGCTATTAAATACGGTACGATAGATACATATGCGAAAAAACTTTCTTTAAATATAAATGATAACAAGGAGCTTCAGCATCTAAAATTAGCAGTAAGTGCATTTTTTACTCTTTGGCATTTAATGGATGATAGTCTTAATTTAAAAAAACGTTTTGATTCTAAAAATCAAATAGTTGATTTTACGGAAATTGACCATAGATATATTGCATTACTAGCTGCAATTATTGAGGGTAATGATGGAAATAGTATAAAAATAAAAGAAAATATAAAATTTGTTACATGGAATTATGATTTACAAATAGAACAAGCTTTTAAAGTTTTTGTAGGTTATGATATCAAATGGGATAACCTCTCTAAGCAATTAAAATTTAGACAAATTGATGAAAACAAGCAAGTATGTCATTTAAATGGTTATCATGGTTTTTATAATTATCATAACAATGATAAAATAATGGAAGAAAGCTTCTTTGATAGAACACAATCTAAAGATATTCATGAGATATTAAAAGTTATTGAATTTGCATATAGAGAAAATAGTAGAGCAGGGTTAAATTTTTCCGGGCATATTAATTATGCTTGGGAAAATAATAACATTGCTGCTTCAACAAGAAATACAGCAAAAAAAATATTTGCGGAGACAGATATTCTAGTTATTATTGGTTATTCATTTCCGAATTTTAATAAAGAAATTGATAAAATGCTTTTTAAAGAAATTAAAAAAAATACTACAATATATTATCAAGATCCAAAAGCTAGTGTTGATTTTTTAAAGCATTTAGTAACAGCTAAAGATGTTAAAATTGAATATCTAACTGATAAATCTGAAAGTTTTCATTTACCTTATGAGTTTTAATTGTAAAAAAACATAGTGTTATAAATAATTCTTTATCTTTGCAGTGCAACACTAATAATAAAAGGTCTTTAGTGTAAAAATATTTGGGGCAACCGTTCTTTTCATGGTGTTGTGCTTTGTGTAGAGTATTTTTAAATACTTTACAACCGGTTGCCCCTTTTTTTCTTTCCGTTTTTAGCTCAAAATGTTTCTTAAATTTTTATATTTACTTGTTTGGTTTTTATTAGGAATAATACAAAACGTGTCACATTTTGAAAATACAGAAATAGAGTTAGAATAATGGATATAGTACTTCTAAGTGGTTTAATATGGTTTTTTGTTGAATGTATTATAATATACTTATTAATGATTCGATTTTTCAATAAAGATCAAATTAGGGCAGCGTTTAAATATCCAGCAACGTTTCATAAAGTGCCAAAGAAATTTTTAATAATATTTTATGGACAATTACTATTATCTTTATTTCTATTAATGTGTTTTATATTGTTTTATTTTATGTTTATATATCCACGGTAAATTATCGTTAGTTTATTCAACAAATTAAAATAGTTTATTTCTACTGCTAGTTAACTGATTTTGCCGTTTTGCAATACATTCTATTTGAAACTCTGGGCGAAGGCAAATGAAGGCTCTTTTGCAAGCCAAAGCGAAGGCTATTGCGAAGGGCTTGCAAATGTGCCTGAATGTGGGTGGATTCCCATGTAATTGTATCTTTTTAAGCAGGATTGTGGGGTGGGAGGTTGCGTTGTTGCCAACGTTTTGACGCTAGACCTTCGTGGCAGATTTCGTGCTTCGCGTCCTGTCCGCC
>OBJA01000956.1_pt1 | contig 22081 bp, 20 predicted proteins | sample 1519751 | NCBI WGS metagenome assembly OBJA01 (sample SAMEA3881238, study PRJEB22517) | soil metagenome | biome: lake sediment; feature: soda lake sediment; material: sediment, water from around vicinity | place: India | collected 2013-12-23 | depth 3 m
GCGGGGAAACGCTCCCTTCCCGTCTCCACAGGCAGGTTATCTTCGATACAAATGATGGGCTGACCGAATATTTATCGGCCACAGCCCTGATACTCAGACCCTTCTCCGTGTCCGCCACTACCCGGCAGCGCAAATCCTCTGAATAAGCTTTCGGCATCTCTCACCTCTATCCTCTCTTATTTTAACTCACGGGGAAATCCCTTCGATTCCAATTAGAAGAAAAACGCTCTAGACAGGACACGAGCAAGATAGTAGTTCCCGAACGGGTCACGCGTCCACACGAGGTCGCCAGGATCGATCCAATCGTGAATATACTTGCAGCCAGCGAGGTTCCCGTGTTCATGAGAAGCCTCTTGGTAATACTCATCCCAGTCACGCGTATTTCGACCGGAGGGCGTCCTCCACCCGACGCCGAGAACGCCTTCTCTCAGGCAATAATCGAAGGTCCTCTGCATGTCTGCAGAGCCGCCGCTAGGTCTTATGTGAATTCTGAAGACGTACATTGACTTTCTGTTGTTCAACATTTTTCAGTAAGATTCTGAATTAAAAACTTCATGGATGAGATATTGCAATCTTTTGTTCTGATTACACCTTGCTCATTCGGTCAGCTTCGCGGCAGCCTGCTGCCCTGATCAGGAGAAAAACAGCTTCCTTGAAATTTCAGAAATGAGGTTTCAGGTATTCTGCTGCGTTTGAAATTGATCTTAATCAACGAGCAAAAGAAGAATTATCTGTTTATTACGATGAGAACAATGGTGACTGATATGTGAACAACCAGAATCCTGATCCTGGATGATCCTCCATATTGAAGTTATTGGCGTGTATGCCGACCACTCCGAGGTTTCCATCTGTCAGCTGTTACCAGGATTGCTCGATATCTTCTGACAGATTGTGTTTGATGGTGGTGTAAGCGTCGAGTGGTATGTTTAATGAATGCGGCGTTGATTAGGCAATCCATCAGCCTTCATCAACTGCATTTTTGGTCCATTCGATGTCGTTTTCCCGCCTGCCGGAAATCAGGATCGTATCGAAGCGGCAGGGAAAACCATCGTTTTGTCCAAACAAAATCGGTGTCCTTTTTTACATTTGCAAATTCAGCCGATGCCATAGGTGGTCGGTTGCGATGAAAGATTAGACCGTTGTCAATTGCGATTTGGTAACGCCATCTATATTAATTTTTTGTCGAGTTATTCATAGGCCGTACGCATCTCGCATGGCAAGTCAGCTTTCAGGGGTTAGACCAATTGCTATAGAAAGACGCAAGGCTACTTCTGGCGTGACACGACTGAAACTATTGAGATAGTTGTTTCACTGCCCTAATCAGCCAGATAGTATTCAACCGTTGATACCACTCTTATTTTTTTGAGATATGGAGTGTTAGTATCACGGTCTTCTATTGTAAATTGACCCTGATTTGCCCTTTTCAGCTTGCCTATTTGGCTTTTTGCATCAGAGGCAAATTTTTCTACCGCTGCTCTGGCATTCTGCGTTGCCTCTTCGATCATCGCCGGCTTGATATCATTCAACTTTGTGAAGAGGAATTGTGTTTGCTGGTTGTATTCATTCCCGCTGAGCGCGATCCCTTTTTTTCCGAGTTCGGCCACATTACCCTGCGAAGCTCTTACCCTGTCAATTTTGTCTGAATAAACGGTAATTACCTGCGTAGCCGCATAGCGCATGGATACTTCCTGGCTGCCATACTCCCGCGCAAGCTTGTCTGTCACGACCGGGGCTGTCGCTGTAATTTCTTCCATGGCAAATCCGGAAGCCAGTAAGTAGGAAATGATCTGCTGCGTATTCGCCTCCATGGAGGCATAGAGATCCGTCAGATCATTGCTTGCGGCTGTGAAGCTGATTGGCCAAACGACAATATCCGCTGGTATCTCTCGCTCTGCCAGCCCTTTGACAATCACTACACGCTCATATTCCTTGAAGCGAATCACACTTGAACTGATAATCAATGCCATTACTATCAGCCCGGTGCAGATAAATGCTCCGAGGATAAATGCCGATCGTTGTTCATTCATCATATAACTCCCTGTATTTTGGCTACCGATCTGTCATCCAGTATACACATCCCATGTTCCTGTGATCACGGCAAAAGGGGGCCGATAAGTCTGCCAATGGGTAGAGCAGGGTGCCTGATTTGGCAGCTCATCAGCTCTCGTCAAACGCATTTTGTATCCACTCGATTTCATTTTCCCGCTCACTGGAAATCAGAATCGCATCGAAGCGGCAGGGAAAATCATCGTGCTGTCCCGCCAGATAGTGCCGGGCAGCGCGTGTTAACTTGAGCCGTTTGGCGGCGGTGATGCTGGCGGCTGCGCCACCAAACCGATCACTGGAGCGCATCCTGACCTCGATGAATACTATCGTATCGCCCTCTCGCATAACCAGATCGATTTCACCGAAGCGGCAGCGGTAATTCCTTTCCAGCAACGTCAGTCTCTGCTGCTGGAGAAAGATTGCTGCGCGCTGCTCGGCATCACTGCCTTTGTTTCCTGCAGATGCCATGATGGGGTAGCGAGCTGTGCAGACGTGATAGCCGATGTTGTCTAGTTTGAAGCATTGCGACCAGCCTGTTCCCCGGTTTGTACTTGCCACAGGTTGGCGTACAGACCGTTACGCGACAGGAGGGCCTCGTGTGTACCGGTTTCCACTACTTCACCCTTGTCCAGTACATAAATGCAATGGGCGTTGCGGATGGTGGACAGGCGATGCGCAATCACAATGGTGGTGCGGCCAACGGTAATGCGTTCCAGAGAACGCTGGATGGCTGCTTCCGTTTCATTGTCCACTGCTGAAGTAGCTTCATCGAGTACCAGCACCGGTGGATTCTTGAGAACAGCCCGGGCAATCGAGATGCGCTGCCGCTGGCCACCGGAGAGTTTCTGCCCGCGTTCGCCTACGATGGTCTGATAATTATCCGGCAGTTCCATGATGAAATCATGTGCCTCGGCTGCTCTGGCTGCAGCGATGACGTCTTCCATGCTGGCACTAGACGAACCATAGGCGATATTTTCATACACCGTGCCGTGGAACAGATAAACGTCCTGGCTGACCAGGCCGATCGATTTGCGCAAATCGTGCAGGCGCAAGTCACGGATATCGTGACCATCCAGCAGAATGCGCCCTTGCTGCGGCTCGTAGAAACGAAGCAGCAGTTTGACCACCGTACTTTTACCGCTGCCGGTCGCTCCGACCAGTGCAATTGTCTGGCCGGCGTGAACGGTCAGGCAGAGATGGTTCAGTGTCAATGCGCGCCGTTCATAGCTGAAGCTGATATCGTCAAAAACAATTTCACCGCTGACCTGCGCTGCGGATAGTGTTTGCGGCCCGTCTGTAATGGTCGGTTGAGCCTGCAGCAAATCCAGCACACGATGGGTGGAGGCCATCGCGCGCTGGTACAGATCAAGTGTTTCCCCCAGGCGGGTGAGCGGCCACAGCAGGCGCTGGGTCATGAATACCAGAATACTGTATGCGCCGACATTGAGTTCGCCGCCAGCAGCCATTAGCCCCGCTGCAACCATGATGGCGCTGAAACCAAGTGCGATTACCATACGGATGATCGGTACAAAAGCAGCACTGAGGGCAATCGCGTGCTGATTCTTTTCCTGATAGATCTGGCTTTCGCGCTCGATCTGGCGCAATTCGTACGGTTCAGTCGTATAACTTTTGATGGTGGCAATTCCACCTAGATTATTGGACAGGTAACTGTTCAGAATACTGACCTGTTCGCGGACGGCCATATAGCGCGGAGCAATGCGTTTCTGGAACAGATAGGAACCGGCTACGACGAACGGCATGGGCAATAACGCCATCCATGCCACGCCAGGTGTCAGATAGATGAACATGCCACCCACTGTGATGACGGTGGTCAGGAGCTGGATGAGGTCATTTGCTCCAACATCCAGGAATCGTTCCAGCTGATTGATATCATCATTCAGGATCGCCATCATTCCGCCGGTGCTGCGTGCTTCGAAGTAGGCCAGCTCCAGTTTCTGAACATGATCATAGGCATCCAAGCGCAACGTATGCTGGATATCTTGCGCCAAGTTACGCCAGCAGAGCTTGAGCAGATATTCCCAGATGGATTCGAACCCCCAGACGATAAGGGTGATCGTAGCCAGTATCCAGAGCTGGGTCGAAACCTCCGGAAATCCCAGCTGAGCAAATACGGAAGATTGCTGATTGACGACGATATCTACCGCCATCCCTATCAGTACGGGTGGTGCCAGATCGAACAGTTTATTGAGAATCGAAAATAACGTGGCCAGCCAGATGCGGCCGCGAAAAGTGCGGCCGTAGTGCAGCAGGCGAATCAGTGGAGCGGATGAATGATTGGACATAAGAACGGTGGTTGGTTTGAATTGGGATTGAGCAAATCGGAAAGATCGGAAGCGGTATGGAACAGTCCCATCTGTTTTACCGGCAGCATCCGGCATATTGGAAAAAGCGGGGCAACTGCCGTATAGTGCGTCCACAACTCGCCGGAAAACACCGGGATCAGCCATTTTCAGTCAGGGCCACGAAATATGCCAACTGCTGCAGGAGTATCCAAAGGGACATTATATGTGGTTGGCACCCCCATCGGGAATTTGCGCGACATTACCCTGCGCGCGTTAGAGATATTGTCTGCAGTCGAGGGCATTGCCGCCGAACACATCCAGCATGCGCAGAAGCTGCTGGCAGGACATGGTTTGCACACTACACACGCTCGAATCATGCCGTTGCATCAGCATAATGAAGGCAGTGCGGTGGAGAAAATCATCGAACTGCTGGAGAGCGGCAAATCGGTAGCCCTGATTTCCGATGCCGGTACGCCGGCTATCTCCGATCCGGGCGCTTTGCTGGTGCAGCAGGTACTGGCACGAAGCCTGCCGGTCGTACCCATTCCTGGCGCCAATGCGGCGTTGTGTGCCTTATCCGCATCCGGTCTGATTGCGCCGCATTTTTTCTTTTATGGATTTTTACCGGCAAAAAGCGGAGAGCGCCAGCGCAAGCTGGCCGGTTTGAAAACGCTATACGCTTGTACTCTGGTTTTTTATGAAGCACCGCACCGTGTACTCGAATGTGTTGTGGATATGGTTGCCGTATTGGGTACCACCCGTGAAATTACGTTTGCCCGTGAACTGACCAAGCTATTCGAGACGATTCATACCTGTGCTCTGGGAGAAGCGCTGAACTGGCTGCAGGCCGATGCAAACCGGCTGAGAGGCGAGTTCGTTCTGCTGCTGGCGCCGGCAGAAGAACCCGGGCAGGAGGACATCAGCCCGCAAGCTATGCATACGCTTGCTATCCTGCAAAGAGAATTGCCTTTGAAACAGGCAGTGCAACTGGCTGCAGAAATTACCGGTGAAAGCAGAAAAAAACTGTATGCCCGGGCACTGCTGGAACAAAAAGTATAGGAAATTTACTTGATTTGTTTTTACATAGTTCTCTCAGACAACAGGCGGCATCATGCCGCGATGAAATATCCATGCGACACCGTAAGCAATCGGTGCAATGATGCCGAACAGCGCAATTGCATAGAGCAGTGCCAGCTTGCCCATTCCTTTGAGCTTGCTGAAGTCGGTGATGATGCCGATACTGATAAAGGTGAGCATGAACATCATGTTACGCATTGGCCCCTCGACTGCGGCAGCAGCTTTATGCAAGGTTTCGGCGGCTTCTGATCCGCTGGAGGCAAGCATGATGTATGAAAACCAGACCAGGAGATAACCCAGTACAAATTTCGGGAACCGGTGCCAGATTTCCATCAGTCCGATTTTGGACTGGCCGGGTTTGCGTTCTACTTTATATACCCACACCAGCGCCAGAACGAAGGCCCAGACACCGATAAACATATCGATCCAGATTTTCGTGGTCAGTGATGCCATCAGAATCCAGCCTTCTTTCCATACGACGCCCAGGTTGGCTTCGGCGTTTGCCCGCATCAATTCATCCAGCATGGCTCCGGCAGCTGCATCAGCACCATCAGTCTTGACTGTCAACCCCAGAGCAGAGCCGTTGACGATAGGCTGCTCCGGTGCCATTGCCGTATAAAACCCCGGCAGGATGATGAGTTCGAACATGGCAAAGATCACGACCAGGATCGAAACAAACACCGGGAGTATCGGGCGGGCACGAATGGCACCCGCGGTGGCGATGGCAGCAGATATGCCGCAGATGGAAATGCCGGAAGAAAGGACCGCGGCGGCATCACGTGATAAATGGAATACTCTGCGGCCAAGGGCGTAGACGATTGGCCAGAACAGCATGTAGGCGACAAAGGTGGCGGCAACCCCGGTCATGACCAGTTCTGTAATGAAACCGGCTGCTTCGATGGACATGACACCGATTTTGATACCCAGGAATACGATCGCCGTTTTGATGAACCATTCGGGTTTTGCTGCTTCGTTGAGAAACCTGGCGGTATTTTTGAAGAAGTTGCCGATGATGAGCCCGATCAGCAATGCCAGCAGGTAAGAGAAACCACTGCCGAGAGACAATCCCCAGGACAGGCCATATTTATCCATTTCATAAACAGAGGCCTTGAAATGAGCTTCATTGCCGATGATCCAGATGACCCAGGTCATGACGAAAAGAATGGTCCAGCCGATAAAAAACTGTTTCAGGTCAAATTTCATCGACCATGCTGCCAGACAGGTCAGGACAGTAAATACCAGGTAGGTTACCAGTAACGACAACACCGGATGCCATTCCGGCCCACCACTGGATTTCAGTACACCTTCGAGGGAAAATTTTCCCCATGCCCAGGTTTCGGGTTTTGCCATCCAACCGGTCAGCTCCCATCCCCAGAGCGAACTGACGCTCGCCATGAACATGATCAGCCCCAGCCAGACTGCCCACCAGTCTTCCGTTCTTGCCATACCCGAATACCATTTGTCATTCATTGCATTCATTTCTCACTTGTTTCCTTGTTTTTATTGCACCGCTGATACGGGTGATTTCAAGTCCAGACGGATGTAACGGTTGAAGTAATGGTAGGCGTATTGGCGTATCCAGGCAGGAATGCAGCTATGATCAAAAATCATGAATACCGTCACGCAGCTATTTTCCGGAAATAATTGCCTGTCCAGCAGACACCTGATCAGATCCTGATCCAGTTTCGCCAGGGTTAGTCCGCCAGCTTCGAAATTCTGGTGGTATGCGATCCACTGGATCCCATCATGTATCAACCGAACTTCCAGATCAGCTTTCATTTTTATCCCGGGAGCAGAAACCAGTCCACCAGAATACCCAGGATGATCAGTGCCGCGATACCGATGCCGATGCTCCACAGGCACAGGCTGGTTTCCCAGCTTTCCCAGGGTTCAGGTTCTCCCAGCACGGATTGATCGGGTAATAAACTGCTCATGTCATTTTCGAGAGATTGGTTGTAAGTCTCGTTATCTGCATCATTGGGTGTCGTCATCGTCGTTCTCACATAGAAAGAGAAGGTATTCCTTTCATTCACATTTGGTCGAGGCAGGATTCCGGATTTTCCAGGAAGGATGATCATCATGCCGCATGATTGGCGTTTGATTCGCACAATACCTATCTCGCACTGGCCAAAGATGTAGGGCAAAGTCACCTTTCAACCTTATCACAAATAATCTCGTATCCGGAAACGAAAGAAGCTTGTTTATGGATCATCCTGTTTCTGAATAAAGCAGTGCAGCTTGAATGAGGCTGAAACAGGATGATGGCGCTCTGATGGCAGGGTATTACATGAAAATACGAACAAAGTCAGGCGGAACCAGATTTATTCCGATTGATTATCGGAGAAGTTCATCCAGTCCAAGGTATATTGTTGACAATGATTCTCATTATCTGCTATTTTCCGGAAAAATTGGATTTGCATATAAATGTTTTTACTTCAGTCGGCTGATTGGCTGAAGTTTTAAGTTTTAGATAAATTTCTTTTCTCTGGCCAGGAAAGCATCTTCTGGTTTTCTACCCGGCCAACATTTCTGCCAGCTTTTGCCAGCCTCGTGTTTCGTATTGCCAGGAGTCAGTATTTGGTTGCCTGCCAGACCCTGTTTCAGGTCCGCCAGCTCTGAGTGGGAACCTCTGCACGAATCCTTCATGAGCCGTCCATGTGGGATTCGTGCAGAGGTTCCTTAAAAATCCGTCAGTACATGTCGTGCTGTCAGTTTAATTTCAGGAGCGTAATCGTATGTTGTCTTTATGCAGAATCATCATCAGTTTCTTGCTGGTTTGCCTGAGTGGTCAGGTTGCTGCCGATATTTCCAATGGCCTGAATCCTTATGATCCTGGAAATGGTTTCGATACGCCGAACGAAGCCGGCTGGGGAGGTTGGATGCGAGGGAGTGCAAATACGCTTTATGCCGAATGGGATACCATTTCTGATGCCAGCTATGGCGCTGATAATGATCGAACGGCCGCCCCCGATGTGGGTACCCATAACGTAGCCGATACTTATCTCAGCTGGAACCCGGGCGTTTTTGTCACCAGCACGGGTAATCTTATTACTCCCAGTGTAGTGCAAGAATTCTTCATTCGTATATCGCCCGTATCTTTGTTCAGCGGCCCGCTTGTCGTTGCATTACAGGTCGAGATGTGGGGAGATGAACCTGCTGCTCCTCTGCTCAATGGCCTGGCTGCATCCAGCTGGACCAGGACTTTTACGGGCACTTCCGTGACCGATCATGACTTGAACCAGTATCTTGGACTATGGCATTTTGTCAATGCGGTAAATTATTTTGAGTTTGATCTTACAAATCAACCATTTATATCGCTTGCACAAGTGGCGGTGGATATTGCCCAGATACCGGAACCGCATATGCTGGCTATCATGCTGACCGGCCTGATTCTGATTGGATCGATGACACGGTACCGCAGCAGCCCAGCCTGAAGAGCGAAGTCTGCGAGATGTTCCAGATTCCATGACGTATGGCACCCGGATGACATATAGTGGCTGATTCTTACCTTGAATCAGCGAGGAAACAAATTGAACGATACAGCAGACAAGCTGACTTTTACCCGTCCGGATGACTGGCATTTGCATTTGCGTGATGGCAATGCCATGCGATCAGTGCTGCCTGACACTGCCAGGCGTTTTGCACGCGCCATTATCATGCCGAACCTCAAGCCGCCTATTGTAACGACCGAACAGGCGGCTGCCTATCGCGCCCGTATTCTGTCTGTTTTACCGGCTGAGTTGACCGGGCGGTTCGAGCCACTGATGACGCTATACCTGACGGATACGACTTCACCCGAAGAAATTACTCGGGCCCGGGCAAGTGGTATCGTGCAAGGCATCAAGCTTTATCCTGCCGGAGCGACCACGCATTCCGATGCGGGTGTCACGGATATTGCACGCTGTGGGGCTACGCTGGAGAGGATGGAAGAGCTCGACATGCCTTTACTCGTGCATGGAGAAGTGGTCGATCCTGCAGTGGATGTTTTCGACCGGGAAAAAATTTTCATTGACCGGGTACTGACGCCGTTGCTGCAACGCTTTCCCGGATTGCGAGTGGTATTCGAACATATCACCACCAGAGAGGCAGTCGAGTTTGTACAGGCGGTTCCAAACCGGATTGCTGCCACGATTACTGCACACCACCTGATACTGAACCGGAATGCCCTGTTTACCGGCGGATTGCAGCCGCATCATTACTGCCTGCCGGTGCTGAAGCGGGAAGTGCACCGTCAGGCACTGCTGGAAGCGGCTACCAGTGGTCATTCCAGATTCTTCCTTGGTACTGACAGCGCACCACATCCGGTCAGAGACAAAGAATCAGCCTGTGGGTGTGCGGGTATTTACAGTGCCCATGCAGCCATTGAATTTTATGCCGAGGTATTCGAACAGGCAGGCCGGCTCGATCGGCTGGAAGCTTTTGCCAGCTTTCACGGCCCTGATTTTTATGGCTTGCCGCACAACAGCGACCGGATTTCCCTGATCAGGGAAAGCTGGCAGATTCCGGAGCAGGTTGAATTGAGTGAAGAAAAATTGATACCGCTCAGAGCAGGGGAACAAGCTCGCTGGAAACTGGCATGAACCTCTGCTGATAGGGCACCGGGAGGATCAGCGAAAGGTGAGTGTGGCTTTGGTGCCACCTGCTTCCAGACTGTCGATATCTAAGTGCCAGCCCAGATGGGCGCATGCTCGGGCAATCAGTTCGAGCCCGATACCACCGGCTGCAGCAGAGCCGGCGCGTGCAAGTTGTGTGTAGATACGACTGCGTTCGCTTTCTGAAACACCATGCCCGGAATCCTGAACGGTGACTCCGGAACTGGTAGTCATCACACGAATCGTACCGTGCTCACTGTTTTCAATTGCGTTGCGGATGAGATTGCCAATAGCGGCACTTGCAATCTGGCGAGGAGCATGGATTGAACAAGGAGGAGTCGTGATAATATCGAAAACCAGTTCCTTTGAGCCAGCCAGCAGCCGGTGATCCTGGACAATAGCGGGTACCAGCTCGGCCAGATCAACTAGCTCCATCATCGATTGCAGGCGTGCAGGATCTCTTGCAAAGGTGAGGAGAAGGGTGATCAGATTCTGCATTTCGTGAGCTGTTGCCAGGATGCGACGCAGGTGTGTTTCAGTTGAACGCTGTGACACAAGGGGGTCGAGCGCTACCTCGGCGGTGCTTACAACTACAGCAATCGGGGTGCGCAATTCATGACTTGCCATACGGATGAACTTGCGCTCGCGCTCCACGAAATCATCAATCCGCATGAGATAGGAGTTGAGCCCTTCAGCAATGACTTGGGCTTCTTTCGGTGCATGTGGTTCAACCTGTACACGTTGTCCGTTCCGATCAGGTGATAGTTCTGCAATCGCGCGTGCAAGGCCGTTCAACGGCCGTACCAGCCGCCTGGCACCGAAAATTGTGACCAAAACAAGTACGCATACCAATACAGTTGAAGATCCGAGAATCATCCAGATGAGTTGCTGTTCTGCCTTTTCTATATCCGTGATGTCCAATGCCATCACACTGCGATCTGGGCCAGCGCCATCCACAAGCACGACGAATTGCTTTTTTCCGACGGATATTTCGTCATGGATTCCGTGTGCCAAGTCAAATTCTGCAGGAATGGGTGTATCGCTACCTCTTCCAAAAAGTTGGAGCAGATCTGTGTCGGCCCATTGATAACCGGAATCGGTGCGCTGACGTTTCTGGAAATGTTCGAACTCGCTCTGTAGCAGTGACTCCCAGATAAGGCGCTCCACATTTTCGTTTACGATCACGCCATGCGTCGCTACTCCAAGTGAGAGTAATAACGTGTACATCAACATCCCCAGTGTGACCTGTCGTTTCAGACTTGTGGTGGGCATCAGTCCTATTCCTGTACAGCAAGGCGATAACCAACACATCGAAGTGTATGCAGCAGTTTTTCTTCCTGTTCTCCATCGATAGCCCGCCGGAGCTCATACATATGTGAGCGGAGTATATCGCCTTCCGGTAGCTCGTCTCCCCAAAGTGTTTCTTCAAGTTTGGGACGAGAAACTACTGACGGGCTTGCGCGCATCAGTACTTCCAGAAGCCGTTTCTCGCTTGCGGACAGTTGTATCTGCCGTGATCCGCGCCATATGTGCTGAGTGTCCAGATCGAATGAAAGGTCGCCTACAGTGAGCTTGCGTCTTCTGCCACGACTTCGGGCAAGCAGTGCTTCGAGGCGTACTTCGAGCTCTAGGAACGCGAATGGTTTGGTCAGGTAGTCATCGGCACCCGCTCTGAATCCAGAGATCTTGTCATCGAGATCGTCGCGGGCGGTCAGTATGAGGATAGGTATGTGGCAATCCTGCGCACGCAGGGTACGGATGACATCTACCCCTTCCTTTGTCGGCAGTCCCCAATCGACGATCAGCGCGTGGTAATCCCCTTGTTGGGCAAGCGTAAGACCCGCAAGCCCATCTTGGGCTGCATCCAGCAGGTATCCTCTCGGTTCCAGGTAGGCGAAGAGGTTGGCAACGAGACTGGCATTGTCTTCGAGGATGAGGATACGGGCTTGAAAAGAAGGATTCATGGTTTATTTCGGGCGTTACTGACAAAACGACGACATTTTAGTTTGTATCATATCAAAAATACGAACGATTTCTGTTTATGTTTATGGTGTTGATATGGCGGAGAGTGCCGTGGGCTGATTGTTCTGTGCAGAGTGTGGAGGATAAATCATGAGCCCCAGAGTGGGTCATCTTTGTTCTTTATGAAAATTCTGGAAGCTGATTCACACAGGTGGATTGAAGGTGAGGTGATTTTCAGAGAGCTGATTGCGTGCGGAACGGCCATCATGTTGCATGGGAGTCTGAGATGATCATGCTTAGATAGGGTTTTGTCCTTATGGAACAGCCTGTGATGATTCATATGACCTGTGATCGTTGTGCAGGGGTACTAGGAAAAAAGCGCTTCGCTTCATGAGAAAAATACTTCCTCGGTACTTTGGCATTTCGTGCCATTACTCTTTACCAAACACCGAAAAAAACAAGGCATCTGATGCGATCCGGTTAAGAGTGAAATAAACGATCAGGATGAAAAATGCAGATGTATGTGTTGTGCATTTCTCCGGTATTCCTGGCGGTAAGGAAGAGCACGCATCCGGTCCAGCGGAGGGTGATTCAAAAACAGAAAGTATTCAAATGAAAAATAATGATTATCGCTTGATCGATACCCATATTTTCTTAGTGTTGACTATTTTTATAACAAAAATTTGATTTTCAACGGATTCATTTTAATTTAAGGGGGATTGAAAATGGCAAAGGTATCTTCTCGTTCCTGGAAGACATTTCCGATTAAACCCGCTGTATCCGCGTTGGCACTGGCTTTCGGTGGGGTGGCACATGCAAGTGAGCCTATCCCGTTACCTGAAATCAAGGTCAAAACAGGAAAAACCAGTGAAAGGAGCAATGAATACAAGGTAGATAAATCTGCCAGCCAGAAATTTACTGCGCCACTTATCGATACACCCAAATCGATCACTGTCATTACCGATGAAGTCATCAAGGACAGTGGTTCACTGACATTTCAGGATGCGTTGCGGACAACACCGGGGATTACTTTTGGTAGTGGTGAAGGGGGTATTGCGACAGGTGATCGCCCGTTCATTCGCGGATTCGATGTTTTTTCATCGATTTATGTGGATGGTTTGCGTGATCTGGGTACGCAGACACGTGAAATATTTGCAGTCGAACAGATGGAAGTACTGAAAGGTCCGAGTGGCAGTTTCGATGGAAGAGGTTCTGCAGGGGGAAGTATCAATATCGTCACCAAGCAGGCGCGGGCGGGCAACTTTGTCAAAGGTTCTGCCGGTCTCGGTACTGAAAAATTCAAGCGTGGGACGATCGATGGTAATTACACGATTGGAGAAAATGTTGCTGTCCGTCTGGTAGGGATGGCACACAAAGCGGATACCCCGGGACGTGATGGTGTTGATGTCGAGCGCTGGGGGTTGATGCCTTCCATTACTCTGGGGCTGAACACGCCTACCAGTGCCAACCTCAGCTGGTATCACTTTGAAACGGATGATAAGTCGGATTGGGGAGTTCCATTTATTCAGAATGCAGCAAACGGTGGTATCCCGGAAGGGAAGCCGGCGGGCTCAAGAAGTGCCTGGTATGGCGTTAAGGGCCGGGATTTTCAGGATACTTCAGCCGATATTGGTACATTCAAGATTTCGCATGCATTCAGTGACAATCTAGTCGTCCGCAATACTACGCGCTATAGCATCACGACCAATGAATTCTTCGTTGGGCGCCCCAACATCAGCAGTGCTCAGTTAGCAGCAGGCCTTGTGGACAGGAGTGCTTCGAGAAACCGTGGTACCAGAACCGAGACGGTTGCCAACCTGACGGATGTATCGTTCATTTTTGATACCGGTTTCATCAAACATAGTTTGAATGCTGGTTTCGAAGTCAGTTGGGAAGATTACCGGAATCGTACCTATGCCGGTGGTGCGATTACAAACCCGGCTGATCGTCTGGCGCCACTGGGTAATCCTGATTCATCGGTTGCGTTCGACCCCGTCACCCGCAACCCGTATCCCAGTGCAGAAATAGAAGCCCATAACAAATCGGCTTATGTATTTGACAGTATGGAGCTGACAGAAAAAATACTGCTCAATGCCGGTGTTCGATTCGATAATTATCAGGTCGACTTGCAGAATCGCAATGCCAGTACCGGTGCCAATACGACTTCTTTCAAGCAAAACAAAAGTTTCTTCAACTATCAGGTAGGGGCTGTTTATAAGATGCAGCCTAATGCGAACATTTACGCAGCCTTTGCCACATCCTCCTCACCTGTCGCCTTGTCCATGGGAGATTTTGGTTATGCGGGGGGTGCTTTGGCTGCCAATACAGAGAGTTTAAAACCGGAACGTACCGAAACTTATGAAGTCGGTACCAAATGGCATGTATTACACGATCTGGCGCTGACTGCTGCAGTGTTCCATACGATCAAAACCAATGCACGCGTCAACGTGGGCCCCTCTATTGAGAATGCGGGCAGAGCGGTGGTGAACGGTTTTGAACTTGGTTTTGCAGGTAATGTGACTGATAAATGGAATGTATTCGGGGGGTATACCTTCCTCGATGCGGAACAGACCAGGGTGGGCGACAGCACCGACCAGAATGCAGTTGGCTCAGCCAGTACCAAAGGTAAACAATTGCATGGTACTCCCAAGCATGCTGCCAGCTTCTGGACTACCTACAAGGTGCTGCCACGTGTAACGTTTGGTGGGGGGCTATTCTATACCGGCAAGGTATATTCCGACCCGAGCAATAATGGTTATCTCCCGTCCTATGTGCGTTTCGACCTGATGGCAAAATATAATATCAGCCAGAATCTGGATGTGCAGTTGAATGTTCAGAATCTGACGGACAAACGTTATTTCAATACGACTTATTTCCGCCACTATGCTATACCGGCGCCGGGACGTGTTGCATTTGTCAACCTGAACTTCAAATTCTGAGGTCGTATGGTAGGCGGATAAGTATTCTATCTGTCGGGTGAATACAGACCTGAGGAATCTCTGAACAATCTCTGCGGGAATTTACTTCCGCAGAGATTGTTTTTTAGCTGTGACCAGATGATGTATCGCCGTTTGGTTCAATCCAATATCTCGTGTTTGCAGACTATCCGGGGTTCTATATTCTACGAGCCTGAAGATGATCCATTACAGCCTGCCTTGATCCCTTGAAGCACGGGTTTACCCGGCGGCGCTGCAGTGAGCCGAGATACAGAGGGTCATAGTAGTATCTCACCAGTTTTTCGATCCAGATTTTGTTCGGCTGAATTTCATTTTTGTTCTCAAAGTCGGATCGTGCATTTTCCAGATCTCCTGACACTTCCTGAAATCTGTCTCCTCCCAGTTTTTTGCTGATTGCCTGCAAGGCAGCGGCGTATTTGTCGAATAGCTGTATTGCCTGCTGATACGGCGTTTCCCGGGTTTCAACCGCTGAAGTCAGTGGCGGGACCATTTGCCGGATTCGTTGTGCCTGACCGATCGGGGTGGTGAGAATGTAATCCTCGAAAATATTTTCTATTCGGGTGGCAAGGGGTTCATCCACCCAGATGATTTCCGAGTTGCGCAGATGATTGAAAAAACTGTCGGGTAAATATACTTTGCCGGTATGCCGGCTTTCATCTTCCACGATTACCGGCCCGGATGGGCTGTTTCGTTCGAGCCTGAGCAGGTTGACGGCGAGGTGATTTTCAAAATCGATTTGTGAGGGCTGAGGACTGGACATTCCGCCGAAGGCGGAGCCGCGATGCTGGGCGATGGCTTCGATATCGAGGACTGGATGACTGTTGCTGATATCGTGGATCAGCCGGGTTTTGCCGCTGCCCGTCGGTCCGGTAATCACCAGCAGTTTGCGATGTTCACTGAACCGGTCGATAGTACTGATTAAGAATTGTCTTGCCCGTTTATAACCGCCGGTGATCAGGGGTCTGTCAACGCCGGTATCTCTCAGCCATTGTTGCGTGATCTGTGAACGCTTGCCTCCGCGGAAACAATACAGTACGGTTCGAGGGTACTGATGGATGAAATCGAGCCATTGCTGCAGGCGATTTTGTTTGACTGAACCCGAAACCATCTTGTAACCCAGTTTGACGGCTGCTTCAGAACCTTGTTGCTTGTAGGTGGTGCCAACGAGTGCGCGTTCTTCATCGTTGAGGATAGGCAGGTTGACTGCGCCGGGCAGAGATCCTTGCGTGAACTCGACGGGTGCACGCACGTCGATCAGCGGTGTGTCCGCAATGAACAAGGTTGTCAAGTCATCGATGTCGATGTCTGGATTACGCAAATCGTACTGCTTTGTCTTGACGGGGATAAACGGTTCCCACTATGACGGCGGACGGGAACCGGTTGTGTAAAGCCTGCAGCATGGTCTGACTGGTTTCAGGTGCCACACTCAGCAGTAAACCGCCGCTGGTTTGAGGGTCATGGATCAGAAGCTTATGCAGTGCATCCAGTGCTGAATCGTCAACGTGTGGTGTGGTGTATTCCGCGTTCGTGCGGTGTGCTTTGGTCAGGCAACCGTTTTCCAGGCAGTGGAAAGTCTTGCCAAACCGGGGAAGATTGCCGGTTTCGATGTGCAGGGTGACATCACTGGCATTCGCCAGTTGCATGGCATGGCCGGAAAAACCGAATCCCGTGATGTCGGTGGCGGCGTGAATGGATGCCTGTAAATCCGGCGATATGCAGTCAATGACATTATTGAGGGTTGTCATACCGTCGAGCGCTTCGATGATATCTTCCTCACGCAGTTGCTGTCGTTTCACTGCGGCTGTCATGGTGCCTGTTCCCAGCGCCTTGGTCAGGATCAGGTGATCTCCGGGTCTGGCACCAGCATTGGTCCATACCCGATGTGGATCGACAAATCCGGTGACTGACAGGCCAAATTTCAGGGTGTCGTCGTCGATTGAATGGCCTCCAACGAAATTGGCTCCGGCTTCGGCAATCTTGTTGCTGGCGCCTTGCAGAACATCGACGATGACATGTTCAGGCAGCGCCGCCAGCGGAAATGCCAGAATACCCATGGCGGTCATCGGCCTGCCGCCCATGGCATAAACGTCGCTGAGCGCATTGGCAGCAGCGATTTCACCGAAAAGCTTCGGGGTATCGACGATTGGCGTGAAGAAATCCAGCGTCTGTACCAGGGCGGTTTCTTCATTGACCCGGTAAATGGCGGCATCATCGAAATACCGGCCATCCACCATCAGTGCGGGATGTGCAGCCGGGAAACCGACTTGCTGCAAAATCCGGCGCAGTTCCGTTGCTGCTACCTTGGCAGCACATCCACCTTTCTGTACCGTCTGGGTCAGTGCAATTTTTTCTGAATGCATGATTGTTCGAAAGGGAAAGCGTTTTTGAGAGAAAGAAGGTATAGGGAATGAGGTTGATGTGTCAAATACTCCGGGCGTACCGACTCATGGCAAATTCAGCAGAATTGCGGTTGTCTGCCGGCGAGTTGAAGCCCCTCGGCCGGGACGGTATATAATAGTGCAAGGTTTGCCCTGTCTCGTTATCAATAATTCTGCCATGCCACTTCTTACACTCGACAACGCTTGTCTGGCTTTTGGTCATCATGCTTTACTCGATCATGCCGTGCTTCAGCTCGACCCGGGTGAACGGATCGGGCTGATCGGGCGCAATGGTGCTGGTAAATCCAATTTATTACGCGTTCTGGCAAGTGAGATCAAGCTGGATGATGGACAATTGTGGGTGGCACCAGGGATGAATGTTGCCTACATTCCGCAGGAACCGACGCTGGATGAAAGCGCATCGGTATTTGCCGAAGTGGCACGCGGCCTGGGTACGCTGGCACAGACTCTGCTGGATTATCATAAAGTTTCCCACGCACTGGGAGAGGAGGGAGCTGATACCGAAGCACTGCTCGATCGCATGCAGCATTTGCAGGGGGTGCTGGAAGCCCAGAATGGCTGGAGTCTGCATCACAAGGTGGAAACAGTGATCAATCGGCTCGAACTGCCGGAAGACGCCATTGCGGGTACATTGTCAGGGGGAGCCAGAAAACGGGTGGCGCTGGCACGGGCACTGGTTGTATCACCAAACGTGCTGTTACTGGATGAGCCGACCAATCATCTGGATTTTTCTTCCATCGAATGGCTGGAAGAAACACTACAGAATTTTCCCGGCAGTGTGATTTTCATTACCCATGACCGGCGTTTTCTGGATAACGTGGCGACCCGTATCGTTGAACTGGATCGCGGTGAGCTGAAAAGTTTTGCCGGTAATTTCTCTGCATATCAGCAAAAGAAAGCTGAATTGATGGAAGTCGAAGCAGTTCATAACAGAAAATTCGATAAGGTACTGGATCAGGAAGAAGTCTGGATACGCAAAGGCATTCAGGCCAGACGCACTCGTAACGAGGGCAGGGTGAGAAGGCTGGAAGCACTGAGATTGGAGCGTGCTGCCCGACGGGAGCGGATTGGTGATGTCAATTTCCGGGTGGATGCCGGGCAGAATTCCGGGCAGCTGGTCGCGGAACTGGAGCATGTGACCAAACGTTTCGGAAATAAAACCGTCATTCAGGATTTTTCCTGCCGCATCATGCGGGGGGATCGTGTCGGATTGCTGGGCCCCAATGGTGCTGGTAAATCTACTCTGCTGAAACTGATACTGGGCGAATTGCAGCCGGATAACGGAACGGTTCAGCTGGGAACCCGTTTGTCCATTGCCTATTTTGACCAGTTGCGAGAACAGCTGAATGAAGATATGACGCTGGTCGATTCCATCAGCCAGGGCTCGGAGTTTGTTGAAATCGATGGTAAGCGCAGGCATGTCATCAGTTATCTGGAGGATTTTCTGTTTCCGCCTCAGCGTGCCCGATCACCGGTGAAATCCCTGTCTGGTGGCGAACGCAATCGGTTGTTGCTCGCTCGCCTGTTTACGCGCCCGGCCAATGTGCTGGTTCTGGACGAGCCTACCAATGATCTCGATATCGAGACACTCGAATTATTGGAAACGTTATTGCAGGGCTATACCAGTACACTTTTCCTGGTCAGCCATGATCGTGCCTTCATTGATAATGTGGTCACTCAGGCCATTGTATTTGAAGGAAACGGGTATTTACGTGAATATGCAGGCGGCTATCAGGAATGGCTGCAATCCAGATCAGCTACGAAATCAATCCGAAAAGAGAACAATAATTCTCCTGTGCTGACAGTTGGGTCCGGTCAGATCAGGAAAGACAAATCATCCTCCCTTGCCGGTTTGAGTTATCAGGAGACAAATGAACTCGCAGCATTGCCGGGGAAAATCGATGTACTCGAACAGGAGCAGATCGTGGTTACCCGGAAACTGAGTGATCCTGCTCTTTACAAAGATAACCACAATGAAGCAATGGAATTGAAGGCGCGTGCTGCAGCGCTGGAAAAGGAACTTTCGCTGTACTATATCCGCTGGGAGGCGCTGGAACATAAGCAGGCCATGGCAGAATCGGCCCGTAAGAAGAACTAGAAAAATAAATTTCCTTATACACAACAGGGACATAGCGATAGGCTTCATTGACTAAACGACCCCCATCGTTTAAAGTTCGCTTTTTTTGAGAGGAGGATGCAAAAGTGAAGAAGGCAGCAGCCGTTAAACTACTTATCGCTTCTGGCATGATTCTGTCGTTTTCCGGCATGGCAGATGCAGCCGGGAATGCTGATTCGGTCCAGAGCAAAATTGTCATGTGCCAAGGTTGTCATGGTATAGAGGGATACCGTACTGCATACCCACATGTTTATCATGTGCCGAAATTGGGCGGGCAACATTCAGTTTATCTGGTCAAAGCACTGAAAGATTACAGATCCGGAGAGCGTAATCATCCAACTATGGTTGGTATTGCAGGAACACTTTCCGATGAGGATATTGATGCGTTGGCTGCTTATTACGCCGGTAATTGATCATTCTTCTTAATCCAAGGGATATAAATAAATATGAAAAGCTATTTGGTGGCCGCAGTCAGCGGGTTAATATTTCTTTTATCGGGACAGGTGATCGCAGCGGATATTGAGGCCGGGAAAAAGAAAGCAGAGGAGATATGTTCGTCCTGTCACGGTTTGGATGGCAACAGTCCAGCCCCGATATTTCCGAAAATTGGCGGCCAGCCCAGAACCTATATCGAGAAAGTATTGAAAGATTACAAATCAGGGGTACGTAAGGATCCGGTCATGGCCGGTATGGCAGCGACCTTGAGTGCGGAAGATATCGACAATCTGGCATTTTACTATTCCGGTCAGTCAGGACTGCAGGTCAAGAGATAACAGCTTCCGTTACTAAACGGAAACTGAGGAGCGGAGTGTGGCCCCGGGGTGGAGCACACTCCGTTTTTTATTTGTTTCCGATGTATTTATCCATACATTCAAGGTAAATATTGGTATCGGGCGCAGTCTGATTGCGCTGTGAATGCCAGAGCATCTCTGCCAGGCACTCCATTACGTAGTGCATTGCCTCGTGTTCGTCTCCCTGCAATCTGGCTTTCAGTTGCTCGAAACGTTCCGAGATGCCAACAGGTTGATCAATGGCCAGTTGCTCGTGGATGGCGACATGCATACTCATGTGCAGAAAAGGATTCGTCTCACCCAGTTCAGGCGGAAAGTCTTTGTCGAGATAACGTTCGATATCCTGCAGGATGGAATGATATTCCGGGTGCTGCAGAATGACTTCCAGCGCAATGGTTTCCAGGCCGGATAACGGTTCTTTTCGATGATATTTCTGCCAGGTATCGAAAAACAGCCGGCGTGCCTGATCTCTCGATGGGTTGAACATTATCGTAAATTCTGTAAAGGGTGATACCAGAAGATAACAAGACAATTCTGCTGGCATCATACACTGAAGAAAACATGATTTCCGGTAAAGGTGGAGCTGCACAATTTCAACTGGTTCATGATTGGTGCATGAACACCCCGGCTCCGTTTTTTCCTTCTCTGATTTGATCGGTAGGTTTGAAGTGCTTACCTTTCCTGATCGATGGAGTACACTAAACTAGCGACACTCGTATTTTCTGTCAACGGATGGTTTTTAATGATGCGTCGGGTATTACAAGCACTTGCGCCCGTTTTATTTTTACCGCATGGTGGCGGGCCGTTACCTGTTCTGGGTGATAGGGGGCATGAGGAGATGGTTTCCTTTCTGAAGGAAATTGTGACCAAGCTGGGTGAACCATCAGCAATTCTGGTTATCAGTGCCCACTGGGAAGAGGAACAGGCAACGATAACGAGCAATAGTCAACCCGGAATAATCTATGATTATTATGGATTTCCTGCCGCGGCCTACGAAATTCAATATGCAGCACCTGGACATCCCGGACTGGCGAATGAAATTTATACACTATTAACAGCAAATGGTATTCCGGCGAGACTCGATGAACAACGCGGTTTCGATCACGGAATGTTCATACCGCTCAAGCTGATGTTTCCACAGGCTCAGATTCCATGTGTCCAGTTGTCGTTATTAAATAACCTGAATCCCCGAATGCATATCGCACTTGGCAAAGCCATTGCCGCTTTGCGAAGCAGAAATATTCTGATCGTTGGTTCAGGTATGTCATTTCACAATTTGAAAGCATTTTTCTCGAATACGATTGACAGCAGTAAAGCAAATGAAGCATTTGATTCCTGGCTGATCGAAACATGTACCTATCCGGAAATTCAGCCGGAAGTGCGTGAACAGCGGTTGATCGAATGGGAAAAGGCACCTTTTGCCCGGTTTTGTCACCCGAGAGAGGAACATTTATTGCCATTGCATGTTTGTTATGGCATTGCTAGTGCTGATACTCCCATAGCACGGACTGTATTCAACGGGAAGATTATGGGTAAAAAAGTGACGAGCCTTCTTTGGCAGTAGGGTGCTGGTTACTGACTGATTGAATTTACGGGTTGGAATATACGAGTCCAGTATCATTAAATCGGAAATATGTTGCGGATAAGAATACGGGCTCTAACCGTTTGTCCGGATTCTTGCAGACACGCATAACCGACAACCTAGCTTGCCTAACTCGTCGACTATTCCCCACCTTGCCGACAGTGTCGGTTTTCGGTTCAGAAACATTCTTGATCGCTACATTCTCCAGCGCCAGACCCGCTGTACATGTGCTTGAGCCTGGCGTTCTCAGCTTCCA
>OBJA01000957.1_pt1 | contig 22066 bp, 15 predicted proteins | sample 1519751 | NCBI WGS metagenome assembly OBJA01 (sample SAMEA3881238, study PRJEB22517) | soil metagenome | biome: lake sediment; feature: soda lake sediment; material: sediment, water from around vicinity | place: India | collected 2013-12-23 | depth 3 m
CGGAAGGTCTCCACGCCGCCCAGGACGTTGCCGTCGTGATCCACCAGAGGAGCCGCGCTGATGCTGATCGCCACATCCCTGCCTCTCCTGTTCTTGATGGTGATCGACCTGCTGGTAACCGGACTGCCGGTGTAGAGGCTCTCGGCCACCGCACAGTTCTTCCCGCAGATGGAAGAGCAGAAGACATCGCTGCAGGAGGAACCGATGGCATCCTCGCGGCGCCAGCCGGTGATGATTTCGGCGGAAAGGTTGAACGAGGTGATGCGCCAGTCGCGATCCACCGTAAAGACCCCGTCTGCGATCGAATCGAGGATGAGCTCCTTTTGCAGGTGCTGGGTGTTGTTCCGGAATGACTGCACTCCCCCGAGGATCTGCTGGTTGTGGCCGAGCAGGGGGGCCGCGCTGATGCTTACCGGCACGGAATAGCCGTCCTTATGGGTGATGAACAGCTCCTGGCCGATAATTGAACGCCTTTCCTGCATGCTGGTGGTGAGGGGACAGCTCTGGGCGCTGTTGCTGGCAAACAGCAGCTGACTACAGATCCTCCCCACTGCCTCCGATTCGAGATAACCCGTAATCTCTTCCGCGGCCCGGTTGAAGGAGGTTATCCTTCCTTCCGGATCGACGGCGAAAACGCCGTCGGCCACGGCTGCAAGGATCAGCTCGTTCTGCAGGGTGCTGGTGATGTCGATGAAGGACTCCACCCCGCCGATGACGTTCATGTACATGTCGAACAGCGGTGCGGCATTGATCTTGATTGGAATGGAGCGGCCGTCCCTGGCCTCGATGTAGGCGATACGGTTGGTGATGTGTGCCTTGTCCTTGATGCAGTCGAGGATCGCGCAGGTGGAGCGGCAGATGCTGGCCTTGAAGATTTTGCGGCAGCATTGCCCCAGGACCTCGTTCTCCTGCCAGCCGGTGATGTTTTCCGCCGCTGCATTGAAGCTTGTCAGGCGGAAATCCCTGTCGACCGTAAACACGCCTTCGGCGATGCTGTTCAAGGCGAGCCGACTGGCGGCAAGAGGTTCGGTGAGATCGTCAAAGCCTATCACGGCCCCGACGATGGCTCCGGCTTTGCCGGGAACGGTGACGATGCGCATCCGGACCGCATTACTTTCGCCGGACACCGGATTGCCGAGGGTCAATTCGACATTCTGGCTGCCCTTGCCTCTGGTGAGCGGGGCCAGATGATTGCAGATCGAGGCGAAGCGCGGATCGTTGTAAAAGAGCTCCCGGCAGTGTTTGCCGACAATGTTGCTCTCGGTCTCGCCCAGAATGAGCGCCGCCTTGCGGTTGCAGGCAGTGACGATCCAGTCCTGATCGACTGTGACGAACCCGCTGGCCAGGTGCTCGGAATCCGGTACTGTTTGCGCTATCACCTTTCCCCCAGATGGCTAATTTTCTTTCTCTTTGATTTTATGTTTTTTTTGCCAGTTGTATTATAGGATTTACTGAAGTATGTGGCAAGTGCCACGGAGTATCCAATAGGCTCAGGGGTTTTTAGTATCTGAGAAATTCGTTTCTTGCTTTTTAAAATCGAATTTCGTGAGGGTACGTATCCCCACTGCCGTTGGAGGGGATAGCAGCACTTGAGTTGCGGGCGTCAGCCCGCATTAGTTTCCGTGCGGAAAATTATCTTCGTTGATCTTTCATGAAAAAAACGGAAAAATGGTGGCAGGTTGCCCCAGCTCCTCGGCGGTCAGGAAAGCCAAGGGGAAAAGAACTGCCGCGGCAGTAAAATTCGCCAGAAAGCATGTCATGCACAACCACTGTCAGCCGCACCTCGGCTGTCCGGCTAAACCCGAATGCCTAATCAAGCCTCGCACTCTGGACAGGTGGGTGGGGGCCGAGTTGTTTCATTCCCACCGGGACCCCATACTGGTGGTGACTCCCGAGGGCAGGGTAGTCCAGGTGAATACGGCCTTGTTGAAGGCTGCCGGCAAGACCCGTACCGAGGTCATCGGCAAGGGTGTCTGCGAGGTGATCCATGGCGGCCGCTGGCCGCATATCAAGTGCCCCCTCGAAGAATTCCTGCTGACCAACGCCTACAGGGTGGAAGATACCCGTCTCCCTGGCCTGGGAGGGGAGTACAGCCTGAGCATTGTGCCGGTGGAAGGGGGGGCGAAGGACAGGGCCCCTCTCATTCTCCTCACGGCGAGAAAATTGACCCAGGACGAGGTGCGCAAGGTCGATTCCATCCGCACCGCCCAACTCGCCGCCATCGGCGAGCTGGCCGCCGGTGTCGCCCACGAGGTCAACAATCCGATCAACGGCATCATCAATTTCGCTCAGCTGCTGCTCGACGATTGCCCAAAGGAAAGTGAGCAGGCGATGCTCCTGAAGCGCATCGTGCAGGAGGGCGAGCGAATCGCCACTATCACCCATAACCTCCTCTCTTTCGCCCGGGAGAACGAGAACGAGCAGACCCTGGTGGACTTGAACGAGGTGGTGTTGGACAGCATTTCGCTGGTCGAGCATCAGTTGAACAACGACGGGACTCGCATTACCACCGACCTCTTCCAGCCTTCCTGTCTCATCATCGGCAACCATCTGCAGCTCATGCAGGTGGTGCTCAACCTGGTCAGCAACAGCCGGTTCGCCCTGAACGAACGGTGGCGAGAGCCTTCCCCGGAGAAGAACATCCACTTTTCCAGCAGGCCTGTGACCATCGACGGCAGGGGTTATTTCCGCCTGATCGTGCGCGATAACGGAACGGGAATACCCCAGGGCATTTTGGAAAGGCTGTTCGAGCCCTTCTTTACCAGCAAGCCGGCAGGCCAGGGGTCGGGGCTGGGGCTGAGCATCAGCTACGGCATCGTCAAGAACCATCAAGGCATCCTGCGAGTCGACTCCATCCTGAAGAGGTATACGGAGATGATCATCGAAATTCCCGCTTCGGAGAAGTAATGGACGAGACCCTGAAGGATATCCATATCCTCATCGTCGACGACGAGGAAAGCATCCGTATCACCTTCGAGATGTTCCTCAAGCGCGAGGGATACGGCAGGATCGTCACCGCCGCGACCTTCGAGGAGGCACTTTTCGCCATCAATGAGGAGCGGTTCGATCTCATCATCAGCGACATCGTCCTGGAAGGCGCCACAGGCACCGAACTGCTGCGGTATGTGCGACAGACGGGCATCCAGTGCCCGGTGGTCATGATCACCGGCTTCCCCAACCTGGAGTCGGCCACGGAAGCGGTACGACATGGGGCTTTCGACTACATCTCCAAGCCCGTCAACAAGGAGACGTTGCTGCGGTTCGTCCGGCAGGCCCTGAATAACTGGCGACTGCAGAAGGAGAAAGCCGCCCTGCAGCAGGAAAACGAAAAGTTTCGGCGGTATCTCGAGGTCATCTTCAGCTCGGTCAGCGACGCCATCATCACCGTCAACAAAAAGATGGAAATCACCAAGCTGAACGACACGGCCAGAAACTGGCTGGAAGGTTGCAACGCCGGCGCTTCCCGGAGTCTTCAGGATATCCCGGGCGAAATGGGCCAGGCCCTCCTCATCGATGCCGGCCAGGTCATCGAAAACGGGAGCGTGGTTCGGGAGCATCAGATCGAGTGCCGCAAGGTCGACGGCTCGGTCAGGATGATCAGCCTGAACGCCTCCCCGCTCAGGGACGCGGTCGACGAGTTCAACGGCGCGGTGCTTGTCGCCCGCGACATAAGCCCGGCGCTGCCGGAGGAATTGCAGGACGAAAGGCCCGGGTTTCATCGCTTCATCGGGGTGAGCGGGGTGATGCAGGATGTCTACCGGCTCATCGAGAATGTCGGGCGGGTGGATACGGCGGTGCTCATTACCGGTGAATCCGGAACCGGCAAGGAACTGGCCGCCGAGGCCCTGCATGCGGAAAGCAGACGGAGAGACCGACCGCTGGTCAAGGTGGATTGCGCGGCGATGCCGGAGGATCTCCTGGAGAGCGAGCTGTTCGGCCACCGGAAAGGAGCCTTCACCGGCGCCGACCGGGACCGGCCGGGAAGGCTGCTCCAGGCCGACAAGGGGTCGCTGTTCCTCGACGAGATCGGCGACATCTCCCCGCGGATGCAGTTGCGGCTGCTGCGCTTTCTCCAGGAGAAGACCTTCAACCCCGTCGGCCAGGATGACTTCGTCAGGGTGGATGTCCGGATCATGGCCGCCACCAATGTCGACCTGAAAAAAAACGTCAAGGCGGGAACCTTTCGGGAAGATCTCTATTACCGGCTCAAGGTGGTCGAGGTTCGGCTGCCGCCGCTGCGGGAGAGGAAAGACTGCATCCATCTTCTGGTCCATCATTTTCTGACGATCTTTCGCAACGAACTGGATAAAAAAATCGTTGGCGTTTCCGACCAGGCCATGGAGGTTCTGAAGACGTACGGCTGGCCGGGAAATGTCCGCGAACTGCGTCATGTCATCGAAAGGGCCTGTGTCCTCTGCAAGGGCTCCACCCTGCGCAAAGAGCACCTGGCCGAGGAGTTGCTGCTCGCTCCTCACCTGACACCGGCGCCAAATGGAAATGAGCCCTCATCGGGAAGAGAGTATCCCGATGAGGGTGCGGCAGCCCGGCAGCAGGGCCCCTACCTCAGCGAACAGCAACAGATCATCCAGGCCCTGCAGGCAACCGGCGGCAACAAAGCCAAAGCCGCCAGATTGCTGGGGTTCGATCGCAGCACCCTCTATCGTAAGATGCAGCGGCACGGTATTTAGTGCCTTATTAACCCCTTTTGTTTTTCAGAAATGATTTTTCGTGAAGGTACGTATCCCGATAACGGTTGGTACCCTATTTCATTTCTTGTTTGACCCCCTCATCTCGCTTTCGAGAGAATCTCGATTCGACCTCGACCATTTTGCACAGGCATTGACTTCTTCGACGAAATCGTACTCGTTTTTCATTTGCCTGATGAACCAGGAATTCTTGCCATTCGGGCCCAGAGTACAAGTTTTTCCTTTTTTCCTTCCCAGCCGTTGTAGCGAAAATGTCGCATTAATGTTGCAAAACAGTTGCATTGCCATGTGCTGATCTTGTGCAACATATGTGCAACACAATTACGGCGTCAAGATGTCTTCACGCAAGTTATCGAAATGCAATGAGTTATTTGTTGAATTGAGGCCTGCTGCTCTTGTTGGCATGCAACATGCATCATCAATTGCAACAGTTGAGTGAGAATCGGAGTGCCTGATACGTTTGGTCCGCATTCCGGTATGACAATAAGCTAGCGGCAGGGGAGAACGAAGATGAAAATACAGACCACGGCAGCGAAAACCGGAAGTTCCTTGCGTACGGAAGCTAGAGTTGATGAGCAGATCCTGAGAGTGGGCTTTGCCACACTGGGCGTTTCGTCATTAGCCATAGGCATCTGGGCCTTGATCAGTCTCTTTGGCGGCATGGTTGCCAGTGGCGGACCGCTTGCTCTCATTGTCGACTGGTTGAAGGCGATCTGGGGCTGACCCGGATTTCTCTCGGCCGAACTGCAAGAGCGAAGGGTCGTGGCCGATCCGGGCATGTTCCGGACAGCTTGCAGCTGCGGTGACACCTTGGCGTTGCGGGACACGGCCTCGTCACCACGAGAGAACCGCAGGAACTTGCCGCAATGTTCATGAGAAATCCGGATAAGGTTTTAATTCTTCAGACAAAAAGGCGGAAAATATGAACAACAATACAAGAATAGGGCGAAAGGCCGGTACGGCAGTCGGCGAAAAAGGCAATGTCTCGACAGAGGTTTCTAAAATAAGCATAACCTTTGTGGCCATATTGGGGGTTGCGGTCGGTGCGTGGAGTCTTGCTTGTATTGTCGGCGGGCTTGTCGCCAGTGGCGGTCCGCTGGAATTCGTCGCCAATTGGTTCAAGGCGGTGAGCGGAGTGTAGCGCCGGGAAGCAAAATAATCAGGGATACTTGAAAGCAGGGCCAGGATGCACCATCCTGGCCCTTTTGGTGTTTGTGCAGCGGGACACCGGCTGCAAGGCCCTGCGGCGTGAGAAGAACCTTCAACTATTGCCGAATGTACTGTATAAAAAAGAAAAGAAAACTTCTCTCAGTGTCTTCATAAAAGGCAAGCCATGGCCATCCTTGTCAGGAACCTCCTCATCTTTTTTATCTTCTTGTCATGCCTGTTCCTGCTGGGAGTCTCTCTGATCCTCGAGACAAGGCTGCCGGAGAGAGACTACAGCGAGTTTCTGCAGAACCTGCGGGAGAATGAGATCGCCGAAATCGACGTTACCGGAAATCTGGCAAAGGTGACTTTGACTTCGGGATTCAAGTATTCGGTCCGGGTTCCCGGTGCGGCGAGGCTGGTTGCCGAGATGCCCCAGATGTCCTCGAGAATCAATTTCCACGAAGATTATACCATCTACTACTTCCAGGCCGGGCTTTTCGCTTTCGGGGTGGCCCTGGCCTTTGTCGTCTGGAGTTCCATTGCCGCGGCGCGCAATGTCGATCGCAGTACCAAATTCGCCAGCGAACGGCTCATGGCCAAAACCAGCAGCCGGGAGCCGGTGACCTTCGACGATGTGGCCGGCGTGCCGGAGGCCAAGGAAGAGTTGCAGGAGGTTGTCTCCTTTCTGAAGAATCCTCAGCAGTTCAACAATCTCGGGGCCATCATGCCGAAGGGCCTGTTGCTCCAGGGACCTCCCGGCACCGGCAAGACCCTGCTGGCTAGGGCGATCGCCGGAGAAGCCGGAGTCCCCTTTTATAGCTTCAGCGGCTCGGATTTCGTCGAGATGTTCGTCGGTGTCGGGGCTTCAAGGGTACGGGACCTGTTCAACGAGGCCAAAAAGCACACCCCCTGCATCGTGTTCATCGATGAGATCGATGCCGTTGGCTCCATCCGCGGAGCGGGATCCACCGACGGGCAGGATGAACGTGGGCAGACCCTCAACGCCCTCCTGGTCGAGATGGACGGTTTCGGATCAACCGACAACATCATCGTCCTCGCCGCCACCAATCGCCCGGACATACTGGACCCGGCACTGAGCCGGCCGGGCCGGTTCGACCGGCGGATAACTCTCCTACCGCCCGACATCAAGGGCCGGGTCAAGATCCTCACCGTGCACAGCAAGAAGGTGAAGATGTCGCCCGATATCGATCTGGAGGAATTGGCCAGGATGACATCCGGCTTTACCGGCGCGGAACTCGCCAATCTGGTGAACGAGGCCGCTCTGCTCGCCGGGCGGGGCAACTGCGATGCCATCACCAGGGCCCACTTCGATCAGGCCCGCGACCGGGTGATGCTCGGGGTCGAACGAAAGGGCATCATCCTCACCGACAAGGACAGGCTGGTTCTCGCCTATCACGAGGCCGGCCACGCCATCGTCGCCAAAATGCTGCCGGATTCCGACCCGGTGCACAAGATTACCATCATCCCGCGCGGCCGGGCTCTCGGACAGACCCAGCAACTGCCGGTGGGCGACCGTACCTCCTATGGCAAGGAGTATCTCACCAACCGCATTACCACGCTTTTCGGCGGCAGGGCAGCGGAAAAGATCATTTTCAACAGCCGGACCACCCGCGCGGAGAACGATCTGCTCCAGGCCACGGAGATCGCCACCAACATGGTCTGCCGCTGGGGGATGAGCGAGGCTCTGGGGTCCCAGGCCTATGCCGTCGCCGAAAACGGCTTCCTGAGCTCCGGGACGGCGCGAAGACTGATGATGAGCGCCGATACGGCAAGTCTTATCGATCGTGAGATAAAAAGCCTGCTGTCGGCCTGCTACAAGGAGGCGGTGGAGATCCTGCGTCGGGAAATGCTCTTCCTGAAGACCCTCTCCGAGATTCTGTATCAGGTGGAGACGCTCGACGCCGAGGAATTCGAGATCATCTACCAATGCTCGATCACCAAGAAGGCCCAGGCGAACGGGACTCTCGAAAGGGAGTCGGAGTGCAGCGTCTGCCCCGCCAAGAGCCACTGCCTGCAAGCCGCGGCCTGATCGCTTATGTATTCGCTGCGTAAACTCATCTGGTCGGCCTTTCTGGTGGTAGCTCTCCTGCTCACCGGCATTGTCCTGCTGGGCGGCCACCAGTACCGGCTGGCCGACTCCTACACCAAGGTGATCAGCCGGAACGAGAGGGCCATCTTCCATTTCATGACGATCAGGGAAACTATCACCGAGGCCCTGATCAGCGATAACTGGGAAAGACTCGGTTCGATTGTCGGCGATATCGAGAAGCTCAACTCAGAACTCTCGCGGCTGAAGGAGAACGAGCTGATATCGGCCGAGCTCAAACTGGCCCTGGCGGACAGGATAGATCTCACCGGCCTGGCGATCCTGGTACGCCAGTTGGACGGCACGGCGGATCGGGTGGAGCGGAGCAAAAAAATTCTGGAAAGACTTCGTTTCATTTCCGATTTTCTCCTGCAATACGATAGAATTGTGGCCGGGCAGGCCCGGGAGAGGATCGTCAACTTCCAGATGGTGGTCATCGGCGCCCTGGGCCTGATCGTCAGTCTCGCCAGTCTCTCCCTGATCCTGCTGTACCGCAATACCGTGTCGCCCCTGCTCGGGTTGTCCCGGCAGGTGCATTCCCGGGAGACTCTGGAAGGCGGAATCGACCTTGCGGGGCCTGTGGTCCGCGAGGTCGCAGACCTGGCGACGGCCATCGAGCGACTGGCTCGGCGGTCGCAGGACGACGGGCAGGCCGAGCTGAATGGCAGGGATGCCGAGACCCTGCTGGCGGAGGCGGTGAACGAGACCACCAACCGCCTCAACGGCATTATGAATTACGCTCAACTCCTTTACGACTCTTCGGATCAGAACCCCTTATCCGACGAACAGAAGGCGATGTTGCAGAAGATTATGGACGGCGGTGCGCGCATCGCCGGGCAATGGCGGAAACTCACCTAGGAGGAATCATGACGGAAAAGCAACCTGATCGGCAAGAAGATGATGTGACGAAAAAGACGTGGCTGGAGCAGATAGGCCTTTCGGCCAAAACACCCATGGGGCTCTTTGGCATCGGCTTCACCACTATCTGCTTTACCTTGACGTTGCTCGGCCTTGTCAGCCACATCAGCGGGCTGATCGACAACCCCTATGCGGCGATCGTCACCTTCCTGGTCTTTCCCGCCGGCGCGATTTTCGGCTTGCTGTTCATCCCGGCGTCAATCTATTTTCGCCGGAAGAGGTGGTTCAAGGATAACATCAACAAGGGGAATATCCTGATCGACTTAGGCAAAAAGACGCACAGAAGAATGGTCACGCTGTTCCTGGTCCTCTCGGTCGTCAATATCGCCGTATTCTCCCTGGTCATATATGAGGCCTACCACTTCACCGAGTCCGACTTCTTCTGCGGCGCCGTCTGCCACACGGTCATGGAACCCGAGTATGTCGCCTATCAGCGGTCCGCCCACGCCAAGGTCGGCTGCGTTTCCTGCCATATCGGCACCGGAGCCGAGTGGTATGTGAAGGCGAAGCTTTCCGGCCTGCGTCAGGTCAAGGCGGTTATCGACGGAAATTACAGCCGGCCCATTCCCGCCCCGGTCGAGCATCTTCGCCCGGCCCAGGATACTTGCGAAGGGTGTCACTGGCCGGAAAAGTTCCACGGTAAAAAGATCAAACAATTTGTCAGTTTTTCCAACCACGATCAGCTCAAGCCGGATATCCAGGATATCGCGCTGCACATCGGCGGCAGGAATCCACTGACCGATACCTTCGAGGGCATTCACTGGCATGTCAGCACCAATGTCAAGGTGGAGTACGAATCCCTGAACGAGAAGCGGACCGCGATAGGCCGCATCAAGGTCACCAAGCCTACCGGCGTGACCGAGGAATACGCGCTGGAGGGAGCGGAAAGCGAGGGCAATGGCGCCAGGTGGCGGACCATGGACTGCATCGACTGCCATAACCGGCCGACCCATGTCTATGACGAGCTCGAGCAGCGGGTGGATTTCGGCCTGCTGAGCAAAAAGCTCAATCCGGAGATCGAAGGTATCCGCGAGGACGGCATCAAGGTGCTGAAGATCGAGTATGCCAGCAGAGAGGAGGCCAAAGAAAAGATCGTCGCCAACCTCCTCGCCCTGCAGGCGGAACGGCACGGGGCGGATTTTGTCGCCAGGAATGAAAGAACGCTCATTTCCTCCGGTGCCTATCTGCTCGATGCCTATCTCGACAACGTCTGGCCAAGGATGAAAGTGACCTGGGGGACCTATAAAGGGCACAACGGCCATCAGCATGAGAGCGAAGGCTACGGCTGCTTCCGTTGCCATGACGAGGAGCACCGTACCGCTTTCGGCAAGACCATTTCCCAGAGTTGCGATCTCTGTCACGACGAGCCGTGATAACGGGCTTGAATTTGGGGGCGTAAAAATATTTCCATCCCTCGGGAAGAGTGGAGGTAAGCGTAGGGGCGAAAAATCTTTCGCCCCTGGGCATGCAAGGGCTGGGCGAGGAGATCCGAGGATATTGAGGAGTTGATCGTTCCCACGCTCCAGCGTTGGAACGCAGCCTAGGACGCTCCTGCGTCCCGAAAGGGAAAACCGCTATGATCCGGACGAGGATCATAATTTGACTCATATCCGCAGTAAAAAAAGGGGGAGTCGGCGGCCAAAGCGCCGACTCCCCTTTTGCGTTCGGTGCTGCGGGATCGATCAACCGAACCGGCCGGTGATGTAGTCCTCGGTCAGCCGGTGCCTCGGGTTGGTGAAGATCTTTTCGGTGGCCCCGACTTCGATGAGACTGCCCAGATGAAAGTAGGCGGTGCGCTGGGATACCCGGGACGCCTGTTGCATGGCATGGGTGACGATGACGATGGAGTACTGGGTGCGCAGCTCGGCAATGAGCTCTTCGATCCTGGCAGTGGCGATAGGATCGAGGGCGGAGCAGGGCTCGTCCATGAGGATCACTTCGGGGCTCACGGCGATGGCCCTGGCGATGCACAGCCGCTGCTGCTGGCCTCCGGACAGGCCGGTGCCCGGCTCGCGCAACCGGTCTTTCACTTCCTCCCAGAGGCCGGCCTTGATCAGGGAATTTTCGACTATCTCATCCAGTTCGCCCTTGCTCCCGGTCAGTCCGTGGATGCGCGGCCCATAGGCTACATTGTCATAGATCGATTTCGGGAAGGGGTTGGGTTTTTGGAAAACCATCCCCACCCTGGCCCGGAGCGGCACCACGTCCACGGAAGGATGGTAGATATTGACGCCATCCAGACGGATCTCGCCTGCCACCCGACAGGATGGCACGGTGTCGTTCATCCGATTGAGGCAGCGCAGGAAGGTCGATTTACCGCAGCCGGAGGGCCCGATCATGGCCAGGACCTCGTTGTGGCCGACGTCGATGCTGACATTGTCGATTGCTCCTTTCTCGCCGTAGAAGACATCGACGTTCCGGCAGGTCATCCGCGGATTTTCGACGAACGGCGTGCCAACCGTCTTACTGCCGGCCTCATGCCGCTGGACCAGTTCCGCCTCTCGAACGATATCCTTCGCCATAAGGCCGTGAATGGCGGTGTCGGCTGGATTGTGTGCTGCGAGTTCCATCATCATGATCTCTTGTTGTATTTTTGTTAAAACGTCCCAAGGGTCGGTCGCCCAAGCGACCAACCCCGGGAAGAGGTGCTGTTTCCGCCGGATGATTATTTCATCGCCATGGGCTTGAGGGCGGCAACATCGGCGGCATACTGCGTTCTTTCGGCCTCGGGCATCGGGATCAGCCCCTTGTCGGCGAGATATCCTTCCGGTCCCCAGGCTTTCTCGCTGGCAAATTCGGCGATGAAGCCCTTGAAGCCGGGAATCATCTCGACATGGGCCTTTTTCACATAGATGAAGAGCGGCCGGGATACCTTGTAGGAACCGTCGGCGATTGCCTCGAAGGTCGGAGCCTGGCCTTCGATGGCGGAACCTTGAATCTTGTCGGTGTTCTGGTCCAGGAAAGAGAAGCCGAAAATGCCCATGGCCTTGGGATTGGCCTGGAGTTTCTGGACGATCAGGTTGTCGTTCTCGCCGGCTTCCACGTAGCCGCCGTCTTCCCGTACTGACTTGCAGACTCTGGCGTGCGCCTTGTCGTCGGATTTTTTCAGGTCGTTGATGACGTCGAAGGCCTTGCAGCCCTCTTCCATGACCAACTCGACGAAGGCATCACGGGTTCCGGAAGTCGGGGGAGGCCCGAGAACCTCGATGGCGGCGTCCGGCAGGGAAGGATTCACCTCTTTCCAGGTCTTGAAGGGATTGGCAACCAGCTTTCCCGGGTCATTCGGATCCGGCACCTCTTTGGCCAGCGCGAGGAAGATGTCCTTGCGGGTCAGTTCCATTTGCGGTGCGTTCTTGGAGTTGGCCACGACGATGCCGTCATAGCCGATTTTCATCTCGACGACCTCTCTCACGCCGTTGTCGGCACACGTTTTCAGCTCCGATTCCTTGATGGCCCGGGAGGCGTTGGCTATATCGGGAAAATCCACACCGACGCCGCCGCAGAACAGCTTGAAGCCGCCGCCTGTTCCGGTGGATTCGATTTTCGGGGTCTTGCCGCCTCCGGTCTTGCCGAACTGCTCGGCCACCACAGTGGCAAAGGGGTAGACGGTCGACGAACCGACGATGGAGATATAATCCCGGGCGGCCATTGCCGGGGCAACCATGATGAGGCTCAGACCACTCGCTACCAACATGCTTTTCACTTTCATTTCTTTCTCCTGATGTAAGAATGTGGTTTCCATAAACGCTATGGGGTTGACGTGGGCTATTATTCCCAAGGATTATTAGCGTTCCGTTACCATTTCATTTCAAATTTCTTCCGCAGGAATATGGCGATGGCGTTCATGGCGATGAGAAAGCCCAACAGGACCATGATCGCCGCGGAGGTCTTTTCGGTGAAGGCCCGTTCGGGACTGTCGGCCCAGAGAAAGATCTGTACCGGGAGGAGCGTCGCGGGGTCGGAGATGCTCCCCGGAATGTCGACGATGAAGGCCACCATGCCGATCATCAGGAGGGGAGCGGTTTCTCCCAGGGCCTGGGCCATGCCGATGATCGTGCCGGTCAGCATGCCGGGCAGGGCGAGGGGCAGGACGTGATGGGTGACGGTCTGCATCTTTGAGGCGCCGATGCCGAGGGCCGCTTCCCGGATGGAGGGCGGCACCGACTTCAGGGCGGCCCGGCCGGCGATGATGATCGTCGGCAGCGTCATCAGGCTGAGAACCAGGCCCCCGACGATGGGCGTGGAACGGGGCAGGCCGAAAAAATTGATGAAGATGGCCAGCCCCAGCAACCCGAAGATAATGGACGGCACCGCTGCCAGGTTGTTGATATTGATCTCGATGATATCGGTCCAGCCATTTTTGGGAGCGAACTCCTCGAGGTAGACGGCGGTGGCGACCCCGATGGGAAAGGACAGGGACAGAGTGATGAGAAGCGTCAGGAACGAGCCTTTCAACGCGCCCAGGACGCCTGCCAGCTCAGGTTCCCGGGAATCCCCCGAGGTGAAGAAGGTTGTGTTGAACCTCTTCTCGAGCCGACCCTGGTCCTGAAGCGCATCGATCCAGGCCAGTTGGGTGTCGGAGATTCTCCGTCCGGTATCGGGAAGATTGCGGTCGATCTTGCCCTTCATCAGCATATCCACATCATCGTCGGCGACCACCCAGATGTTTTGCCTGGTGCCGATGATCCGGGGGTCCGACACGACCATGTTCCGCAGCGTGTAGGCCGCGCCCGGACTGGCGAGATTGTAAAGGAGTCGGAGATCGTTTCTGCCGGTCACCTCCGGAAACATGTCGCGCAGCGCCTGTTTGACCAGGCCGGGGTAATCCGCGGCGGAAAGGTTTTCCCGGACGAAGGCTGTTTCGGCAAAATCGATGTCGAGTTGGATAGAGGTCTGGGTGAATGCCGTATAACCGTCTTTGACGATGGTGAAGAAAAGAAACGCGATAAAGGTCAGCGCCAAGGCGATGGCGGTAAGGCCGAGTCGCCGGAACCATCTTTCGGCGCGGTAGCGTCGCTTGAGGTCTGCTGTCGGCTGAAGCAGGTCGGTGGTTGTCGTCAATTTGTCCATAACTCTCCGTATAGATGATTTTTCACTTCTTTCTCCAGCGTTATTCGTACTGCTCCCGGTAGCGGCGAACGACTCTCAAGGCGATGAAATTGAGCACGAGCGTGAAGAAAAAGAGCAGCAGGCCAAGGGCGAAGGCCGCCAGCGTCTTGGGACTGTCGAACTCCTGGTCGCCGACCAGCAGGGTGACGATCTGCACGGTTACCGTGGTCAACGCTTCCAGTGGATTGAAGGAAAGCCTGGCGGACAACCCGGCAGCCATCACCACGATCATGGTCTCGCCGATCGCCCGGGAGACTGCCAGGAGAATGCCGCCGACTATGCCCGGCAGAGCGGCGGGGATGATGACGTACCGGATGGTTTCGAAGCGGGTGGCGCCGAGTCCCAGGGAGCCGTCCCGCAGCGACTGGGGAACGGCGACGATGACATCGTCGGACAGCGATGAGACGAAGGGGATGATCATTATCCCCATGACGAGGCCGGCCGCGAGCGCGCTTTCGGAAGAGACCGAGAGGCCTACGGCCTGGCCGAGGTCCCGGATGAGGGGGGCCACGGTCAGGGCGGCGAAGAAGCCGTACACCACCGTCGGAATACCGGCCAGGATCTCCAGGGCTGGCTTGGCCCAGGCGCGGAAACGCCTGCCGGCGTATTCGGAGAGATAGATGGCCGACAGCAGGCCGACGGGGATGGCGACCAGCATGGCAATGCTGGCGATGACGATGGTCCCGACAAAGACGGGGACGGCGCCGAAGGCCCCGGAGGACCCGGCCTGATCCGCCCGCATTGCCGTCTGCGGGCTCCATTCCATCCCGAAGACGAACTCCGTGAACGGGACAGCCTGAAAAAAGCGCAGGGCCTCGAAGACCACGGAGAGGACGATGCCCAGGGTGGTGAGGATGGCGACGCCGGAACAGAGGATGAGGATGACCCTCACGATTCCTTCGACGAGGTTTCGGGCGCGCAGGTCTTTTTTGATCGTCGCCAGCGATACACTCGCGCCCAGGAGGCAGCAGAGCAGGACGACGCCGCTGACGAGATTCCTGGTGTTGTCCCTGATGGAGAGATAATGTCCGGCGGCGGCGGTGACGTCCGGATTGCCGCTGTAGTTTTCGGCGCCGCTCAAGGCGATGATTTTGATTTCATTCATCACCAGGGAGAATTCGCTCTTGGACAACTGCAGGAGATCCGGCGGGAGGTGCTGGGAGACGATCGAGACGATGACGGACCCTTCGAGGAATTTCCAGACGCCGAAGAGGAGGAATGCCGGAATGGCGCAGTTCATGGCGGCGAACATGCCGTAATGGGACGGCAGGGAATGCATGACCCTGGCCCCGCCGGCAGCGGCGGCAACCCGTTGCGCGCGATACACCCCGAGAACATACGCGATCACCGCCAGCAGCAGGATGCAGGGGAACAGATACGGAAATATCATGATGTGATATCTCTAGTTGTTGTGCCTGGTTATCGTTCCTTCGACGGAATAGATAACCTCCTCGGCAATGTTGACTGCCCGGTCGGCGATTCGCTCAAGGTGACGGGCCAGGAGATAGGTGTTGATATGGTAGCCGGGATGGTCGGGATCCTTGGTTATCCGGGTCTTGATGTCTTCGTAGCAGCGGTTCCTGCACGTATCGACGACATCGTCGTCGAGGAAGATCGATCTGGCCAGTTTGGTGTCGTTGTTGACGAGAGCGTCGATGCTTTTTTTCAGCATGGCCGAGACTTTCTCGGTCATGGTGGAAAAATCGTAGGTGATCGCCGCCGGATGGTTGAACTTGGAGATGTTGTCGATGCGCTTGGCGATATTTACCGCAATATCGCCGATCCGCTCCAACTCGTTGTTGATCTTGATCACGGACACGAGAAAGCGCAGGTCGCGGGCGACGGGCTGATGCAGGGCGAGGATCTTCAGGCAGTCTTCCTCGATTTCGATCTCCATGTCGTCCACCTCGTAGTCCGACAGGATGATCGCCTGGATGGCGGCAGGGTCCTTGGTCTCGATCTGTTTCGCCGCGCGGCGCACTCGATCCTCCACCAATGCCGACATCTTCAGCAGTTTTTTGTTGAGTTGGGAGAGTTCGTGGAGGAAAGTGTAATGATGCCGCATTGATCCGCTATCCTGTTGGGGGTTGGGGCGTTCTTCCGGCGAGATATTCGCCAGGATCAGGCACAAGATAGAGGTCGATTGTTCGAGGTGCGTTAGGTAAATGTTAAGAAACGATTAGGGAGTTGGGAAGGGGTTGCCGAACCGGATAAAATGGTACAGGATATGCTCCGAATTGAAATCGGTATCGGTATCGCTATCGGTATCGGGATCGTAAAGAAATGATACTTGGATATGAAAACTGGACGTTCATCGTCTTTCGATACCTCCTGGATCGGAGCCTGAGTTCGATACCGATCCCGATAGCGATTTCGATCCCGATGAAAGCCAAAACAAAAAAACGGATATCTCCGGCCTGGTGAGAGAGTCATGGCAAAGATAAATATCCTGGTCGTGGAAGATGAGGCGGATATCCAGCAGCTGGTCAGCTATAACCTGATCCGGGCCGGTTTCCATGTCACCTGCGCCGACTCCGGCGAGGAGGCGCTCGAACGGCTGCGGACCGAGGAGGTGCACTGCGTCCTGCTCGACCTGATGCTGCCGGGGATGAGCGGTATCGAGGTCTGCAGGGCGATGCGCAGGGGAGAGGGGAAAGACTTTCGCTCCATCCCCATTATCATGCTGACTGCCAAAGGCGAGGAAGAGGATGTCGTGGCCGGCTTCGAGGGCGGCGCCGACGACTATATCACCAAGCCTTTCAGCCCGAAGGTCCTTGTCGCCAGGATAAAGGCGGTGGTGAAGAGGGCTCACGCGGACAGGGATGAAAACGAGGAATCGCGCAAGACCGTCATCGTCGTGGATGGCCTGGAGATCGACAAGGGCAGGCATGAAGTGAGCATAGAGGGCCAGGTGATCCAGCTCACCACCACCGAGTTCAGCATCATCTCCCTGCTTGCCGGCAAACCCGGCTGGGTCTTCACCAGACAGCAGATCATCGATGCCGTCCGGGGTTACGATTTCCTCATCACCCCGCGGGCCATCGATGTCCAGATCTTCGGGCTCAGGAAGAAGCTGGGCGAGTACGGCAGGATGATCGAAACCGTCCGGGGCATCGGCTACCGCTATCGATCGAGTATCGAGAATGGAGACTGAAAGAAGATGAAACCCCAAAAGCTGTTCTGGCAGATCTTTCCGGCGAGCGTCCTGACGCTTGTGGTCGCCATCGTCGCCGTCAGCTGGTACGGCGCCCAGTCCCTGCAGGAATTCCATCTTCAGGAGAAGGAGGCCGACCTCGAGGCGCGGGCCAACATCATCGCCTTCAAGGTCAAGGAATATCTCCGGGAGGACCGCATCGTCGGCCTGCGGGAGTTCTGTATCCGCGCCGGCAGGAGTTCGGGAACGCGGATTTCCGTCGTGGCCGCGGACGGCAAGGTCCTCGCCGATTCCGACGAGAACCCGGAGGTGATGGACAACCATCGCCATCGTCTCGAGATCGCCGGGGCTCTGGCCGGGGCGACCGGAAAGTCGCGGCGCTACAGCCACACCGTGCGGGAGAACATGGTCTACGTCGCCATTCCCCTGACCTTGGCAACCGTACAGCCGGCCGGCGGCGGGCTGCAGGTGGATGCGGTCCTCAGGGTTTCGGTTTCCGTGGCCTCGATGGACAAGAAGATGGAGCACCTCAGGCAGCGCACCCTCTACGGCTCCTTCGCGATTCTGCTGCTGGCCGGGGGGGGCGCCCTGATCGTCTCCCGCAACATCAGCAAGCCCCTCGAGCAGATGACCCACACCGCCGGGCAGTTCTCCCGTGGCGATTTCCAGGTGAGGATGCTGCCCCAGGTGAAGAAGAGCGCCTCGCTCGAGGTCATGACCCTGGCGGGGTCGATGGACCGGATGGCGGAAATCCTGGATGAGAAGATCCAGGCGATCATCACCCAGCGCAACCAGCTCGAGGCGGTTTTTTCCAGCATGGTCGAAGCGGTCATCGCCATCGATCCCGAGGAGCGGATCATCAATATCAACGATGCGGCTGCCGGAATCTTTGCCGTGGAAGCGCAGGCCGCGAAAGGCAGGATCGTTCAGCAGGTCGTGAGAAATGTCCAGTTGCAGAAGAAGATCAGCCACACCCTGGTCACCCGGGAGGCCGTGGTCGACGAAATCGTCGTCCAGGACGGGGTCGGCGAGCGGTTCCTGCAGACCAATGTGGTCCCCCTCAGCAATGGCGTCGGCGAAAACGTCGGTGTCCTGGTGGTGATGAACGATGTGACCAGACTGCGAAGACTGGAGAGCGTCCGCCGGGATTTTGTCGCCAATGTCTCCCATGAGCTACGGACCCCCATCACCTCCATCCGCGGCTATGTCGAAACGCTGCTTGACGGGACCATCGACCAGCGGGATGACGCGGTCAGGTTCCTGGAGATAATCCTGCGGCAGTCCGAGCGGCTCAGCACGATCATCGACGACTTGCTGGCCTTGGCCAGGATCGAGGAGGGTTCCCGGCGGGGCACCATTGTCCTGCGGGAGGAAGTCCTCCTGCCGGTGATCGAGGGGGCGGTCCAGGTCTGCCGGCTGAAGGCGGATCAGGCGGGTGTCGCCGTGGCCGTGGAGTGCCCGGAGAATATCGCGGTCAAGATGAACCCCACCCTGCTCGAGCAGGCCGTGGTCAACCTGCTGGTCAATGCCATCACCTACAGCAAGAGTGGCGATCGGGTGACGATCCGGGCGGCGGGGGAGGCAAAAGAGGGGGAAGGGCTGGTGCGGGTGAGCGTCAGGGACACGGGCTGCGGCATCGCCAGGGAACACCTGCCGAGACTGTTCGAACGCTTTTATCGCAGCGACAAGGCGAGGAGCCGCTCCCAGGGCGGAACCGGACTCGGTCTGGCGATAGTCAGGCACATCGCCCAGGCCCACGACGGCGGCGTGGAGGTCAGGAGCGCATTGGGCGAGGGCTCGGAATTCACCCTTGTCCTCAAGGGCCGCCGGCTTGCCTAGGGGTCGTTATGATTCCCAGCCTGGCGCACCGCGAAAAGCCTTTGACAAAATTTCCTCCTGCTTTTATAGTTGTTGCGGTTTTGCGGGATTAACTCAGCGGTAGAGTGTCAGCTTCCCAAGCTGAAGGTCGCGCGTTCGAATCGCGTATCCCGCTCCACGAATTTCAAGGGGTTAGGCTAAGAGCCTGGCCCCTTTTGCTTTTTCAGGGGACATATAGGGTCATCAGGAAGTATTTTCCATTGAATAGAACCCCCTTCCCTGACCTTCCGCCCCGGGCGACTTTGTTGGCGTTGATGAAATCCTCGATCACGGCAAGGTCCAACCTTCGGCTTTATCCCCAGGTCGATAGCCATCCGGAGGAAGACCAAGCCCCTCTCCAGTGGTCGTGATCTTTCCCCCTCGTCTCCTGTGGATCCTTCCAGCTTTTCTGAATCTATTTCTCACGCTTTATTAGCAGCTTCTTAATAAATCGCGGGTAAAAAGCTTCATTATGAATGCACATTTCCCCATATCAACTCATGAAATCCATGAGACAGAGTCCGATTTGCAGCATTTTTCGAAGATTCTTACTGTCCAGGGGCTGACCCCATTTGCCGGAAACGACAGCAGCGTCGGTATGGAATACGAACTGCAGGTGGCAGTCGAGGGCGACCAGAACGATGTCGATCTGCCCTTGAGCGTCTGCGCCTCTACCTATTACAAAAATGTAGTAAAGCGCACCGCGCGGGGCGACCTGCCGCCCTTATGCCTTGACCTGCTGCAGGACTTTCTCAACCGCAACGAATCACGCGTCTGGGAAAACAGCTGGGTGCGTTTTCCCGAGGAACGGCTCACCGATTTTTCCCGTCGGATGCTGGCCAGGGATCTTCTCGCCGATAAAAGAACCCCTGCCTCCCGGCCCAGGGGCGACATCCACCGGTTCCGCTCCGTGCACAAAGGACGGGAAAACCTGCGCCTGCCCGTCAGCTATCTGCTGAAGCTCGCCCTGGCCAACGCCATCAGCAGCGATTCCCGGCTTTCTCAAAATCTTTTCGACACCGGAACGAGTCTCATGGAGAATCTCTTGAGCGACAATACCTCGCCCGAGATCCTCAGCTTCACCATACCCGTGGCCACGAGAGGAAGGATAGGCGACTTGGCGGCGGCGGAATCGGCCCGGACTCTGTTTTTCAGCCAGCTGCTCGTCCAGTATGCGAACAAGACCTTAGGGCTTGAAGACTCCGGGCAGAAATGTCTGCTCTATTCGGCACCCCATGCGCCCTCCCGGCAAAAGCTGCTCAACGCGCTGGTGCCGGACGATTTCTATCGCCGACTGTTCATCAGCCCCTGTCTTTCCGGCTGGGACCGGGGCGAAGAGAAATACCGGTATATGGAACTCTGCCACAAGACCCTCTCGCGCAGCCAGCTGAACACCATCGGCAAGCTGAAAGACGCCGGGATCATCACCAACGATCTGGTGGTGCTTCCGAACACCTCGACAACCTGTCTCGCCAACAATGGCACTCACGTCTCCCTGGGCAGTCGGATGCTCACCGCCATGGCCAAAGACCTGCAGTCGCCGTTTACGCCGGCGACGGAAAAATATTTCGGCGACCTGGTCATCAAGATCGTCGAACACTTTCTGCCGCTTCTGGTGGGCACCTACAGCGCTGATCCCTACCGGGTCGATTTCGCCGATTTTCATCCTGAACGGGTTCTTGGCTTTCTGCCTCACGAACTCGATTACACTCACCTCAGGATGATCTGGCGAAGATGGCAGAAAAAGGCCGGCAACAGATTTTTCGGGCGAACATTCACCCCCTTCGGACCGCGTTGGCTGGACAGCAGGCTGGCGAGGTTCCTGGGCCTCTCAGGGGATCTCGTTCCCGATTTTCGCCTCATCGATTATCTGGTCACTCTGCTTTCCACCGAGACCAGCCCGGGCCTCAACGGGATGAGCGGCAATCATGAGCGGCTGAAGGCCGATCTCGCCGAGATGGGCGTCTTCGATGCCCGAATGTCGATCTACCTGCCATACCGGCAGCGCATCTGGGCAAGGGCCGGTTATGCCGGCTTCGAGGGCCGGAGCTACTCGCTCTTTCCCAGTCTGCTGAATGACATGGCGGAGGCGGTGGATATGCAAAATCTCATTACCGCCCTCGCTTGCCGGTATGTTCTCAGAGGAAAGATCCACCATCACGACATTCCCGACCAACCCTTCATCGAAAGCGAGCGGCGGCAGATATTTTTCGGCAGCGCCATCGGCATCCCCACTTTTTACGTGCGGGCGGATACGGCCAACAAGCTGCTGCGGACCATCCTCGCCGATATCCCCTCACAGCGGGTCAGCAGACGATACCAGGGGTACATCCGGATCGAGCGGAAGGACTACAACCAGGCTTTGATCAGGCTGCTGGAAAGGGACGCGGCGGACCTGATCGAGCAAGGCAAGCTCAAGGACCGCCTCGATGCCCTGCGGGCAAGGCTCTCCGGGGAAACGGCCACCGCCTTTACCGGGATTCTTGAAGGCGCAGGAAAGGAAATCGGGGCAAAGCCTCCGGCCAGGATGCCCGCGGCCGACTTCAACAACGGAGTGGAACGCTACTATCGCACCAGCCTCAAAATCAGCCACCTGAACGAAGGCTTCTCAGTCTTTCTCGAGGACTGCAGGAGACTGCAGCGGCTCCACGACCCCCAACTCGAGCAGGCCATGATGGCGGTTCAGGGATGCCCGGAAGCGGTCGCCTACCTCGATTGTCACCGCCGGGCGGTTCTTGCCGAGGATGCGGATTCCGAGATCCTGGCCCAGTTCATCCGCATGAGCCTCGCCGTCATCCATCACGAAAGAAACAGCAATGTCATGACATGATCGATCAGCATATCCACCAGTTCATCGACCGGGATTCCCGGGCAGTAGTCACCGAACGGCCGGTTGGCGACAGGGCCGTGCAGTTCCTCTATCACCGTTTGCGGGAAAACACTCCGGTGATGTTCAAAATGCTTACCTCGGCCAGGGCCTCGCGGCTTCTCTCCTGCTGGCGCTACGATATGCCCACCGGCGGCCGGCCGGGAAGGAGCGGCGGGAGCCCCGAGGTGAGGGGCAGG
>OBJA01000958.1_pt1 | contig 22035 bp, 16 predicted proteins | sample 1519751 | NCBI WGS metagenome assembly OBJA01 (sample SAMEA3881238, study PRJEB22517) | soil metagenome | biome: lake sediment; feature: soda lake sediment; material: sediment, water from around vicinity | place: India | collected 2013-12-23 | depth 3 m
ATTGGCCTCTGCCTCCCAAACCTAAAAATCCCAACCTGATGGTTTTTTGTTGATTAGTCATTGCCTTAGCCTGCTCGTTGGTTTCCTGCGCCAATCCTATTCCTGATAACATAACTCCACCGGTGGCAGCAGCCGATACTTTTATGAAATTTCTCCGGTCAGTTTTATTATTTTTCATAGATTAATTTTTTTAAAATGAAATGATTAAGCCCCTTTAAACTGATTAAGAATTTTAATGGCATTCTTATTGTAAATCTTTTCAAGAACTTCATCCGGTAGATAAAGCCCATATATCATCCACCTTCCTTGTTGTTTATGTGCCGGAGTTGGATCAAAATATTCATCATCTGTTTCCAGAAACCTGTAGTACACCCGATATGCTTCTGCATTGCAGGGGGTATCTGTTCCAAAAAGCACGCGGTCCTGGTATTTTATCATAAACCGGCGGGCAGTGTAGGGTTGTCTCCCCAGCTCACTAATCCTGGCATTAATATCGACATACATGTTGGGATATTCCTCCAGCCACATTGCCACACGCCCTAGCTCTTCAGGTAAATTTGCCATATGGGTGGCAATAAAAATCGTATTTGGATGTTTTTTAAATACCCGGTTTCTCGCCTCAAGAATTTCTTCTTTGGTAGGAAACTGTGGTCCGGAGAAACCCCATTCCGGGCGTTCAGCCAACTCATCGTAACGTTCGTTGTACTGATCGATTGGAGTATGAAATGCCTTTGGATCCGTAACATGAATGATAACCGGAATACCCAGTTCCGCACATTTTTCCCAGATAGGATCTATACGCGGGTCATCTACTTTTATAAGATTCCCAGTTTTATCTCTGTCTTCCAAACCCAGCCCCTTTCTAATTTTTAATCCCCGAACACCCATTTTTACTGCCTCTTCCAATCTTTTGGCTTCATTAAATCCAAAATTCGGTTCATCAATTCTGCTAAAATCGGGCCTGAAGAAAAGTAAGAACCTTTCTTTTGAAACGCTTTGTGAGGCTTTTAGATGTTTTAGGTAAAAATCATTTTCGGAGGTGGCATCCAGGCTTACACATTTCCAAACACCTGCTTTGTCCATTTCCTCCAGATAATGCCCTGTTTTGTCTAATTGTCTGAGATGATTGTGTATATCAATCACAGGAAATTTGGGCTGCATCACTTTTGTTTCCTTCACAATCATCTGACTTTTGGGCTTCCAGTCAAGAAGCTTCAAATCCTGAGCGTTTGAATTACAGGCAAATGAAAGAATTACTATAACTAAAATTTGCCGGAATAAATATGTTGAAATGTTTTTCATTTTTAAAATAATTGAAGGCCTGCAAATTCCCAGACCTTGTTTAGATTGTAATTATTTATGAAAAAGCAAGGCTGGGCCGGGTCTTCCATTTTCCTTTAGTAAAATCAGGGAAATTTACAGGCTGGCCGCTTTTAGCAACAGATTCTTCTGTAATAGCTGAAATTACACTGCTGGTAATAGAATCGTAAATGTCCCAATCTGGCATTCTTTTTTCTCTTAACGCTTCAATTAAACGATGCCATACAATGGGAGTAGTTGCAGTCTGGCTTCCATGTCCGCGGGTTGCTCCCCAGATTCTTGCCGGTGGATTATAATTTTTAATCATTGGATGCTGATGTTCTTCCAGATACTTATCAGCTGGTTCCCACTGATGTTCTTTTGGACTTAATCCTTCAATATAGATTTTTGATTCTCCTCCCATACTAAAAAATACTCCTTTGGTTCCCTGAATCCGATAATGTTCTCTGGGATGAGGGGTATTCGTGTCAAAGTTCAGGGTTATCATCTTGCCGTTTACGGTTCTTATTAAAGATGCATTGTAATCTCCCTGATTCATTTTTACTTTAGCATAATGAGAGTTTTCCCCATAATTCAGAGCCGCATATTTATTCAGCATTACTGCTTTTGAACTCATTGACACCAAGTAATCAATTCGGTCTCCATGGTTAATATCTAATGCGGGAAGCATTTTATTCATAGGATGATCGGGATATAAATTCCCATTTCGGTCGATTGAATGTTGCAGACGCCAGGGTTCTCTTTCGGGATCGAATTTTACCAAACGGAGATCGTGGACATACCCGGTTTCGGCATGAAGTATATCTCCCAACATTCCTTTTTGAATCATATTTAACACCGCGAGCTGCCCAAACCCTTCCAACCCAATAGTTGCCCATTTTCCCGTCTTTTCATAGGTTTCAAGAATCTCCCACGCTTCGTTCAGAGTCAACAGCATGGGTACCTCACAAACTGCATGTTTATTGTTCCGTTGGGCGGCAAGGCACATTGGGGCATGCAATTCCCATGGGGTACAGATAACAACTGCATCCAGATTTTCACTTTCACATAAACGAATATAGTCTTTTGGTCCGGAATAAAGCGCAGGAGCTGGCCTTCCTGAGTCTTCTATCCATCTTTTTGCAGTATATAAACGCTCTGGTTTAGTTTCACAAATTGCAGGTACTTCTACTCCTTGAATTCCTAATGCTGAACTGAGATGAAACTGCCCGCGACCACCAACACCAATAAATCCTAAACGAATTGTTTGGTTATTTTGAGAAGATTTATTTGCAGCCTGTGTTTTAGATGGCTGTGATAAACCAATACCTGATATTACTGCACCACCGGTAGCAGCTGTTGACAATTTCAAAAAGTTTCTTCTGTCATAATTTTTGTTCATAATATCTGGTTTTAATATTTGCCCTTGAACATGCTCATTATTTTAAGCGCGTTTTTGTTATATATTTTTTCAAGTACTTCATCGGGTAAGTAAACCCCGTAAATCATCCACCTGCCTTGTAGTTTATGAGCAGGCGTCGGATCAAAGTATTCATCATCGGTTTCCAAAAAGCGATAATACACCCGGTATGATTCTGCGTTTGGAGGAGTGTCGGTACCGAATAATACCCTGTCCTGATGTTTAATTAAAAACTTGCGGGCGGTATATGGTTGTCTGCCTAATTCACTTATTCGGGCATTTATATCAACATAGAAATTAGGATATTCTTCCAGCCACATAGAAACTTTGCCGAGTTCTTCGGGTAGATTTCCCATATGTGCTCCGATGAAAATTGTATTTGGATGACGTGCAATTACATTATTTCTTTGATTCAGGATTTCTTCTTTTGAAGGAAACTCATCTCCGAAGAATGACCAGCTGGGTTGAAGAGCCAATTCATCATACCTCTCGTTGAATTCATCAACAGGTCCCGCGTGAAAGGCTTTTGGATCGGAAACATGAATCATAACAGGTATTCCCAGTTCGCCACATTTAGCCCAAATTGGGTCAATACGTGGGTCATCAACACGAATATATTCTCCGGTTTTGTCTTTAAAGCCCAGTCCCAGGCTTTTAAAAATTTTTAAACCTCTTATTCCCATTTTTACAGCTTCTTCAAGCTTTTGGGCCTCTTTTTTGCCAAAATCAGGTTCATCAATTTTGCTGAAATCGGGTGAAAAATATATATGAAAACGTTCTTTGGAAACACCATGAGAGACCTGGAGATGTTTCTTGTAAAAATCGTCTTTGGAATGTCCGTCTAATCCAATACATATCCATACACCTGCAGCATCCATCTCCTTCAGATAATGTTCTGTTTTATCAAGATCCCTTAAGTGGTTGTGAATGTCAATGACCGGAAATTTGGGTTTTATTATTTTGGTTTCCTTTACAATCATCTGGCTTTTGGGTTGCCAGTCAAGAAGTTTCAGGTCCTGAGAAGAAGAATATTTTGGAGTAGATAAAACGAATGCAGCCAGTATAGACAACAAAATATTTCTTGTCAGATGTTTACGTTGTTTCATTTTTAAAAATGGTTTAAAAAGGAGTCTGATAAATTTTTATCAGACTCCTTAATGAATGTTCTATTATTCCTCCCAGGAAGGATTTTGAACAAGATTTCTGTTTTTTGTCATTTCATCTTCCGGTATCATATGGACGATCCGGTTTGAAGTATATGGAATATAACTCGGTCCTGACCATCCTTGCCATGCCAGATAGCTTCTGTCCATAGTACGTTTGTTTCTGAAGACATCATGGGTTCGGTGCGCTTCCCATGCAAACTCCAAACGTTTTTCGTCAAGGACAATATCCAGGATGGATTCATAACCCTGAAGGTTGTCGAGCCTGAACAACTGATCGCCAGATAACCCTGCACGTTCACGGATGATATTTACATTGTCAAGAGCTTGTTGGTTTTGACCCAATTTTGCATGAGCTTCTGCTTTTATCAGATACATTTCTGCAAGCCTGAAATAAACAGGTGAATGTAACATGGCTTCACCATATTCATAAGTCATTTTTGTCTGGAAATATGATGTAGCACCCATCCTGTCATTCATTTTATAACCATAATACGGATTGGTAGGATCAGGAATTTTTTCACCATTGGCATCAAGTGTAAAGTCAGGATCAATAAAATTCCATCTCAAATCATTTTTATGCTTATTAAGTAAGTCCAGGTACGAGGTTGAAGCCATTATTTCACCCCAGCCGCCGTCATTGTGCATCATGGTTCCCACGGCATTTCTGCCCTTGTTTTCCTCTGATCTTACCTTAACAGCAAAAATTGTTTCAGGATTCCTTTCCGGGCCTAAAGTATTGGCCACAGGAAATGTTTCTGAATCAACGAGCCTGTATCTGCCTGAATTAATTACTTTATCGGCAAATTCTATGGCTTTTTGATTTTGTTCCATATACAGATATAATCTTGCCAGGGTTGCCCAAGCTACTTCTTTGGAGGCATATATGTTAGGTCTAGCTATATGCATCAACTCTGCTGCCCGTATAAGATCCTTCTCTACAAATTCATATGTTTCTTTAACTGTAGATCTGGGTTTTCCTTCCATATCTATGATATTATCAATAATAATAATACCCAAATTTGTTTCCGGGCTCTCATGGGAATATGGACGTGCAAAAACAGTGGCAAGATCAAAATGAAACATGGCTCTCATCCACAAGTTTTCACCCAATATATTTTGTAAGTCAATTTGTGAACCTTGCACCTTTGCAGGATCCATGTTATCTATTGCATCAATAACAACATTGATTGCATAAACAGCCTGATAGGTATACTGCCACAAATCTCTGGCTCTTTGAGAAATTGGAGTTGGCTGGTACGTTAAAGTATAAGAAAAATGGTTACCGCTCCAACGCATCATGATAAGATCATCGCTGGTATATTCTTTAGTGTCATACCGGTTTCTGTCGTAACCATATTGAGTTCTCCAGTTTCTGAAGTATGCATAGTTACCCTGATGTGCTGTTGACAACATTTCAGGTGATGATTTTATTTGTTCTGTCGTTACCTGGTTGATTGGAAAAAATGCTACATCATCTTCTGTACACCCAATCCAAAATAACAACATTAAGCTAATAAGTAGGTTTTTACATATTTTCATAATCATAACATTTTAAAATTAAAGGTCAAATCTGATATTAAGTAAAAATTTTCGGGTTGGACGATACCTGCTTGCACTGGTAGAAGGGCTTTCAAAGCTGGTATCCGAGTCGCCAAATGAGAAATTAGTGATAACTGCTAAATTCTCAACGGATGCAGTGATGCTTAGATTATTCATTCCCCCCAGCACAGTAGAAGGGAAATTATAGCCCAATGCTAACTTTTGAATACGAAGATAACTGGCATCTTCCAGATACAGGGACGACTGACTTCTGGAATTTCGGGGATCACCATAAATTAGCTGAGGTAAAGTAGCCTGATCTCCCGGTTTTTCCCACCAGCTAATATCCTGCCATTTGGTAGGTTTTAATCTGATAGCACCAAAATCGTGTACCGACCAGTTAACTGAATTGTATATATGTTGACCAACAGCAAAATTCGTAAGCACATCAAGAAAAACGTTTTTAACCTGAAAATGATTTGAAAAACCTCCGGTAAAATCAGGATAAGCAGAACCCATTGGAATTAAACTTGCCTGTGAATGGATGTTTGTAATTACCACATTCGCGGGTTCTTTTCTGTCAACGCCATCAAGCCTGTTTCCATTCTCATCTTCCCATCTTGTCCATTGTGGCAAACCTGTTTGAGGATCCACACCCCGCCATTCCTGCATGTAAAAATACCGCAATGGCAGTCCTTCTCTGATAATCTGATTTTCATTGGTAACAATATCTTTTCCTCCAAACAATTCCAGTACTTTGTTTTTATTAAAGTTGATGTTGAAATTTGACTCCCACATAAAGTTTGAGCTTTGGACATTAATTGTAGTTAAATTCAAATCAATACCTTGGTTTCTGATAGACCCAATATTTCTGGTTATGCTTTGGAAACCGGTAGTAGCTTCCAGTGGAACCGACTGTAACAGGTTGTCATTTATACGATGATAAACATTAAATTCAAGTGTGACACGTTGGAACATAGAGATGTCGAAGCCTACATTTGTTTTTGTAGCAACCTCCCATGTTAAATCTGGATTGGGTAAACGTGCAGGCCATGCACCCGGTAATGCATTATACCTGGAAAGATCTGTGAAGGAGTAAGTCCCCATAGACAGATAATCTGAAATATTGGCATTTCCTGTTGTTCCATGACTTGCTCTTAATTTTAATACGTTAATCCATCTGGAATCCCGAAGAAAACCTTCCTGGCTGATTAACCAGTTACTCCCTATAGAGTAAAAACTTCCCCAACGGTTATTTTCTCCGAAACGGGATGATGCATCGTATCGCAATGAGCCAACTAAAAAGTATTTCCCTTTAAAGTCATAATCCATTTGGCCGAAATATGATAAAAATGCAGTTTCGGTCATGTTTCCTCCAATTGAATTAGGACTTCCTGCGGAACTCAATGCACGCATAGTTCCTACCATGCCATGCCCTCTTCCCATTAAAAATCGTCCCTGACTATAGCTGTATTCCTGGCCCAAAATTCCTGAAATAGAATGATTGCCTAAAGCCTGAGCCAGATGCAATGTATTGGAGGTAATGTATCCTACATCATAATCATATCGCCATTCTACATATCCTTTTGGAGTATAACCCGCTGAAGTATTTGCTGACCAGTATTGAGATTGATCCTGTCCTGAAAAAGAAACTCTGTTTGAAGTATTAAATCTTGCCCAGTCAAAAATTTGCCAGCTCACTTCACCCATTATATTTCCTCCCCAGGATTTGATTAAATTCTCGCTCTCTTCCCGTTCCAACATCCAGTTATCTCTTCTCCAGTGATACCAAAGCGGAACCTTGGCATAATCCATAACAGGAGTAGGAGTTCCCTCTGGTGTGTAGGCCGGGTCCATTGGGACATTATCCCAGGCCTGCCAACGGGAATCACCATAAAATTCGGGAGTCCTTGTGCCATATCGGCCGGTCATTCTTACTGCCGTCCTGACTTTACTTGAAACTTTATGATTCACATTTGCCCTGAAACTACCCATTTGGTTAAATTTATCCAAAGCAGTTCCTTTTTCATGATTATAATTGCCACTTACATAAAAGGTTGTTCTTTCGTTTCCTCCGGATAATGCAACCTGATGCTGATTGAGGAATCCAGGCCTTTGAAGCAAATCGAACCATTCTGTTGTACGATCTAAAATGCTTGGTGGAATTACATTGTTCCTGTATTCTTCAAATGTTTTGTTTATGAAATCAGGGTGGCCTTCTGCGACTCTGATGTCATAAAGATTTCTCATGGCCGTGGTCCATTGTCCATATAAACCTTCCGCAGTGTATACTTCAACCCGGTCATCCCAATTGTAGGTAGGACCTGTGGTACTGTTTACAGAAACTCTAAAATCACCGCTTCGGCCACTTTTTGTGGTTATTACAATAACTCCGCTCGCTGCTCTCGAGCCGTAAAGACCTGTGGCTGCAGCATCCCTTAGAATTGTGATAGATTCAATATCCTTGGGATCATAAGAACCACCAATAATCCCATCCACTACGGTCAGAGGTGATGCGCCTGCCTGAAGTGAACCCATACCCTGGATTACCATGTTGGCGGAACTCCCGGGTGCACCACTTGTCCCTGAAATTTGCATTCCGGGAATTCTGCCCTGAAGCAGGTTCGATAAGCTGGTTGTGCTAACCGACCTTCTGATTTCTTCATCGGAAACTACAGAAATGGAAGAAGATAGTTCAGACCTTTTTTTGGTTGAATATCCAATTACAGCGACTTCCTCCAGCCCTATGGTTTCTTCTGCAAGCTGAACATTAATTGAAGTCTGATTCCCAACATGGACTTCCTGGCTTCGCATACCGACAAATGAAAAAACCAGGACTCCATTTGAAGGAACACCCGACAATTGATAATCGCCATTTGAACCGGTGATAGTGCCTGCTGATGTTCCTTTTACCACGACCGTCACACCGGGCATGGGTTGGCCGGAAACATCAGTAACCCTTCCACTCACTGTAATCGCACTTTGTTGTGCATAGGTGGTTGTGATTGAAATGATCATAAAAAGATAGAGGATCAAACCACACCTTTTCATTCTTTTCTTTTTGTTCATAAGAAATAGTTTTAAGAATTATTATTTATAAAAAGCTTTTTGAAAGAGGGGCAACAGAAGGTTTTTTAAGCAGTAGTTTCATAGTTAATTTTTCTGTATTTGTGTCCAAGTTAATAAATAAATAACATTTTATTTAAATTTTATTAAAAAAAAATTAATGTAGTATTTAATTATTTGTTATGTGATTCCCTTTGTAGCAATTGAGGAAACTGCAACTCAGGAGGAGGAAAACGAAATTATTTTCTTTTTAAAATGTTAAATTATCGTTAAAATTATATATGATTGGCCTTATGGATCATTTTTCAGCACATTATATTCTAACAGGTTGCCAATTTGGTTTTCTTGTGGCACTTAGTGCTGGCCTGACAATGACCCAACATGAATCAACTATTAATGCCTGATGCTGCTCCGGCAGAATAGAAAGAATTAAATAGGCTTAATGAACATGAATTCTGATCGGTCGATCCAACCTGTCCTTAAATCAAGCCTGAACCATCCTTCTTCATTTTTTTTATGAATACGGGAGGGAGAAAATGCCCCGTAGTCTTTAATATCATATTCCGCCCATGTTTTTCCTAAATCAGGCGAAATTATGATGCCGAGTGTAAAAGGGGAGGCAACAGCAATATGTGTTGCAAGTATAACCCCGTCCTGAATGATCATTGTACCTGATTCATATTTAGGATTAAAGAGCATTGTATGTGCCTTGGGATTTGCAATATCAGCAGGATTACAACGAAAAATTCCTCTGTCGTAAGGTTCAGGGCCATTCGCGTCACTAATCCAGTATATTTGTCCATCAACGAAATTGATGCCACCAGCTTTATATCTGGAATTTAAACTTTCGGTAATAATAACTTTCCAGTCCCATTTATCGTTGGATGCATTATATGTTCCTCGGAGCCAATGACATTCCCATCCTTGAGGCCTGTTGCCATCTCCTGTACATGCGTAGAATGCTTCTTCAGCTGGATTATATGCAACAGAATGTATATGCCTGCATATAACCGGATTTCCCGCATTTCCTAAGAGTTTACCGGAGCCGCCTCCTCCCGGAGAACCATTGTCGCTAAAATATGGGTTTTGTCCGAATGAATAAGCAATTTTTACGGTTTTGCCGTTATCGGTCGAATAGTATATATTAACAGGAGCTGCTCCTCCTATAACATTACAGTAATTTCCCCATACCAGCATTTCTTTACCATCAATAATCCACGAAGCAGCTCCGGTAAGGGTATGAAAATACCATCCGGGATATTTAGGATTCAGTGGTGTGTGAGGAATATAACTTGTGCCATCGGTGTCTTTTACTATGATCTCCTTGTATGATTTCAATTTATTTTTACTGAGAAACAGTTTTTCCTGAGTAGCAAAAAGAACATTGCCATTATCAAATATATGGCTAAAAGTTATTTTATCTGCATCAGGAAATGCTGATCTATATTGCCATGAATTGCTGTTGTCGACTGACAAAAGAATTTCTTTCTCGGTAAATCCAAAGGAAATATTTTTATTTTGAGAGTCGATGTAAGGTTTATTTGGCGGTTTTCGGTATAGGAAATGCTTAGTTGAATTACACATAGAAGATTGTTCATTTTCTGATGCTATTAATGAAGATGGATATAACACCAGTCCGGTCGTGGCGGATGTTATTGTATTAAGAAACAGGCGACGGTTAATTTCTTGTAAGATCTTCATAATTTTATTTTTTGTTTGTTTGTAAATAAGTACATTAAATTTCAACTGATAAATGGGCTGAAGGATTTTAATTTTTCTTCTATCTCCAAACTTTCGGATAAAATCTGTGGATAATTTTCAAATCCACAAATTTCATGTAAAACCATCAATATTCCCTCATTATAAAGAGCTGCGAAAATTTCATCAGATGGATGCATTAGTCCGTTTTCATCCCTTGCTCTGAAATGAAAACCAACAATCAGTGTCTCGAGGATATAATAGTAAGGCAGATTGAAAGAAACCGCCAGTTTGATGGCACCTGACAAACGATCATTTGGTCCAAGCTTGCGTACTAAATCACAACCAACCCTGTAAATGGTATCTCCCAGAGATTTATTTTTAAATCGGCGCAATAAGCTATTTATATGCATTTGTAAATCATGCATTGAAAATTCGTCGGGATATTTTTTTGCCAAAATTGTGGCTGATTGGAGCATTGTATTTCTGACAATATTAAAAACCAGTGGAATTTCAAGTACCTCCCATATATAATGAAGACGAGGATAATAAAAGTATCCCCAATAGGCAGTAGCTGCATGGCCCAAATTATGGATAAATAATTTACGTTCGACCCAGGCATTAATATTATTTTTAGGAGCCAATCCTTTGATTGCAGGAATTGAATTTTTAAATGCCTTTTTGTCTAATATCAACGTGTTATATGGCTCTGCAAATACCCTCAGAATATCTTTTTCTGTTTGTTTTTTTGGTACAATGGGAACCATTTTTCCTATGCTGGTTTCGACTAGTCCAACAAAATTATCAACAGGAAAATTGTCAGGTAAAAATTTAATTAGTTGTTCTTTGAAATAGTGTGAGGCATTTAACATATTTTCTGCAATAATAATGTCAATCTTTTTCGTTCTGTCAATAGCATACCTCTTAAATAAGCCATCTGCAATTAAGGGAAATATTTCAGGGAGGGAATTTATTCCAACAGATACAGATAAAATATCTGCTGTGCTTATTTCATGCTGGACTTGTTGTCTGTTTTCTGCATCAATTCCCCGAGCATTCTTCACAAGGATTGTTTTTTCAATCTCTGATTTAATGACAACTTCATATTCCCTTTTTCTATTTAGTTCATTTATGATTTGTTTTGAAATATCAACAAAAACAACTTCATAACCTCCGGCACTGAATAATTGACCTATAAAAGATCGGCCTATTTTTCCGGCTCCAAAAATCACTATTTTATAATTTGGATTTGTTGTCACCTCTTTATTATTTATAGGTTCAAACTGTTGTAATGAATCAATTAAAGCATTTCTGCGTCCTACTTCTACATATAAGTGGTCTTTGTGATAATAAGGTTTCCTTTTTATTTTTCTGGTTTTTAAGGTTCTCAAGCATTACCAATGCTTCATCAATCATTTTTTCACCTGAGCCAGGCATTAGTCTTGAATTTATAGCTTCATATCCTCCTTCTTTAAATCCTTGTAAAGTTGGGATATATGCTATATCTGCATTTGCAAGTTCAATTAGCATAGTGTGGGAAAATGGAGATCGTTTTTTCAGATCAATTCCAAATTCTGTAAATAATTCACCTGGCATTGTTACAATTGCGGTTTCAGAATCCAGCTTAAATACATGTATTTCTGCCGGCAAATGCCATGGATCACCCAAGGCTGAGGGAGGTATTGCCTCGTATTTTCGAAGTTGTTCCAGTGGAGGTTGAACTCCCCATTCAGAGATCTTCAATTTTCTTCTTTGTGTCAAAAAAGATGGTTCCTGATAAAGTGGTTCTTTGTCTTCTTTTGACCAGTGAAGTTCTTCATTGGTAAAATCTTGCATGGGCAGGTATAGGATTTTGGAAACCACCTTGAAGTCAGGCACAACATGCTTGGTACATGGTAAAGCTTTTTTTATGGCATGAGCAAGTTCTATTCCGACTGCCTTTACTTTTACCTCCGGATCATCATATGGCTCTTCCGGATTTACGGTATTTATATTTCCGCAAGCTCCTAATCCGAACAAGGAGATATGATCCTTGCCAAAGATTTCATAAAGTTCCTCCTGTAAATAATAAGGGTAATCTGAACTAAATTTTGTGCCGCCACGGACATAATGGCTGGCGAATACCGTCAGCGAAGCAAAATAGGAAGAATTTCCTTGAGTGCGTAGAAGTAAAAATTGAACATCTGGATCGTTTGTCCCGGCAGGGCAAACTATCCGGGGATTCATTCTGCCAGGATTGAATCGTACGCGCCCATCAGTCATTAAATAACGCCTGTTAAAGGATATTCCCGGCGCTTGTCCTATCCCGGATACCAAGTCAACCTCTATGATATTATTCGCAGCAAATACAATGGCTTCAGTCATTGCATTGATCAGATAAGTAAAGTAACTTTTTTGATCTTCTTCAGTTAACTCTGCGGACAACTCACGTAAAGCATATTTTTTAAACTCTTCTGTGATGCCCGGGCTTGTATGGGTATGAGTTGCAGTAATACTGATGTTTTGAAAAGGGATTCCGGTTTGGGCGGAAACTTTTTCCCTTACGATTCGGCTTAGATCTCTGGGAATTGCCAAAAGGTCGCAGATAAGAAGCGCTCCCTGTAAGTCCCCTTGTTTAAATACGATTGCTTTAGCGTATAACGGATCTAAGACTCCTGTACTTTTTGCTGGAGGGTATCCGTATCTTGGATATCCTAAAGGCGGTGTAATTTCCACCACACCTATGCCTGCTTCCAGAGAGGGAGAGGCAAATTCCATTGTATTGCAGCCTGTTAATACTATTGCCAGGAAAATAAGAATCTTTGACATCATATTTCCAGCTTAATAATCATTTAGCTATTTTGTTCAGCCGACATATCTGCTTCAAAAAGAACTTTATGTGTATGTAAAGCATCTTTCAGACTGGTGAGTGGCATATCTTCTTTTGTATCTATGGCCTGAAAGAAGGCTTCAAACTGTTTTTGATAAGGATGATCAGACACATCACCCGAGTCAAGCATTTTCATGGACAATTCGCTCCATTTATTTTTATTGAGTCCGCCAAGCCGGGTAGAAAAAAATTTGTTGTCAAGCAGACTTCCTTCACTTCCTACCAAATGAACATGAAAATAATAAGGTTGCAAACAATCTATAACAGAAGATACTTTTCCTAACCTTCCATCGGCAAATTTTATTATACTGACAGAAGTGGTGGGATATTCATATTTGGCGAAATCTTCATTGGCTGAAGAAGTTGCCAGGCTATGTACACTCTCAACATCATGTCCCATAAAAAAAAGCAAGGCATCCAACGCGTGGCAACCGGCAGATAACAGGCTGCTGCCAGCAGCTTCTTTTTTAATATTCCATCTGAACTGTCCATACCATGGGCCCACTCCATGGTAATAATCCACTTCTCCATAATGAACTTTGCCTAACAATCCACTATCAACAATTGCCTTAGTTGTTTCCAACTGACTGGAGAAACGACACTCGAAGCAAACACATGTTTTTACCCCTGCTTTATCTACTGCAGATTTAACTGCTAAGCAGTCATCCCAAGTCAATGCAACCGGTTTTTCAATTATTAAATGTTTCCCCGCCTCTGCAGCCATAATTGCTTGTTTTGCATGATCGGCAGGATAACTGCAAATTGAAACGATATGTAAATCGGGTTCGGCAAGCATTTCTGCCAAATCAGTATAACATTTAATTTTTCTGCCATATTTGGCACTAATCTCATTTGAATCTAAATTTCTCGAAGAATACAGCGCAGTTACCTGTGCCAGGGAGGTCTGGTTTATTGCTTCGATATGAGCTCCTGCAGCCCAACTATAACCAACAATTCCTACATTATATTTTTTCATGATTTTATAAGTTTGATTATCTAAATCTTTTAGTGCTTTATTGAGATTAATTTTTTTATGTTGTTAAAATTTCCCGCTTTTGACCATCATAAGTAGTTTTTCGACCCGTTTCAAAGGATTTCATAGCCATTAAAACAGCCACTGCGTGCTGATAACCTGCTTCAATTGGGGCAATGGGTGTAGTATTGTTGCGAATGCTCTTTAACCAATCGAGAAAGTGGTCGGGACAGTCAATCATTTCCACAGGCCTCTCTCCTTTTATTGTACCGTCAGCGCGGGGAGAACCTTCATCACTATATGTGGGGTTACCCCAGGTTGCCATTTTGAGCACGCCTTTGTCTCCGTAGAAATTTCTAACGTTACCCATACCGTTTCCCAAATTATTTGAACTGCTTACAAGAAATCCATCAGGATATATCCATGTTGCCTGAATACAATCTGGGGTAGAGAATTGATGTTCGTCCTTCCATGTGAAAGTACCACCAAGGCACACACAAGATTCCGGAAATTTTGCACCGGTGACAAAATGTACAATGTCGATAAAATGTGCCCCCAGATTAGGAACAGGGCCGTGAGAAAACTCATAGTATCCATACCAGGCTGAGTAAACATCGGCCCTGAAAGGGCGGAATGGACGATCTGAAAGAAACTCCTGCCAGTCTACATCCTCTTGTTTAACGTCTCTAAGATAGTTGTACCAATAAGGCCTCTGGCTGTTGCGGCATTCCTCAACACGAGACAGTTTTCCTAGTTTTCCCTGAAGGAAAAGATCACGTGCACCCATTATTCCTGGCAGGCTGCGTAACTGTGTCCCCACCTGTACAACGACACCTGCCTCTTTAACAGCATCTACTGCCCTGATTAATCTGTCCATATCCATTGCAAGAGGTTTCTCCACATAAATATGTTTTCCTGAACGGGCTGCTGCTTCCAGATGTGTTGTATGAAGGTGATCAGGTGAGGCTATCATAACAGCATCAATATTATCTAATTCCAACAATTCCCGATACGATACAACCTGTCTTGCATCCCGGCCATACCATTTTTTCACTTTTTGATTTGCCTGTTCCCTTGCTATCCTCCATGGATCACATATTGCAACAATTTCGACATTCATTTCGTCGCGATGTTTATGAATGCCGTCCATAAATACATTATTTCCCCGTGAACCACAGCCAATAATTCCTATTCGAATCCGATCATTGGCACCAATTGCTTTTCCCTTTTTTAAAATAGTTAATGAATGAGGGATTACACCTATTCCGGATGTGGCGATAGCACTTGTTTTTAGAAATTCTCTTCTTTCCATTTTCAATGTTTTTTTAATTACCAACAAAACTTTGATAATTTATCATTAAAAATAATCATCCTCAAATTTTATTGTATTCTTAATGATTGTATTACCTCCACCCAACTTCATCTCAATATCGAGGGGATTATTTTTTTCCCATGAACCACGGGTAAAATCAGGTATTTTTACCGGATTAGATAAATTGGCTACCGACCATTCACTCAGTGGTACAATAGAACTCCATGCTGCTGCATCATAACAGTCCATGTCAAGAGGCAGTCCATTTCTTAAGCAATCAACCAGCCGCCATTGCATTAGAAAATCCATGCCACCATGACCACCTATTTTCTTTGCCATTTCTCCTGCAATTTTTACTATTGGTGGAGTAAATCTCTCTTCCAATGCTTTTAATTCTTCTGCACTCACCCATCCGCCACCTTGGGCCAATCGTGAAGGACCAGGTTGTTTTTTTGCAATTCCTGCTGTACCAATAACCCAATGAATTCTTGTGCCTGGACGAGGATTTCCAACATTGTACTGCAACATAATGGTTTTTCCCTTCACCGTTTTAATTGTTGAGGTGTTCATATTTCCAAGCTTCCATTGTCCTATAAACTGTTTATAGTAATCGTCTTCTGCTGCACGTTTTTCAATTTCTGCTCCCATCGTAAAATCATTAGACGAAACTGAAGTCATGAAATCAAGTCTGTCACCACGGTTAATGTTTAAAACCTGGCATGCCGGACCCAATCCATGTGTAGGATAGATATTTCCATCCCGGTTTATAAATTCTTTAGTTCTCCATTCAAGGTCTTTTCGTAAGTTAGTATTTATCTGATTAGAAATATATGCGGCATCAACATGTATTATTTCACCAAAAAATCCTTGTCTAGCCATGTTTAAAATTAATAATTCCCAAAAATCATATACACAATTTTCAATCATACTGCAATGCTTTCTTGTTCTTTCAGAAGTTTCAACCAGCTGCCAACATTCGTCTAATGTGGCTGATGCTGGTATTTCAGTAGCGACATGTGCTCCATTTTCCATGGAATAAACACATTGTCCGGTATGCTGGGCTCTTGGTGTTGCAATATAAACAAGATCAAGATCTTCGGTTTCGACCATTTTCTTCCAAAGATCGTAGCTTCCATCTGCATATGCATTGGCTGGTGCCATCCCTAACTTTTTCAGATAATTCTGAGCTGCATTAACCCGATCCATATGCAGATCGCATAATGCTTTAATCTCAACTCCTTCCAATAAGCTCATTCTTTTAACTGCGGCTAAACCTCTTCCCCCAATTCCAATATAACCTATTCGAAGAACTTCAAGTTTAGGTGCAGCATATCCGCTCATATTAAATACCTGTTGGCCTTCAGGTTTAGAAATATTCCAGATTTTGGGCACATCAGAGCCAGGATTGGCTTTGCTGGCACATGAGGTTAATCCTCCTGTAACTACTGCACTGCCAGTAATCCCGGCAGTTTTAATAAAATTTCTGCGATTTGTTTTCATTTTATTGATTATTTTTTGGTTTAACTCATTATCTCTTCTAAATATTTTTTAGCTTTTCTTGCTTCTGTGTTTATATAAGTAATCTCACCTTGATTGAGACACTCAACAACTAAAGGTCCACGTGTAAACCCACCGCGTTGCAAACGGGCCAGCAGAGCAGGAAAGTTCACTAATCCTGTTCCCGGTGTGAACATGACATCTTTAGGAAATCGAAAATCTTTCACTGCCATACCAACAACAACACCATCCAGTGCATCAGCATCCACTACCGGGTCTAATTTACCCTCAGTATAATAAGATACATTTCCAGGGTCATACCATAACTTGAAGTTTTTGTGTCCAACTCTATCTACATGGTTTCTGCACTCGGCACCTGTAGATCCATGGGGCTTAACTGTTATCATCACTCCTTTTTCAAAACCAAAGTCACAACATTCAGCAATGACTTTATAAAATGTATCGATAAACTCAGGTTGGGAAACATCATTTATCTGTATTACGGGTGAACCGCAAATAGCAGAATTTTCAATAAGTTTCTTTAACTGCCTGATGCCCTCCTCAACCGGCTTTGTCAACTCGAATCCCCCACCTGAGTTGGTAACTAATTCAAGCCCCCGTTTCTTTATCTCTTCACCAACAGTAGCAGCGTCTTCAGGAGCAGTATCACGATCTACGACTCTTCCTTTATCGTGTGTGCTAAGCCCAACATATTTATATCCTGCCTCTGCCATCCCATCCAAAGCTATTCGATAATCGCGGTTACCCCATGCCCTGGTATATGCACCCATTTGCCAGTTAGATGACTTGCACGAACTAAGAAATTTTTCTGTGGCTGCAGCCAACATGAAACTTCCCATTCCACCTTTTTTAATAAAATCTCTTCTTGAATAGTTTTTCATAGTGAGTTTATAGTTTTTTGATTTTCAATATTCGCTATTTGCTTTTTATACTTTTCATAAAAAGGAACAATTCGCTTTAGTTTTTCTCCTGGAATGGATTCGAGATATGTCCCCCCAATATGAAAACAAGAAAATCCTCCTGATACAACTCCCCAAGCACATGCCTCCACAAAATCCGGGTGCTCATTCTTTTTAAGTTGTGAAATTATACTGGCAATTACACCCCCTGCAAAATTATCTCCACAACCTGTTGTGTCACCTTTATTATTGTTATGTAAATCCCATAATATAGAGTCCGAAACAGGCATTTCGAAAAAATTCAGTTTCTTGAATATACTTTGTATTCCCGAATATACTTTTATGTTTTTGGGTCCATTGGTTATGATTACTGCATTTGTCCCTTTGTCCCTGAAAAATTGAATTGCGCTGTTAATAATGTTTTTTCCACTTAACCGAAGGGCCTCCTCATAATCTGTAATTAAAAGATCAACGTATTGATAGCTGTTGTCATTATTCCCCAAAGGCCACTTTTCATTCGGGTTTACTTTTTCATTTCTAAAATCATAAACTGTATTAACTATTGTAATACATCCATTAGCTTTTGCTTTTTCTAGGAGTTCTGTCAGGTGATCATGGATCTGTGGAACCAAAGCAGTACCTCCGAATAATACCATATCGGAAGAAAAAAAATCTTCATGTACCATTTCAGGCGTATAATCCCAGGCAGCGCCAATTGAATTAATAAAAATTCTTTCCCCGTGGCCATCATTATAATCCGGATCAGACAAAACTATGGTTGAAGGAGTTGGCTTATCTGACAAAGAATAGTTCCTGAGCGGTAAATTTATTCGCTTTAAGATTGAGAGAACAAATTCACCATCATCATCCTTTCCTCCACAACCATAAAAGCAGCATTCGATTTCGCTGTCATATAACATTTGACTAATGTGAATCAGCGGCACAATCCCCGGACCTCCAATATTTACTTTGTCATGTTTTTTCCCTTTGGTAATTTTTTCCAGAACTTCAAATAGTTCCTTTTGGCAAAAATCTTCAAATTCCTCTTTAAATACCAGTTTGCCTGGTGACAATCCTCCATCCCCTCTTTTTTTTGAAAGAAAAGGTAAAAATGATGAATCAGAAAATGAGATATTGTTGTACAAGCGATCCACCAGGCAGCATCCAACCATTGAAACTCTGAAATTCTTTGCCATATTTTCTTTTTTTCAATTTAATCAGCTACAGGCATTTTTGCCCAATTCAATTTCTCAAGTTTTTTTAGATACTCCTTCTTCCCAAACCAAGGGGCACCGACTTTAAGAAAAAAGTGTATACGTTTTACCATGAATTGTTCTGATGGTTTTTCAATTAAAGAGATGATAATCCCCAGGATAATTACCAATGGGCTTATAATTACGTAATACAGGAACATCCAGTCATTAATGCCCATGTTTTCAGCTTGATTAACCCATAGTATTGATCCAAAGCCCAAAACTATTGAGGCAATTGTTGTTATCCATACTGCCTTTTCTCCTGTTCTCCACCACAGAAAGCCTCCCAGAGCGGGAAAAAATAGGGAAGCCATTATTACATTACCTACAAACAACGTATTAATCACCTGATCGACAATAGTTATGGATACTACAATGGTGAATAGGGCAACAGCAAGAGTGGTAAGGCGGGAAAAGCGCAACAATGTTCTTTCTGTGGCATCAGGATTTAAAATTCGTTTATATATATCGTTTGATGTGATGGAAACAATGTTATTCCAAATTGTTCCCATAGTAGTTTGACCAATAGCGAGAATAACAGCAAGCATCAATCCGCTTAATCCCACAGGCAGCCAATTATTAATAGCCATTGCCAAGGCAAGTTGCGGATCAGCCAGATTGGGAAATCCTACCCTTACGTAAGCTGCTATTTGGATTGACAATCCGTATAATAAAACAATGATCAGAGCGCCTATACCCATACTTGCATAGGCTATTTTTTCGTTTCTTGCCGCAGTCATGAGTTGAGCATACCAGGGTGCTTGCATGTAGATTAAGAACATCAGAATATAAGTTGAAAGAATAAAACTGAAGGGCATTACAGAATCGTTCCACATACCAAACGGATTGAGAGAAAGATACTTATCCTGAAATACCTGTTCCAGGCCATCTGTGCCGATTGCACTGGAACGCGTGAAGTACCACATTAATGGCAGGGCTATCAGAGTAATGATAAATGAAAGGGTATTGGTATGTGCAACAGCAGTTAAGCCTCCCACTATACTGAACATAAGAACTGTGCCTGAAATAATTAGAACAGTAGCTGTTAATGAAATACCCAGACTGGAAGCAAAAATCAGTCCGACAGCCCTTAAATAAGCCGGTGAAAAGAAGAGTAGGAGGGCAACTATCATGAACGTGGTTAATATTCTAAAACTTTTGTTGTATCTGATTTCAAACAATTCGATTATAGAGGTGGCATTAATTCTTTTCCATCTTTTTGCAACTATAAATGTGTAACAAATGAATCCAATGAACATGGCCATCAGAATTAATTGCGAATAAAATCCCGCCTGATAACCGAAACTTGAATAACCAACCATGGTTGCTGTATTGAATTCAGTCATTACTACAGTTGCAACAAGAATGAATAAACCCAGATTACGGCCAGCTACCAAAAATCCTGAACTGTCATTTACATTTCTGGATCTCCAGATACCATATATAATTACAGCAATGATATAGCCCAGAATAACGATTAAGTCGATTATGCTTATGTTCATTCAATTAATGTATCAATGCATTTCTGTTCCACATTTTCCAATACCTCCCCGGTAATAATTAAACTGTACATTGGGGTGTTCAGCCAGTAAAGACATAGGAACGGCGGAATCCATAATTTTTTTTCCTATCATAAAAGCTGTAAGCCTTTGCCCAAATGGATTATCATGTACCCCTGCCTGCCAAATAGATACTTTTTCTGCCTTCCATGTTTCTACCGGACCCACTGTTATGGCTTTTGTTGGAATTCCGGTTACTACCCCTCCAGCGCTTGTCCGAGCATTTTGCATACAAGTTACCGGATGCAAATTAACAATACGGGTCGATAATTTTCTAAACTCCTCAGGTGTGGGTGGGGCATCCTTGTATTGGCCTTCTCGTTTAACAGGATCATTGAAAGCCCAATGCTTGACATCTCCTTGTCCTCCCTGCATGACTGCACAACGGATACCATTATCCCAGCTTTTAATGTATCCACTTGTGTCGGCTTTTGGGAAATGCATATTGGATTCAGGCATTTTCAAATTGTTATTAATCCGGTTAAAGCACAATTCCCTGTCAGCTTTCTCAAATGAAAGCGGATGGGTAGGCTCCATCTCTTTCCCATCTACAATCCACTCATCCATGCCCCAGAAATGGGCATGAGATAAATTAAGTTGCAATTCATTTACCAATCTTGCCACCAAAGGCAATTGCTCTGTAGGACCAATAGGGCCACAAATACCTACGGGGTTGCTTTCAGAAGCCTGTTTCCATGCTGTTATATATTCGAGTGCTTCTGCAAGGTAAAAGTCTTCAAGTGTATCATAAAATACAACCTTGAATCCAGGCCTTGACAATTGCAGTAAGTCATTCTCTGATAGTTTTGCCGCATCATTTAGTAATTCGTCATCCAGGGTGGTAAAGTCCCACCACTCAGGTGCCAGCATGCTTAATTTTCGTGTCATTTTATTTTCTCCTTTTATTATAAAATTTACATAAATTCAAAGCCACAATCAGCTCATTGTCCACCCATTTCTAACAGGCTCCCGTATTATATTATCCGCTTCAGGGAGGCCAATAGCCTTCATGTTTTTATTATCCCAATATATTTTCTCCCCTTCCAGTCGTAAGGACAAAACTCCTATAAGGGTAATCTCTGTAAGTTTGGCGGCATATGCGAAGTTGGACATTGGTGCAGGCCCGCCTTTAATGGCATCAAACCATTCCCTGTGATGTCCTTTCGAGCGAGGAATGTCAGCTGGAGGTTTAGCAAAAGAATTCCTTAAGCTTTCCGGATATATTTCCGGAGCACTACCTGCTCCTCCATTAGTGAGAACAACTCCATTTTTTCCAATAAACATGGCTCCTCTCGATTTTAATTTTACATCATGGGGTAAAGCTTCCGGGTGCTCAGGTAGAAGGCCGCCTGATAACCAGGTTAATTTTATGGGTGAACGGTTTTCGTTACCGGCAAAGTAAAAATAACCCACCTCTCCCTGTGCGGCACACTCACTGCTACCTCTGTTGCCTACAGGGAATAC
>OBJA01000959.1_pt1 | contig 22028 bp, 20 predicted proteins | sample 1519751 | NCBI WGS metagenome assembly OBJA01 (sample SAMEA3881238, study PRJEB22517) | soil metagenome | biome: lake sediment; feature: soda lake sediment; material: sediment, water from around vicinity | place: India | collected 2013-12-23 | depth 3 m
ACTATCCTATGTTCGCTTTGCTTGCAATTATGTTTCTAGCCTATGTCTTCTTGAAACGGACGAATAAACATAAACGGCGCAACAGCAGCGGCGCTGAGCAAGACCAGAGGATACGGCAGCTGGAGGAAGAGATCAATAGGTTAAAAGATAAAGATTTGTAAAGATTCATGTTGATAAGAGCGTCAAATTTGGGCGCTCTTATCAACTTCTATTTTTTTACAATTATTATTTGAAATAAAATAATAAGTTTGATTCAACCAAAAAAATATCTATTTTTTTGGTTTTTAAAACAATTAATTATATAATCGGCTCGGATAGTTTTAGCAATAAAGTCTTTGAATTTCCTTGTGTATCTTTTTTCTAGGCTTTATGACCATCCACGATAGTTCTTTGATAACTGAATAAACGCACATTTTAGCACGATCCTGATAAGGCCCAAAAAGGAAAGCGAAATTTTGAACGCCAAGACCTATCTGCAATTTAGAAAATTGTAAACAAGATAGACGATCTAAGGTAGCGAGCGATAAGCCTCAAAAACTATATGTGTGCAGACTGATCCGCTGCATTTGCCATGACCCTTATCAGAGAGATACTTCAAAAACGTTTTGCCAGCCATGCGAAGAAAACGGTTGGGAGATTATCTGTAAAAGGGATATCTCATGTGGCTTATGATCGAAGCCAGCTAGAGTGTGTTGCGGAAAACTTGTACTAAATGTGCTCCGCACGGCAACTCCATAGTTGCCGTGCGGACATTCTATCAATCTTCTTATGATTTTTTCATTTTATCTATTCTTTAGGGATGAGTTATGTTGTAAAATGTATGAATGCATAAGGAGGAATGACATTTGAAGTGGAATATTGCATGTTATATACGGTTGTCTAGAGAAGATGGTGACAATTTCGAAAGTGATAGTATAATCAATCAACGTAAGATAATTGCAGAATATGCGAAAAACAACTTCGAGTTTCATGATTACAGATTCTATATCGACGAAAACGTCACAGGAACCAAGTTTGACAGAGACCAATTTAATCGCTTACTCAAGGATGTTGAAAACGAACGTATTAACTGTATCATCGTAAAAGACCTCTCACGCTTTGGCCGAAACTATATTGACGCTGGAATGCTCTTAGAGGAATTCTTTCCAAAGCACAATGTCAGATTCATTTCTATACTCGATGGACTGGATACATATTTTGACGAAGATCAAACAACCGGCCTTATGGTACGCGTCAAAAATCTCATGCATGATAACAACAGCCGTGAAATATCAAAAAAGGTAAGAGCGTCTCATAAATTAATGCGCAACCAAGGGAAACATATTACGCATCGGCTTTAATGGCCTGACAAGAGCTATGATAGTTGAGTTGATTGATAAAATTGTAATCGATCATAACCGAGCGGTTAAGGTTGTTTTTAAGAACAAAAGGGATATTAAAAAATATCTTTAATTTTTTTGCAAAAGTGATGTCTCTTTGTTATATTGTTAGTAATAAAAAAACATCATTTAAGATGTTTTTTCGGGAACTTGGTTAATCTTTGTAGATGATGGCGGAGAGAGTGGGATTCGAACCCACGGTTGCTTGCGCAACACCGGTTTTCAAGACCGGCACTTTAAACCAGGCTCAGACATCTCTCCATGACGCTTACCTGTTGGAAGCATTGCCAGTATAGCAAACGTGCTCTGTGCCCGTCAAGCGTTTGCGTCAACATCAACTCCAGTGACATGGCAGCCTGTTATGTGCTGAGTAAAACGCAGAACAGCTTCGTGTGCTTTTCAATGCAAACAGTCGGCCTCACCGCTTGAAAACGGTATGCGGGCAGTGTATAATCAGCCAATACAAGGAGGCTGACAATGGATATGCTGCAGCAGCCAAGCATTTGGCTCTATCTGTTTATATTTTTCGGAAAAATTATTGAAGTGGCCGTTGCGACGGTGCGGCTTGTGCTCATCAACCGCGGCGAGCGTGTGAAGGGCGCAATTACCGCATTCTTTGAGGTGTCGCTTTGGCTGTTGGTCACCGGCACAGTGCTTGTCGGGTTCCAGACCGATATCATACGCTGCCTTGTGTTTGCGCTGGCATTTGCGCTTGGCAATTATGTGGGTTCATGGCTTGAGGGCAAGCTCGCCTTTGGTCTTTGCTCCATACAGGTTATCATCAACAAAGACGAAAATGCAGAGGGGCTTGTTGCCGAGCTGCGCGAGCATGGCTTTGGCGTGACGATGATAGAGGGCGAGGGCAAAGCAGGCCGGCGCGAAATACTGATGCTGCACCTAAAAAGAAAGCGTATTCCTGCTGCCATTGCGCTTGTCAAGCAGCGCCTGTGCAATGCGGTGATCACCGTCAACGATGTGCGCGTGATCAGCGGCGGCTTTATCAAGAAGTAATGCGGACTTTGAGCGGAAAGAGGACTATATGAAAGCGATCGTCACAGTCACAGGAAAGGACAAAACAGGCATCATCGCCGGTGTTTCGGCCACGCTGAGCGCATGCGGTGTGAACATACTCGATATCAGCCAAACGGTGCTGCAGGATTATTTCGCGATGATCATGCTCGTGGATCTTGAAGGCAGCGCCGTTTCGTTTACCGAATTGAGCAGCCGCCTTGAACAAACAGCCAAAACAACGTGCATGGATATTCGCATCATGCGCGAGGAGATATTTGACGCCATGCACCGCATCTGATGCATTATTTTGCCGGATCGTTCACTGCGCCTATAAACGCGATGGCTCCGTCCTCCAGCGAATAGATCGCGAACAAAAACGGCCTGTCAGCGTAGAACTTGATCGGTTCTATTTCAGACGGTGCCGCCGCCCCATCTTCCATTATGACCGCTGTCACAGCAGCGGCTTCCGCGCCCAGCTCATCAATGCGAATGTAGCATTTGTGCAGCACTTTTTCGATAACCAATTGATTCGGCTGAACTGTCATCGGCGAAAAATCGGCTGATGTGTCGTCAAAAGCGCGGCTCATACCCATATCGATGAGTGTTTCTTTGAGTTCAACATCATACAAAAATTCAAATTTGGGCAGTCGTATGAAAACTTGTTGACTGGCCGCTTCATTTAATGCGGTATCAAAAGTATTCGCATTCATCAGCGAGAGCAGAGCGTTCAAATCTGAATCTTCATTCGGTAGCAGAAACGTCATCGCGTATTGACCTTCGTCCTCATCGCTCTTGAATTTCAGCGAGATCATTGAGAAATCATCATTTTGATAATAGGGTACGTAACGCTCGCTGTGCATGAAATCTATGGCCACATCACCGGATGGTGAATGAAAATCTCGTTTGTGTGTATCGTTCGCTTCAAACGGCAGCGTCCACTCACCAAGATAAAACAGCGCATTTGTCAGCACGATGCGTGTCGTACCATTGAGCTCTTCTTTAATGATGTCGCCAATGCGGCCATGTGTTTTCCCATTCGCCCAGGCGTTGATGGCGTCCATCGCGCCAGGTATAATCAGCGGAAAAGCATCCGCCATATAATCACCGGTACACCTACTCACAAATTCATCTGCAAACGTATATACTGACGAGAGCCAGATGGCATTCGCTGCCTCCATGCCGCCTGTATTGGCGCGCCACATCAGCATGCGGCAAGCATCCGTTATCTGTTTGTCCGTCAGCCCTGAAAGCTTTAAAGCTTGCGTCATCTCCGCCGCTGTTTCGCCAGCCGCACCTTCGCGCGTCATGCACAGCGCAAGCTCTATGCTCGCAGGAGATAAGGCAAGATTATTATCGGTCCTATAAAGCCGCGCCGCCGCATCAAATCCAAAATCATTGATGCCGCGCACGAAGGCGTTATCGAGCGGCTCGATGGGCTGCTTGATAAGCGTTGCGCGATGAGTCAGTGCCATCGCATCTGAATTTTTTATCATTTCATTGACAGATCGCGGTGATGTCGGCGCACAGGCGCTGAGTAAGCACAGCAATGCCACTATCCATATTGCTCTTTTCATCATTTCATCCCCGTTAATATTATCTGTTGTTTTGACGCTTTGAGAATGGAAAAAGTTCCAAGTCAGGTATTCAAAATCATGGCGCTCATACGTATAATAGAAGGAGCTGGTTATTTGATTTTCAGGGGGGCTTTTATGAAACGAAGAAAAACAGGCATTGCTTTTGGGGGCGGCGGCACGCGCGGCATCACACACCTTGGCATCATTCGTGTGCTTCAGGAAAACGGTATCGATTTTGATTTTGTGGCGGGCAACTCGGCAGGCGCCATTGCGGGTGCGCTCTATGCGGCGAACATACCATGGACGGACCTTTATGACTTCGTGCTTTCGATTCGGGAGAAAAATGTGATGCCCAAACGCCCGCACTTGCTCTCGTATATGAGCCCCGAAATTATCGAGCGCTTGGCCGATTGCTTTTTAAAGGACAAAACCTTTGCCGATTTGAATCGGCCGTTTTGTGCCGTCGCGGTGGATCTGAAGGAAGGAACGCTTGATACGCTTTGCAAAGGCAGTGTCTCAAAAGCGCTTTCCGCAAGCTGTGCGGTGCCCGGCGTCTTTCAGCCGGTCTGCATCGGCAATAAAACCTATATCGACGGTGGTACGCTGCGCAGCATACCCACGCGCGAGGTGCGCGCAATGGGTGCGGAGGCCGTCATGGGCATCAACTTAAATGCCGATAGAAGCCGCGGCACAGCAAGCTTAAAAAGGATTGATGTGTTTTTAACGGCATATAATCTGAGTATCAATGTCAATAGCCAGGTTTGTGAGCGGCATGCGGATCTGATGCTGCGCCCCCCACTTGACGGTCATGCCCGGCACAGCCTAAAGAGCCTTGAGGCCATGCTGCGTATCGGCGAGCAAACGGCAAGAGATAAACTCGATCAGATCATCGCTCTTGGCAAATAGCAGAAAAGCTTTAGCTTGTTGAGGTGTAGATTCAAGTAATAAACTTCCAAAGCGCAAGTGTTTCCACAATACAACTGATTCCGAAAACCACTGCTAAAGTGACTGCGATTAATTTCATTCGCGGACTTATCGGCGCTTGCAGTTCAGTTATAGAAATGCCGCGGGTAATGAAAAATGTGACGAGAGCCCCTGCGATAAAACCTCCGATATGCGCTCCTTGATCAACGATTTCCAGTGAAAGATATCCGGCCAACACCGAAAAGACCAAGTTTATAAGCCATATTATTGTTATAAGAATAAAATGTCTGCCCAACTCATGCCTATACTTTATAATCAATACACCGAGTGCACCATAAACACCAAATAGAATAGTAGACGATCCAACCATATACTGAACCCATTCAAAAATGACTGAGCCGATTGTGCCTCCTAATGCACTCACAAGAACAACGAGTAAAGCACGATACGATCCTATCGTAAACTCTAAAAGCGATAGAAAAACAATCAAACCGATACTATTTGAAATGAAATGGCCTAGGTTTGCATGAAAAAAGCTAGATGTAATAAATCGCAGGAAATGACCATTCGATGCAATTGATTGAGATATACCTAAAGAAGGCCCTATACGATAAGAAAAAGGGATAGCGAATGCATTGATTGCCGATTCAAAAATAAAGCAGCCTGCCAGCCACAATAATAGAAATAAAGTTATAAACGGTATGCGGCGAAACAATATGCCAGACAGTGTATTCATTAATCTATCCTCCTCTCACCAAATGCAAGTATTATATATAATAGACGTAAAACAAAAGTGTGCCAACGCAATGCAGTGAGAAGATATTTCGAGTTGTCCCTACGATTGGTTCACTTCTTCTTCAAGCATATTGATGAAAGCTTCTGTCAGCTGCGGGTCGTACAAAACGCCTGCATTTTTGCGCAGCTTTTTGATGGCTTGCTTGGGCGTCATTGCTTTTGTATTGTCCGAATCATGCGTCATTCTGTCGTAGCTTCCCACCAAAGCGATGATGCGCGCAAGCAGCGGGGCTTCATTGCCTTTGAGTCCTTTGGGGTATCCGGAGCCATCCCAGCGCTCATGGTGCGCAAGAACGGCCTCTGCAATATCCATGGTGTCGTCGAATGTGTTGAGAATGCGATAGCCCACAACAACGTGCTTTTTCACATCAGCCAGTTCCTCTTCAGTCAAATCAAGCCCTTTGTTCAGCAGCTTTTCATCAAGCGCGATTTTTCCGATATCATGCAGGTAGCCGAGTTCTTTGAGCTTGCGCACCTTAACTTCCGACAAGCCAAGCGCCAACCCGAGATTCTGGCACAAAAGCCCCATGCGCATTGAATGCTGCCTCTCCCTGTCATTGTTCTTATGAAGCATCTGTATGATCGCGTCAAGCGTGCTGCTGCGTATCGAATCACGCTCGAGCGTTTTGGCCAGATACATTTTCTCCTCAGCGGTATTCACAGTGTGTATCAGCTTTTCATCCGCACTGTCTTTCGTGCTGTATCCCATCGATATGCTGCCTCTGATGCCGTGTATCTTCTCTTGTGCAAACTGCATTTTGATTCGATCAATGATCATCTGTGTATCTTCAGCCGCAGTTTTGGGAAGCAGTATGATGAATTCATCTCCGCCCCATCGTGCGATGACATCGTTGGCTCTGCAGGCGTCTTTGATGACCTGTGCGACCTTTGTTAAAAGCATATCACCGAACGAATGCCCAAAAACGTCATTCGTCAGCTTTAAACCGTTCACATCACCCATCACAATCGAAATGGGCAGATTGCGCAGGTTATCGAGCCGATTCATTTCTTCCTCGAAGAAGCGTCTGTTGTATAGCCCTGTTAGGTGATCATGAAAACTCAAATGCTCAATTTCTTTACTTTGCCGCTTCTTCTCTGTCACATCGCGTATCACAAGCACCACACCGGCAACTTGACCGTTTTCATCTTTGATGGGAGCCGCTTTATCTTCTGTGTTGAATCGCGTGCCGTTTTTGGAGGTCATGATCGTGTTATTCCCATTATGCGAAACGGTGCCTGTCCGAAACACCTCGGCAATCGGATCGTTAATCTGACAGTTTTCATTTTCATGCGAGAGCAGAAGTATTTTCTGATAAGGCTGTCCCACCGCTTGCTCTGCTGTGCAGCCTGTGAGCAGCTCAGCCGTTTTGTTGAGCATTTCCACACTTTTGTCTTTATCAACGACGATCACGCCGTCTCCGATAGACATCAAAGTCTGAAGGTACTTGTTTTTTTCGACCGCAAATCTGTCAAGGACTTCTCTTCTCTCAACGGCATTCCAAACACCGCTCATCAAAACCATCGTCTGATAAACATCGTTTTTATCATAGGCTTGCTCTTTATTGGCAAGGCCCACAACCGCAACAATCTTTTTGTCTATGATGACAGGAACGGTCATGAATCTTGTCAGCTGAACATGGCCTTGCGGGAATCCCTTTTTCAGCGGATGTGGCGCGGTAAAATTATTCACAATGATCGGTTTTCTCTGACGCACCACCTCTCCCCAAATACCGGTGTTTTTAAGCTGATAGACCTCTGGAATTTCGGTGACAGCACAGGCGGGCATCACATCCTTCGACCACGAATTGATTTTAAATTCTTGCCTGTCTTCATCATACATGTAAATATAGCCAAACTTGCTTTCAGTCATTTTCAGCGCTTCGTCAAGCACATAATCAAGCTGTTCCTGAGTGGATTCAAAATCTTTTTTAAACACATCAACAAGTATGGAATTACGCAGCAAATTCTTTTCTTTAACCCGATTGCGGGCATTTTGTGTGGTGATATCCTTAAGATAAGAACCCACACCATATCGTCCATCCGCAAGCTCGACCGGAAATTTGGTGCATTTGAATAGGCGGCCTTTCCATCTGACTTCATCTTCATAGGGCATCATGCTTTCGATCACTTTTTGGTCGGTTTCGCCGCATCGCTCTGCAATGCTTTGATCGAACAGCTGTGCATCCGTATACCCTATCATCACAGACGCATCCATCTTGAAAAAAGCTTCTGTGGCTTTGTTGACAAAGATGTATTTGAAATCGTGATCTTTTATAAAAACCAGACTGTCGTCCGCATTCATAAAGGTTTTCATCAAAGAATAAACGTCTTCAATTTGTTTTTTAGACTTATATAACCTTTTGGTGTTGACAGCCAACAGCGTGCTGACAATAATCAGCAGCAATATCACAATGCCGGCAATAATCCACACAACAGGTGATTGGCTGCCTGTGCTGACAGGGCCGTCAACAGCCAATGTGCTTTTTGTTTGCGACCCTAAAATAGGCGCATTTGCACCGATGAGCAACAGGGTTGCTGTGCAGATTAGCAATATAATAAAAGCTTTTTTCAGCATTCGTTCACCTTTTCAATTAACGCATTTCAGAAATATTTGTGTGATGGCAGGGTCAAATTGCGTACCGGCATTTTTCTCGATTTCTTTCAACGCATCTTCTTTGCTCATCGCTTTTCTGTAAACGCGGTCTTTTGTCATCGCATCATAAGCATCCACAACGGCCATTATGCGCGACAGCAGCGGTATCTGGTCGCTTTTGAGCCCCTGAGGATAACCTTTGCCGTCGTAACGCTCATGATGAGTCAATATGTATTCGGCTATAGGCTCAAGTTCGGGTGATGACATCGCAATTCTGTATCCGATTTCCGGATGGCCTTTCATCACGTTCCATTCCTTTGCGGTCAGCTTTGCGGGCTTATTGAGTATACGATCGTCAATGCCCACCTTGCCGATGTCATGCAGCATTGCAAATAAGCGCAGCTTATCCAGCGTGTGCTCGGGAAGCTTGAGCTTCGAGCCAATCATAATCGATAGCTCAGCAAGCCTTTGCGCATGCTCCTCGGTCTCATGGCTTCTTGCATATAATGTCGCCATAATGGATGATATGATGGCGCTGTAAGTGCTTTTGCAGCTCAAAAGCTTGTGATTGCGCAGTGACGACTCCGCCTCCCTGATCGTATGCTCAATACTGCTGCCCTTTGACTCAAGCGTGCTGAACCCAACAGACAGATTGACATCATAGGCTCTTTGTGTACAGCTGTTGTTGTGCTGTGCGCATGCGTTTGTGATTTTATGAGTCAACGCGCCTGCTGTATGAGCATCTGTATTGGGCATCAGTATGCTGAATTCGTCGCCTCCCACTCGGGCGAGTATATCGCCGCGCCTTATACAGCTGCAGAGTATATCTGCTGAAGTTTTGATCAGCTTATCGCCTTCCAAATGTCCAAACGCATCATTGATCAGCCTGAGCCCATTGATGTCTGCAACTATAATGGAAAGCGGCCAGCATTCCTGTTTGATCACATGCAGCACTTCTTCTTCAAACCGCCTGCGGTTATACAAGCCGGTTAAGTGATCGTGCGCGTTGATGTAGAGTATCTCTTTTTCGCGCTTTTTCTGATCGGAAATATCGATGATGATACCTTCAAGTGCCTCCACTTCACCATTTTGATCGTAAACGCCCTGACCAATCTCCAACACCCATTTGCGTTTGTTGTCTGCTGTGATAATCTCATACTCGTGTTTAAAAGTTGATCTTTGTGGAAGCACAATATCCCATGCTTCCCTCAGCGTCTTTTTGTAAGTCGGGCTGATCAATGCGTTATATGACAAATCCCTGTTATAAAGAAGACTTTCGGGCTTATAACCAGTCAGTGCAAAGCATCCGTCTGAAACAAATTCCATCGTCCATTCTTCATCGTTCTTGCAACGGTATGCAAGCCCGGGCAGATGAGACAGGTAAACCGATTTGCTGCGCTCGCTCTCATATAAAGCTTGCTGCGTGTTGATACGGTCTGTAATATCCTCTATCATGCAAAGGTGGTTGTGGCTATCCTGTTCGCGATTTTTTAACCTCAGATGGGCGATCGTCATATTCACCCACACGATTGAGCCGTCAGGACGTATAAACCTTTTTTCCATTGTATAGCCGGAAATTTGCCCTGATTTGAATTGCTCAAACCGCTCCAGATCCTCTTTTAAATCATCCGGATGCGTATACTGCGTCCAGCTTATTGAAACGAGTTCCTCTTTTGAGCGGCCCAGTATCTTTTCGAACATCGGATTGACGTGCGAAATGATGCGATAGTCTCTCCCGACAGCGATACCGTAAGGCGCTTGTTCAAATATGCTTTCAAATAGCGTTTCGCTTTTTTGCAGCATCTGCTTTAATTGCTGTTGTTCTGTGATGTTATATACACTTGCGATGTATTTTTTTGTATCGGTAAAATACCGTACATCCGTCTGAAACCATTTTTCTTCATTGGGAATGAAAGACTGGTACGTTAAGCTTTCGCGTTTGCCGCTTTGTTTGGCCGTGGCATACAATTCCGCAAATGTATTTGCCAGTTTTTCAGGGAACAGCTCAAACATTGATTTGCCGATAACTTGTTCCTTGGGCTTATAAAGACTGGCTTCATCTGATGCATATATATTCTGGAAACGGAGATTTTCATCAATCTCAAATACGATTTCGTCCAAAACGCTGTATATGGCCAGTTGTTCGTCACACTGCGTTTTGCAGACAGATATATCGAAAAATATGGTTATAAAGTGATCTTTGTGCGGGCAGAAAGCATACACATGAAACCATTTTTTCAGCGGTACCGAATAATCATCAAATTCAATGGAATCGTTATTGGTAACCACATCACCATAGCGTTTAATCCAATTTGTGATGCTCGAATCTCTTAATATGTCCGTCACTTTTTTACCGATAATATCATCCGCTTTGAGTGCGGTATGCAGCTCAAACGCAGAATTGACATCAAGAAAAATATAGTCGGAAGGCAGGCCTTGGTCATCATACACCATTTTATGGTATGCACAGGCGACAGGGAGTGCTTGTATCAGTTTTTTGTCTATACCGTTTTTCATCATACTTTGTTGTCGAAAAGCCTTAAAAACAAATGAACAAAACAAAGAAGCAAGGATTCCAAAACGATTCGACTTTTTTCGCCATTCTTTTGTGTATAAATACCACAACATGCATACGGCCAAACAGTTTGCATACCAAACCATTATGCAATACAGCTTGTTCGCATTTAATATGACAAAGATGTTATTTCATTGCATCGAAAAAGCAAGCAAACATGACATGTACATGTCAGCGTTTTGTGTTACAATCAAGCTGCAAGGTGGTGATTAAGCTTATGCAGGTAAGCAGGCTTTTTGGAATCGTGCATTTGCTGATCGAAAAAAAGTGCGTTGCGGCTAAGGATTTAGCTGCGCGTTTTGAGGTTTCTATACGCACAATATACAGAGATGTTGAAGCGCTCAGTGCCGCCGGTATTCCGGTGTATGCCACACAGGGAAGAGGCGGCGGCATTTGCATACTTGATCGATACGTATTGAACAAGGCGGTGCTTTCAGAAGAGGAGCAGACACAGATACTGACTGCGCTGAGCAGCGTTTGTGCAACACATCAGCAGAGTGCACAAAACGTGCTCTCAAAGCTCAGCAGCCTTTTTCAAAAAAAAGATACCAACTGGATTGAATTCGATTTTTTCGGCTGGGAGCAAAATGATTGCGAGAAAATCAAGTTTGAGCAGCTTAAAGAAGCTGTTTTGTCACATAATGCTGTGAAGTTTACTTATCATAGCAGCAAAGGTGAGCGCTCGCAACGAGATGCCGAACCGCTCAAGCTGGTATTCAAGGGCCATAGCTGGTATCTGTATGCATATTGCTGCCAAAGGCAGGATTACCGCTTTTTCAAGCTGACACGTATAAGCGATTTGCTTCTGACGGATGAAATCTTCTCACGCACGGCGCCACCCATCGCGTTTATGCGCAAGAATGATGCCCAGATGGTGAATTTGGTGATCAAATTCGCACCCGAAATGGCTTTTCGCGTTTATGATGAATTCAAAGAAATCGAAATATGCGATGACGGCAGTTTGATTGCCAGACAGCAAGTATCGATTGATGAATGGCTTGTCGGATATATTCTCTCTTACGGTGCGCAGGCAGAGGTGATCGAGCCCGAATTTATACGCAATATGATTGGTATGCAGGTCAAGTCACTGCATGATTGCTATTTAACCTGACAGGCTGTTGTCATATTATCCGTGATATCATTTGGGCATGACGCTTCGTCAAATTTGTGAAAGAAGGTTGTAATCATGGATCAGGAAAGGTATTGCCAAAGCTGCGGAATGCCGATGGGGCAGACGGATGAAATGTACGGCACGAATGCCGACGGCACAAAAAGCGCCGACTATTGCGAATATTGCTATAACAACGGTGCTTTTGCCAGCGAATGCACATTGGACCAAATGATCGAAATCTGCGTACCCCACGTGGTATCAAACGCAGGCATGAGTGAGGATGCAGCCAGGAAGATGCTGCAGGAAGTGCTGCCCACTTTAAAGCGTTGGGCTAGCTGAGCGTTACACATGATAAAAGAGGTTATATAATGCTGGAGATACCGAAAGCCGTACAATCGCGGCTCAGCTTGAGCGGACGATAAATGGAAAAACGATTACAGGTGCTTCGGCCAATGCACACGCACACAAGCTGGCCTTCTATTTCGGCGACCCGCAGGACTATGGCACGCTGCTGACCGGCAGCACGATAAGCGGCGCCAAGGCCGTGGGCGGCATGGTGCAAATTAATGCAGACGATAAACGCATATTGCTGGGCGACGGTGTGAACATACGCTACCACGCACCTGACGAGCCGCTGCCCCCAAAACATCAACTGCATATAGCGTTTGAGGACGGCTCCTGTTTGGTCTGTACGGTGCAGATGTATGGCGGATTGTGGGCCTTTACCGAAGGAAGCAATGACAATCCGTACTACGTCGTCGCGAAGCAGAAGCCGTCACCGCTGTCCGATCAGTTTGATGCTGCGTATTTTTTGAGCATTGTTGCAAACGCCAAAAACACGCTAAGCGCAAAGGCGCTGCTTGCGACAGAGCAGCGCATACCGGGCCTAGGCAACGGCGTGCTGCAGGACATACTGTTCAATGCGCGCATTCATCCCAAGACAAAGCTTTCGGCGCTTGGTGATGACGATTTGAATCGGCTTTTCCAGCATCAAACAAACGCTCAGGCAGATGACGGATCTGGGCGGACGCGACACAGAAAAGGATTTGTTCGGACAATCTGGCGGCTATCGTACGATGTTATCCAAAACAAGCTATGCGTACCCGTGCCCGGTTTGCGGCGGGGGCATCGTGCGGCAGGCATATATGGGCGGCAACGTCTATTTTTGCCCCGTTTGCCAGAATGAGAAGCTTTAACAGCAAAGGAGTATTCGCATGGAAAGAGAAGAATATGCTGCGATGCAGAAAAAGCTAAGCAGTATAAAGAACGCACAAATCGCAGATCTGCCGCCTAGCAACTATGCAATGATCGACGGCATAGGCGATCCCAACACAAGCCCCGCTTTTGAGGCTGCCATCGGTGCGCTTTATGCAGTCTCGTACGGCATAAAAATGCTGCCCAAGAAGGGCGTTGTTCCCAGCGGGTATTTTGATTACAAAGTATCGCCTCTTGAAGGAATTTGGGATGTGCAGGACGGCCAGGCATTTGATCGATTGCATAAGGATAAGCTGCGCTGGACATTGATGATCATGCAGCCGCCTTTTGTGACGCAAGCGCTTTTTGATCAGATACGCATGCAACAGAAAGAGAAGAAGGGCATTTGCGCGCTTGATGATGTCCGTTTCGCATCGCTTCATGAAGGCGTGTGCTGTCAGATGATGCACATCGGGCCGTTTGACGACGAGCCCGCAACATTTGCCGTGATGCAGCAGTTTATCGAACAGCAGGGTTATAAAAGAACCGATCACAGGCATCATGAGATTTACCTGTCTGATTTTCGAAGGACAGCGCCTCAAAAGCTCAAGACAGTGCTGCGTTATCAGATAACAAAGAATGGATAAAATGCTTGCCGCAAGCGAATAGCGAATCATTAAAGTTTCGTTTTGATGATTTGGTTATGTTTGGGGTATAATACGCATATATCAGAAACGTATTGCACTGTGCGATGGAAGGGAGCCATGAGCCGATGAGAGCAGCAAGACAATTCAAGATCGCAATTATCGTCTGGCTGTCGGCCATGCTGATGCTAGGCACATTTGGCTGCGATGCGCAGAATCCGAAAGACAAGCCGAGCACAGAAAAGCAAATATGGGAATTATCTGATATTGACGAAGCAATTCTTAATGAAAACAGCGGTATCGTGATGCGTACAGAGCATGAATCGTATCCGGCAGGGGTGAATAGCCTGAACGTCGCAATTACCAACAATACAAATGAAACAGTCGATTTTGGCGAGCCCTATTTGATCGAGCGAAGGCAAAGCGGCCAATGGTACCGCGCCAACATGGACGAAATTGCGTGGATATTGATCGCGTATATCCTCGCGCCCAGCGAAACGCAGACACATCAGATCAACTTTGATATACTCAAGGATCCGCTTTCGGACGGCGAGTACCGCATTGTCAAATCCATCGGCGGCGGGCTCTACAGCGCGCACTTTACCATTCCGGCTGCCGGATAACAGTTTCAAACACCGCATAGTGACAATCTATCAGGGCTTTCTGATCGGCAAAAACCTTGAAAAATCAGGTAATTGGGCCTATAATGGCGATAAATTCATTTGCTGAAAGGTTTGTCATGGAACCATCCGCTGTTATTATTGCCGTTGCCATTGCCTTGCTGATCGCGATCATCGTCACACATATACGCGCCGAAAAGAAGCTGCGCGCACAAATTGAGGCGCAGTTTGGCCAGGCCGTGCCGCCGCCGGAATTCGATGAAGATGTATCCGGCCTATGGCAGCAGCGGCTCCAATACGATGCGCCTGCGCATTATATCGACGATACCACATGGAATGACCTTGAGATGGACAAGCTGTTTGATCAAATCAACGCCTGTCAAACCTCCGTCGGCGAAGAGTGCCTTTATGCGATGCTGCGCGAACCGCTTTTTGATCGCGATTCGCTTCTTGACCGCGAAGCGTTGATGAAAACGTTAAGCGTTAATGCTGAGCTACGGCTTAAAATGCAAATGATACTTGCCAAAACCGGCAAGGTTAACGGAAATGGCTTGTCCACATTCTGCTATGATGTTTCTTCAAGCAAAATCGCCCATGCATGGCTCTATAATCTGCTGGCCGCCCTGCCGCTGCTTTGTGCCGCTGTCTTATTTCTGAATGCGGGCTTGGGCGCTGCGTTGACGGCTGCGGCGGTGATGGCCAACGGTGTCGTTCATTACCGCATCAAACGGCGCTTGGATGCTCAGATGGCATCTGTGCGCTATTTTGCGGTCATTCTGTGGTGCGCAAAAAAGATTGCGAAAATGCCCGCGATCGGCTCACACGTAGCCGGACAGCATATACGCGATAGTCATAACGTGTTCAAAAGACTTGGCGGCAAGCTATCCGCGATGCTGCGCGAACGCGTTTCGGAATTGGACTCGGTAGCTGAGTATGTCAAAATTATTATTCTGTACGATGTGCGCAATTATAACCGCATCATCGCGATGATGGAGAAAAACGCACAGGCGCTGCGGCAGCTTTACTGCGGTATCGGTGAGCTCGACGCTGCCATCGCCATTCTCTCATACCGGCACAGTCTGCCATTTTTCTCTGTTCCCGAATTCACACATCAAGGCCAAATAACTGCAAAAGATGCCTATCACCCTTTTCTTGTGAATCCTGTGCCCAATTCAACCGTGCTGCGAAAGGGCAGTCTGATATCCGGCTCCAACGCTTCAGGGAAATCGACCTTTATCAAAGCGATTGCCATCTGCGGCATACTTGCCCAGACGATACACACCTGCACGGCGCGCGCATACAAAACCCGGTTTGCGCTGGTGATGACATCAATGGCTGTACGTGATGATATCACCGCCAGCGAGAGCTATTTTATCACCGAGATCAAATCACTGCGGCGCATACTGCAAAAGATACCCGAGGTGTTTTGCGCGTGCTATATCGATGAGATTTTGAAGGGTACCAACACCATCGAGCGCATCGCTGCCTCTGCCGCGGTGCTGCGGCATTTGTCGAAGGCGGATTGTTTATGCATGGTGGCAACACATGATATCGAGCTGACGTGGCTGCTGGATAACGGATATGACAATTTGCATTTTTGTGAGCAGATGAGCGATCAGGGCATCAGCTTTGATTATACGATCAGGCAAGGGCCGTCGCGCACACGCAACGCGATCAGGCTGCTTGACTTTCTTGGATTTGACGCTAAGATTACCGAAGACGCCGATCGGCTTGTGGAGCACTTTGAGCGTACGCAAAAATGGCAGGATTAGCGCTCTTGCTGTTGGTCGATAGCCGCTTTCGTCTGCGCGCGCTGACGCGTTTTGAGCAGCAGCAGATGAATTGTCACGCCAATGCCCACAGCCGCCAGCAATTTGATGACCCACAGCTTTGAAATGATAACCGCAGAGAGAATCAGCAGCGCCCATAGCAATGCGATGGCGCGCACCTTTGCGGCCACGCTCACGCCCTGTCCGGTTCGGTAATGGATAATGTAAGGCCCGAAAAATCGGTTGCGCATCAAAAAACGATTGGCCTTCGGAGAGCTTGCCGAGAAGCAGATGGCCGCCAAAAGCATAAACGGTGTGGTGGGCAGCAGCGGCAGAACCATGCCCAGCGCACCAAGCGCCACAAGCAGCCACCCGCAGATGATCAGCACAGCCTTTTTCATCGCTGCCTCAGCAAACGATGTTTTGTTCTTTTATTCATTCTTTTAGCATAGACGAAAACAGGCCGATTATCAACCGAAAGCAATTTGTGATATAGTGAGTGTACAAAAAACATCAAAGCAGACTTTCAGAAAGTCAGGTGCACCCATGCTTTTTCGTACAGCCGCCATATTTGGCGATCATATGGTTCTCCAACGAGACAAAGACATACGGCTATTTGGCAATGGACGCAACGGGCTTGAGATAACGGCACAGCTGGCGGACAATACGGCCAGTACGGTCATATCTGATGATCGCTGGCAGCTTTCTCTTCCGCCGATGGATGCGGGTGGTCCATACCGGCTTACGCTCACAGGCAGCCAGCAAAAAATCGTGTTTGAGGATGTCATGATCGGCGAGGTTTGGCTTGCGGGCGGTCAATCTAACATGGAGATGATGTTGGCAGAATGTGCGGACGGCGAGCATATCAGCCAATCGCTTGATTTGCCGGACATACGCTACTACAATGTGCCCAAGCTTGCGTTTATTGGCGATGCGGGGCTTGCTGCGGAAACAGAAAGCGGATGGAAAAGTTGTTCGAGCGGCAGTTTTGGCGATATTTCCGGCGCGGCGTTCTTCTTTGCGCAGCAAATCAATCAAGCGCTGGGCGTGCCGATCGGCATCATCGGGTGCTATTGGGGCGGTACATCGGCCACCTGCTGGATGAGTGAGCAATGTCTGGAAAAAACGGCCGAAGGCCGACACTATCTGCGCGAATACCAAAAAAGCATTGATGGGCAGACTGATGCGCAGTACGAGCAGGCCTTATCTGCTTTTGAGGCGCTGCAGGTTGCCTGGCAGAACCGATATAATCAGGCGAGAACCCTTCACCCCAATGCCAGCATCGGGCAAATCAATGAGGCTGCAGGCCCGTATCCTTGGCCGCCGCCAATGGGCAAACGATCAGCTTTACGGCCGGCCGGGCTCTATCACACCATGCTGCGTCGTGTTATGCCCTACTGCCTTCGCGGCTTTATCTATTATCAGGGCGAAGAGGATACCAAATGCGCATCGATGTATGCCGTGCTGCTAAAGTCGTTGATTGAGCTGTGGCGTTCGGACTTTGGTGATCAAACGCTGCCGTTTTTATTCGTGCAGCTGCCCATGTTCAATGAAACAGGCCAAAAGGATCAATATCAATGGGCCGTGCTGCGCGAGCAGCAGTATTTGGCGCACAAGGGCACGCCGCATACAGGGCTTGCTGTGCTGGCCGACTGCGGCGAGGCAGATAACATTCATCCTCTTAACAAAAAGACAGTGGGACAACGGCTGGCGCTGCAGGCGCTTTCGCGCTGCTACGGGTTTGATGTGATCGCCGATGCACCGGTGGCTGACGAAGTCTGTATCCGTGACCATCAAGCTTATGTGCGCTTTACGGATACCGGAGGCGGGCTGATTGTGCGGGCAGAGAGCATCGCGTGCTTTGAGGTTGCGGGCGAGGATGGGCAATACAAAGCCGCAGAAGCCATGCTCTGCGGCCAAGAGGAAATCTGTGTGTCGCATCCATCGGTATGCTCACCCAAAAGCATACGCTATGCGTGGAAGAATTACTGTGAGGTCACGCTGTTTGGACGCTCTGGCTTGCCGGTGATGCCGTTTTTTGCACAGATACCATACAAGCGGCGATGAGCGGCCAATCTGTTACAGCACTTTTTTGAGAAAACCTTTCAAACGCTCGCTGCGCGGGCTTGCAAAGAATGCGGCAGGTGCGTTCTCTTCGATGATTTTGCCCTCATCCATGAATATCACGCGCGTACCCACCTCGCGCGCAAAGCCCATCTCATGTGTGACGACCACCATCGTCATGCCCTCATGCGCGAGCGCTTTCATCACATCGAGCACCTCGCCCACCATTTCGGGATCAAGAGCGGATGTGGGCTCGTCAAACAGCATCACATCAGGCTGCATACACAGCGCGCGCACGATGGCGATACGTTGCTTTTGCCCGCCGGAGAGCTGTGCCGGATACGCATCGGCGCGGTCCGCAAGCCCCACTCTGCGCAGCAGCTCCATCGCCCTATGCTCCGCCTGCTCCTTGGTCAGCTTTTGCAGCTTCATCGGTGCAATCGTCATGTTCTGCAGCACCTTCATGTGCGGGAACAGATTAAACTGCTGAAAAACCATACCCATCTTCTGACGATGAATGTTGATATCCACCTTGGGGTTGGTGATGTCCACACCCTCGAAAAACACCTTGCCCCCTGTGGGATCCTCAAGCAGGTTCAGGCAGCGCAAAAATGTGGATTTGCCGGAGCCGGAAGGGCCGATCACAACAGCCACATCGCCCTTGTGTATATCGATGCTGATGCCGTCCAGCGCTTTGAGCGTACCAAAGTGCTTTTCCAAATCTTCTGTTCGAATCAAAACGTCAGTGTCCACTGCGTGAAAGCCTCCTCTCCAGTATCGTCACGCCGCGAGAGAGCAGCATCACAAGCGCAAGATAGATGAGTGCCACGGCGATAAGCGGCAAAAACGCTTCGTACGTGCGCCCAACAATGATGTGAGCGCCTTTGGTTAAATCCTGAATAGCCACATAACCGACAACAGCCGTTTCTTTCAGCAGCACAATAAATTCGTTGGCCAGCGGTGGCACGGCATTTTTAAACGCCTGAGGCATAATGATATGCCACATGGTTTTTCCGTAGCTGAATCCAAGGCTGCGCCCCGCCTCAAACTGTCCGTTATCAATGGAAATGATTCCGCCGCGGAAAATTTCGGCCACATACGCGCCGGAGTTGACACCAAACGCGATGATCGCCACAATGATTCCGTTGGTGCTGACAAGTACAGCAAAGTAAAGAATCATAAGCTGCAGCACGATCGGTGTGCCACGGATAACCGTCAAATAGAAGCGGCAAATGGCATTGGCTATCTTCCATTTACCTGTTTTGTCATGTGTGGAGCGAATGATGGCAACAATAAAGCCAAGAACAACACCCATAATGGCAGCCATCAATGTGATGATCAGCGTCACACCCAAGCCGTCCCATATGTATTTCCAACGGTCACCAACAATAAATGTTCTCGTGAACTTGCTGATAAGATCAGCCCACCATTCGGCCATGTGTCATATCATCCTTTCATAATGATAAATGAGCCGCCATATATGGCGGCTCTAACCATTTGTCGCTGTATGAACAGCTTGCAAGCCAGCTGAAACTATTCGGCGCTAATGTATTTGTCGAGTATCGACTGTACAGTGCCGTCCGCTATCAATTCGCCAAGTGCTTTGTTGATTTTGTTGAGTAAATCCGTGTTGCTCTTCGCAATGGCGATTGCATATTCTTCAATCACATATTCGGTTTCAAGAATTTTAAGGCCGGTATTTTGCGCGACAAAAACCTTGGCAGGCTCGTTGTCGATAACAACCGCATCCACGCGTCCCTGAATTAAGGCCAAAACAGCCTCTGCACCTTTTCTGTAGCGCTGAACCGCATCGTCACCGTAATCGTCAGTTATGTATATATCGCCTGTGGTGTTTTCTTGCACGCCGACAATCCTGCCGTCAAGATCATCCGGAGACGCGATATCAGAATCCTCGGGAACGATGATCACCTGCTTGCCGATGGCGTAAGTTGTGGAAAAGTTAACGCTTTCCAAGCGGTCTTCCGTTACTGTCATGCCGGCCATGCCCATATCAGCCCTGCCGGTTTGTACAGCAGCGATAATCGAGCCAAATTCCATATCACTGATTTCCAGCGTCATACCAAGCTTTTCAGCAATTGCAGCTGCTATCTCCGCATCAATACCGACAATTTCGCCGCCTTCGTGATACTCATAGGGCGGGAACTCGGCGTTGGTGGCCATAACAAGCTTGCCGCCGGTCTGGGCACAGGCCACAAACGTGAAGGCCAAGCACATCACCAGAACCACCGCAACAATCATTCTTAATGCTTTCATTTTGGTTACTCCCTGTTATTAAAAATTTAAACGCTGATTATTATACTATACAATGCATGTTTATTCAACTTGAAATATGAATTATGAGCCAGACATGTTGCAGAACTACCTTAATATATAGCAGGACTGAAGCTTGAAGGATAAGTCTCCGGCGAAAAACTAAGCTCCAAAAAAAGAAAGCGCACCCTATTATCCGTCAGAGCAGCCAATACGCAAAATTGATAGCGCTGAGAAACAGCAGCAACGTCAGCCAATATGTATCTATATATGTATGGGAGGCATGCATCATGCTGCCTCCCGTTGTGTTAACTCTCGGCTTTAATGATGGGTATGCAGATATCGATGCTTTTTGAGTCGCCGAGGCAGCGCTCATCGTATTGTTCAAAATCGATGCCGTTGGGTGCAAACTGATAACCCGATTTTGGGAACCATTCGGTATAGATGTAGTGCCACGTGCTTTGTATCGCCTGCACAAAGTTTTCCGCTGAGGCAGGCGGCGTAGTAAACACGGCATTGGTCATGGCTGGTATATCGCAGGTATACAGCCCTTGTGCTTTGGCATCATCAAAATCTTTAACCTCAATGGCAATCAAATAGTCAAACTCATCTGTTTGCGGATCGTGCGGCAGACACATGCCATACTCGGTATCGCTGATTTTGCCTTTGATGGAATGAAGCTTATCCATTCTTCCATCGGTCATGTAAGCCGACCAAAAAGCAGGTATGTCTTTGGTGTTTTGGTTGTTCATGCCTGTGGTTCTGATTGCATAACCCGCTGCTTTCCATGCGGGCTTCTCGATAATTTTGGGTTGCATAATAACGCCTCCTGTGATTTTGTATTGTTGTCTGAGCTTGAGCAGATCGGGCTTTTGCGACAAACTCTCTGTCGCATAACGGCGGAACTTTTCGGGAGGGACATGATATCGGCGGCGGAAAGCGCGGGTAAAACCTGCATGTGTTTCAAAGCCAAACGCCATTGCGATATCGAGTACGCGCTGCCCTTGCGCCAGAGCAGACGCTGCATGCTCAAGTCGGCGGGTTTTGATATACTCCATCACCGGCAGTCCCATATAAGCGGCAAATATTCTATAGAAATGATACGTCGAAAACCCTGCCATATGCGCAAGCGTGTCAACTGTAATGGCATCACACAAATGCTCTTCCACATAGTCGATCGTTCGCTGTATGCATGCGATATAGTCCAAACAAAAGCCTCCCTCCGATCGGTAATGGCATCATAACACGAAAGAATGTTTGCCGCTTATCCGTTTTTGCGAAGATTTTGCCGCATATGGCGCATCAAGTGTCATGACCAATCTGATAATACCATGCAAAATGGCACCAATAAAGTGAACACGAAGCGGCACTTAATCATCGGCACAGGGTTATGTATACTGTCAAAAAACAAAAAGGAGCCGATCATGAATAAAAGAGCATTAGGACAAACAGGTATACAGGTTGGTGCCGTTGGCATGGGCTGCTGGGCTGTCGGCGGCGTGAC
>OBJA01000960.1_pt1 | contig 22025 bp, 16 predicted proteins | sample 1519751 | NCBI WGS metagenome assembly OBJA01 (sample SAMEA3881238, study PRJEB22517) | soil metagenome | biome: lake sediment; feature: soda lake sediment; material: sediment, water from around vicinity | place: India | collected 2013-12-23 | depth 3 m
TAAGATGATTTTATGATTTTATCTCAATTACCAAGAATTTATCTTGTAAACCTATTATTTCTATGCTAAACTTATTTTGTGACATGTGTACCTACATCTCTTAATGTGTATGACAACTTATTATAGATTTAGTTGGTTAATATGTTAAATATAAATGAGCTGGTATATCCAACTCATTTTTTCCTATGACCATAAAATATCTTAAAAAAAACCATAAAACTCTATAAAACCATAAAAGCATAAAATTTCTTAAAGAGCCTTGAAAAATAAGGTCCTAACAAGGGCCTTATGTTCATTTTGATTTTGATATAAATTTTTGTTTAATAAGTAATATGCTCTTATTAATTCGAGCATTTTATTTATTTTTTGTTTGCTTTTTTGTTATTCATTGGTGATATTTTATTTGGAGTATTTTCTTTCTGGTTTTTTTTCTTAATTAATACGAGAATTATAATTCCGATTATTAGCAAAACAAATAACGATGCAAGATAGATATTATTAAAAATAATTCCTAAGATAATAGTTATTGTTGTTAGAAATAATGAAATAAAGAATGAAAAAACACCAAAGATGAATCTTCCCATTTTCGCAAAAAATGGGATAACAGATAACAATGTTGTTAATGGTCTTGAAAATAGTAATAATCCTATAAACATCATCACAAAACCAACGATTCTAAAAATCCATAGAGTTAATTTATATTCAGCTTGTAAGATTGATACGGCTTGGTTTTGGCTTTCAATGCCTGAGAAGAAACGATAAAAAGTATTATTTTTCTTGGTCACAAATGATGTAAAAGAATTATTTTCAATCCTGCCAAAGAGAATTCCTTCATCATCCGCTGTGATTACATGATAGTAAATTCGAATATCTCCAACTCCGGGCTGATTTATTGTTCCATTTGTGCTATTTTTTCTAAAAATGAAATTATTAGAAATTGTATCGTTTGCATTTAAGTTTTTTGTTATATCAGTTGATAGTGCTAGATCTTTTGCATTACTTAATATTAATCCATTTGGAGACATATTTACGGAGTTGATGGAAAATCCTGAACCAGTATTGTTTTGATTTTGTGGCATATTGGTTATCCAAGAATCATATTGTTCGGGAAGATTTGTTGGTTTTTCAGTGTTATCACCTTTAAAGGTTGTTGTTTTTGCTGGACTTGATGTCCAACTTAATTCATAGGTGTATGTAACAACAGTAGTTGTGCTTCCTCCAATATTTTCTTTTGTTTCTTGGTGTTCTTTTTCAACATAGCAATACATTTCAACATATCGCTCAATGTAAATATAATTCCCGTTATTTAAAAAATCATCTCCTGCAAAAGTAGAAGCATTTAGCTTTCCGACAGTATATAATAATTCATCTTTTGAATAGACGTTTTCACTTTGATAAACTTTTGCTTTTTTGGCGTAGTTTGCAAGATTTTCTCTTCCTTCATTTAAAAAAAGAACCAAAAACGAACCAAAAAATAAGAGAATACCAATTAAAACGCCTACAAAGGAATTCACTATTCTTTGTCCGAAGTTCGTTCGTTCAACACGCATTTTTCTAACCTCCATTTTATTTTTATAAATTTTTCTATTATAAATATATGTTTACATGATGGACAACATTCCTAATCTTAAGAAATAACCATTAAATTCTAATTCAATTATTGTCTTATTTCAATAATTGTGTTAAGATATTATTGAAATATGGATAGATTTACCTATATTTTTATATAAATTAATGAGGTGATTCATTATGAAAAGATTATTAATTGTTGTTGATTTTCAAAATGATTTTGTTGATGGCGCATTAGGCTTCAAAAAAGCTTGTGAACTTGAGGAGATTATCTTTGAAAAAATTAATCAGTATCAAAAAAATAATGATGATGTTATCTTTACTCTAGATACTCATGATCAAGATTATTTAAAAACTCATGAGGGAAAAAATCTTCCTGTTTCCCATTGTCTAAGAGGTACAATTGGACATGATTTATACGGGAAAGTGAAAGATCTTGCAAAGAAAGCAATTATTTTCGAAAAACCAACCTATCCTTCTTTAGATTTAGGAATCTTTTTAAAAGATAAAAATTATGATGATATTGAAATTTGCGGCTTAGTTTCAAATATCTGTGTTCTATCGAACGCGATTATCGTTAGAGCAGCACTACCAAATGCTCAAATTATCATTGATAGTAACGCAACTGCAAGTTATAATGAAAGTTTAAACGAAAAAGCTTTAGATGTTTTAGAAGGAATGCATTATACAATTATAAACCGAAAAAAATTATAGAGGTGGAAAATGAAAACAGACGTAATCGTAAATGATGATAGTAGAATCAAAATCATCACATATTTGTTGGCTTTAACTGATTATCCCAAAAATGAACAAAAGAAAAGACCCCATCGAATCCATAAACTTCTTAATGATTCGATTTATACATTAAAGATGTTTAAAGAGCATGAAGCAGTAAAGTTTATCGCTGATAATATTAATCAAATACCGGCTTATTTTTTATATGCTTATGCATTGTCACTTACTTATCCAGACTTTGAAGCATCTTCATTTCCTTATTATTTATATGATTATTGCCCAGAGTTAGTTAGTTCGAATTTTAATAGATTGTTAAAGAGTTTTTATCAAGAGACAACGATTAAAGATTTATGGAAACAGCAAGAAGATGAGTGGAGATTAATTTGTGAAGATGCTAGCAAATGTTTTGAAGGAATCTATTATAAAGATATTCTAGAAAAATTTTTTGGAGAAGTTAAGTATGATTTGCTTTTTTATCCGAATGTTTTAGTTCCACAATTAATGTCAAGTGGTGCATCATCTTTAACTCAATTAGCATGTATAGCAAGAATGCCTGGCCCTGTTGATGAAGATATGGAAGTAATGAAATTTTCTGATGACGTTAATTGGGTTAATATTGTTTCATTTCATGAATTCTGTCATCCTTTACTTGATGATGTATTTCGAAACAATCGTGAAGAAGTACAAAAAAGTAAGAATATCGCAAAAAATATTACCGTATTTTCTGAATATCAGAAACATTATCCAGAATGGGAAGATTTATTTGCGGAGTTGTTGATCTATGGAATGACAATCGTGTTTTTAAGGCATATGATTTCAGATAGTGCTGCTGATGAGTTTTCGTTGTTTAGTGAACAGAAAACCGGTATTAAATTATTTGCGAAAACGGCAGCTATTTTAGAAGAGTATTTAATTGAAAATGAAAATGGAAATTATATTACAATCAATCAATATTTTTCGAAACTTGTTGAAAAATTAATATAATAAATCTTATGCAGGAAAATATGTCTAAGTTTAAATTAGTTTCCATAAACCACCATATAAATGGCTTTATTTACATAATCATTAAAAAAATGTATAATAAAAGAAAGGGTAAATTATTTTGAAAGGATTTATTATATATGTGTGATACTTTATATAGAAAGATTTCTTCACAATTCATCTTTGGAAAGAATAGTGACCGTAGCCCTAATGAACCAAATCTGGTAATCTTTTATCCGAAAACTGTACAATCTGAGAAACTGCTTCAATGTACATATATCTCAATCGAACAAGTTCCCATAACTAATGCGATTCTACTAGTTCAACCAAGTTGGATGTGGGGTGGAGAGATGGGAATAAACGAAAAGGGAGTTGTAATTGGTAACGAAGCGGTCTTCACTAAATCCCGAACAAAAAAACCCGAAAGTTTGTTGGGAATGGACATGCTTCGTTTAGCTCTAGAAAGAGGCAATTCCGCTAACGATAGTTTAGAAATTATCATTTCCTTATTAGAAAAGTACGGCCAGGGTGGAAATTGTGCATTCGATAAAAAGTTTTTATATGATAATTCATTTTTAATTGCTGATAAACAAGACGCTTTTGTATTAGAAACCTGTAGTAAAGACTTTGTCGTTTATAAAATTGAAGATTATTATAATATTAGCAATCGCTTATCACTTAATAATAATTATTACAAAAGTTCAAACCAAAATCAAAACTTTGCAGAACGAAACAGTAATAAACTTATTACATCTTTTTCTGGTTCATACACAAGAAGTTTGGATGCAAGCAATTATCTTAAACAAAAAGACTTTAATTTGCGGGTAATGTTTGAAGCTTTGCGCCATCATCATGAAAAAGATGAATATACATTATATTCAAAAGGAAGCGTTCGCAGTTTATGCATGCATAAAGCTTTTATCGGTGATCATACTACTTCAAGTATGGTTGTTGAAACTCATGAAAAATTTGATACAATCTGGTTGACGGGTTCTTCAACTCCTTGTTTATCGCTTTTTAAACCAACCTATTTTGCTAATACTATAGCTCCTATTCATCTTAATAAAAACGATAGTTTAAATTATTGGTTAGAACGTGAATATTTAATTAGGGCAATCTATGGTAGGTTAATTGACTTGAATAAATACAAACAAGAATTGGCAATTCTTCAAAATAAGTTTATCGAAGATGAAAAAGAAATGATTAAAAATAATCCTTCAATCGAAGACTTAACTATCTTTTCTAAAAAATGTAGTCAATTAGAACAAATATTTGTCAATAGTTATGCAAATCAAATTCATGAAATAAAAAACCGAAAAAATATTTTGCCAAAAGTATGGCAAAAATATACTAATAAATTAGGGAAAAATGTATTTTATACGGATCTAAAAAAACGACTTGAATAAAACTAATAAAAAAAATGAGGATCAAAAAATGGCTTGGATAAAAGAACTTGATATAAGCGAAAATCAAAAATTATATGATTTATTTCAAAATGCTGAAAAAAGAACAAACAATCCGGTTGCTAATGTTTTAAGAGTTCATAGTGTTAATCCTGATGTTTTAGAATGCCATATGAATTTATATGAACGTATTATGTTTGGAGAAGGAGAATTAAGTTTGTCTGAACGAGAAATGATTGGAGTTGTTGTCTCAATGGCAAATGAATGCCCATATTGTGTCGGTCATCATAGTATGGCGTTATTTCATATAACTGAAAATCATGATTTAATGAATAAAGTTATAGAAAACTATCAGGAAACTGATTTATCTAAAAGAGAATTTGCGATTTGTGGTAATGTTTATAAATTAACAAAAACTCCTTTTCAAATAGTTGAAGATGATATCGTGACTTTGCGTGAACTGGGTATGTCTGATAAAGCTATCTTTGATGTTAACCAAATATGTGCATACTTTAATTATGTCAACCGTATTGTTCATGGTTTGGGTGTTAATTTTGAGGATGTTTAAAAAATGTTGAAAAAGGGTTTGTTTTTATCTGGATATGGCTGTCAAAGTTGGATATGGGATGATTTAAAAAAAATATTCCCTAATAGTGTTTTTTTGGATTGGCCAAAGGATCAATTATCGAATTTTACAGAAATAAATGATTTTTGTGATTGGGTAAGTGGCTATATAAAAAATTGTAAGTTTGACTTTTTAGTTGGCCATAGTTTAGGCGGCTTAGTTGCTTTAAAGTTATCTACTTATGAAACATTTTATCTTAATAAAGTAATTCTTATTGAATCATTCCTAAAAAGCCCATCAGTATTTTTTCGAAATTTACTTAATGATGCTATTGGTGAAGATAAGAAGGTGGAAGTTATCAAAATGCTTCAAGAACAATCAAAATTTTATTCTCCCATTTTAAAAGATAAATTAGTAGATTTGGATTATACTTCATATTTATATGACAGTAAAAATCAGATATATGGAATCTATGGCGACCGTGGAACAAAAAATGAAAAACAAGTGGTAAACGAATTAAATTTATCTAAAATTGAATTAGATAAGGTTAGTATTCAAACCATTACTAATTCATGTCATTTTCCAATGCTTGAAAATCCCGAAGAATTAAAAACCATAATAAATAATATATTGAAAATATAATTAAAACAAAGAGGTAAAAAATGCTAGATATCAGATATTTTGTTCATGGAACTACTTATGATAACCAGAACCATATTGCGGCCGGATGGAATCATAGTGATTTAACAGCTTTAGGAATTAGTCAAATAGTTGAAGCTAGTAAACGTTTGAAGGATGAACACTTTGATTTGATAATTTCATCGGATCAACAACGTACAAGAGAAACTGCGCAATTATTATTCAAAGATCGAGATATAAAAATTTTTTATGATTCACGATTGCGCGAATGTAATTATGGTGATTTAAATGGAAAAAGTAATGATCAAGTTAATTATCTCAACCATATCGACGTCTCATTTCCAAATGGGGAATCTTTAATGGATGTTGAAAAGAGAGTCAGAGACTTACTATCTTTTCTGAAAATAAATTATCCTAATTGTAAAATTGCCTTTGTTAGTCATCGCTCGCCTCAACTTGCACTTGAAGTAATAACTAAATATAAAACTTGGATTCAGGCAATTGAGGAAGATTGGCGTAAGGAAGGCAAATGGATTTTAGGATGGAAATATCAATATGAATAAAATAAGTGGTGATTTTCTCACCACTTTTAAGTTATGTAATATTTGTATATTTTAAAGTGCCATTATCGAATTTCTTTCAACAAGATTTGTTTTGATAATGACCCGGAAATTTTTATTTTTATTGTTAAGGCTATCAATCATCGTATTGAAAGCTTTTTTTGCATAATAATCTTTTTGAGGTCCCGCTGAAGTAAGACGAGGAGAAAGACTGTCACAAAGGGCAGTATTATCAAAACTGATAATGGAAATATCATCGGGAACCTTTAGTCCCTTTAATGCTAAAACAGTATAAATTCGTTGGGCAGCTGCATCACAGTGACAAATAAATGCTGTTGGTAAATCATCAGAAATGTCTTTTATTTCTTCGTTTTTTTCAAGATTAATATTGATGTGCCAATGCTCTATAGCTGGTAAGTTTTCTTCTGATAAAGCTTTTAAATATCCGAAATAGCGGTCAGCGATTGAAGTTGTTTTATTAATATCGCCGATAAAGCCAATCTTTTTATGCCCCTTTTCAATTAGATATTTTGCTAACGAGTATGATAGATGATAATTGTCAACATATACGAAATTACAATTATATAGCGGTGAATAATAATCGATAAAAACAGTAAGGATATTACTTCCTTCTATTTCTTTAATAATTGATGTTTCGATTTCTCCAGCAATAAATAAGCCATCTGGTTTAAAAGAGTTGATAACTTCTTTCATTTTTTCGATTGTTTTCTCTTTTTCAATGAATGCGATTTGCAGTAAGCATCCGGCTTTATTACATTCTGAACTTAAGAAATAAAATATTGTTGAATAGAATTGCTCAGAAGGTGTTAAAAAGAAATCCTGATTAATGAAAAAGATGAATTTTTTATTTTTTATTTCAAGTAAAGATGATTTATTTACATAACCATTAGCATTAGCATAAGATATAATTTTTTCTCGAAGGTCATCACTGACCCCTTTTTTATTATTCAAAGCATTAAAGACAGCAACCTTACTAACTCCCATTTCTTTTGCAATTTTTTCTAAAGTAATTTTTCCCATAATTTACCCCTTTTCTTATGCCTCATTTTATCATAAAATTAGAGTAGTGTCAAGAGAATAAAATTAAAATTTTAATCTCTTTTTCTTTTTGTTAAGTAAAAATTCACAAAAAGTTAATGCATTTTGTTAACTGCTATGATATAATAGCCTTAGGAGTGTTTATATGAAGAAGAATTTAATTGTTTTATTTGTTTTATTAATCTGTTCTTTTATTTTATCAGCGTGTAGAAGTGATGTCTATTACACTACTGATTATGCAATCTCAAAGAATATCGTTAAAGTCGATCATTTTCCTGATCTTCCTAATAATTATTCGTATTTTGATTACAAAAGTCAGGCTGTTAAATTAGATGAGCTTGTCTTTAGTTTCGCAAACAATGCAAATGCAAAAAATGTAAGTTTTAATCCTTATGACCAAAGTACTTGGGATCCAATTGGGTTTTGGGTAGATCAAGAGCGGCAACCATCGGAATATAATCCGTTAGTAACTGGATATTTAAAACGATCATTTGGACTTCCGACTTATGTTGGCGATAATCGTGTCGTCAGTTCAGGTAGTGAACCAATTACGACAATCTCAATGGTTTTAGGAAGTACTTATGCCGGAATTGAAAAAAGCAATAAAGTATATAATGATCAAGTTTATAACTTTGTGGAGATGTTAATGAGCAGTTATGATACCGGTAGTAAACTAGTACATAATATCGGAGCGCAAGGACAAAGTTTTTGGTATGATATTTTCCCTCAAATTATGTTTGCACGTGTTTTTGATAAATATCAAAATACACCATATATGAAGGAAATGGTTTTAAACGGAGCTGACCAATGGTTAAAAGCGTTACCTAATTTTAAAAAGTATGGTGAAATAAATTATGAATTTGTCGGATACAATGTTGTTTTAGAATCACCAACAGTTGTCGGAAATCATATTGAACCGCCGAATGGTGGACTAGCATTTTTATTCTATTCAGCTTATGAATTAACTAAGGAACAAAAATATTTAGATGGTGCTAAAGAAGTATTGGATTATTTTCAAACCTATCAAAAAAATCCTAATTATGAAGCTATGTCTGATTATGCGCCTTATGTTGCGGCGATTTTAAATGCGAAATATAATACTAATTACGACGTTGGTAAATTCTTGGATTTCGTTTTTGAATCAGATTCAGCCTTCAGGAGTGGTTGGTCGGTAATGAGCGGAAATTTTGGAAATTTCGCTGTTGATGGTTTAGTTGGGCAAAGTGGAGATTATGCCTTTGCGATGAACTCATTTCATTTAGCAAGCGTTTTAGCGCCGATGGTCAAATATGATTCAAGGTATGCAGCTTCAATCGGTAAATATATTCTCAATTTAGTCAACAATGCTAAAGTATTTTTTCCTCAAAACCTGCCCCTTTCAAGTCAAACAATGAATAATTATCTGCAGTTTGACCGCTATGGAAGTATTTGTTATGAGGGCTTTAGAAATAATTATCATAATGTTAATGGGTATGCAATGGGCGATGCGACAGCAATGTTCGGTCAACCAAGTGACTTAAGCCTTTATAGTGCGGCCTTTATTGGAGCATTAGGGGGCATAGTTACGGAAACAAATATTAAAGGTATACTTCAAATTGATTTAAACAATACTGACAGTTTTGGGATGAATACATATCAACATTACCTCTATTATAATCCATATGATAATAACAAAGTTATCCGTTTTAATGGAGGCGCCGCAAAATATGATTTGTATGATGCCGTTAGCAAAAGCTTTGTTGCCAGGAATGTTTCAGGAATAAGCAATATTAGTATTCCAGCAAAAGGGTCTAAAGTAATAATTGTTCTTCCAGCAAATAGTAAGATTATTAATGATGGTTTAACAATCAGTGTTAATAATATTGTAATTGCAAGATACAAGGCGGCTGTTAATTTATTAAATCTATCTTCACGGCAAGAATTAACAAATAATAGTATTATCCAAATTCAAAGTTATGCCCCAAGAAACGATAGTATTGTTAATATGAAAATTTTCTTTAATGAAATTGAAATATATAATGGGGTACCTATTAATGAATTCAGTTATGATAAAGGATTATTGCCTGATACTGATTATACATTAAAAGTAGAAATAACAACGGCAAACGGTTTAACTGATTATGCAACAAAAAGGGTTGTTTGCCGATAGGAGAAGAAATGAAAAATAAAATTTTTATAATATTAATTTTGGTGTTTACAATTTTTATCTTTTCAGCTTGTGACGATCAAACCAATGGTGACATTCCTAAAGATATTATCGGGTGGAACGGAAAAAGTGTAACTTATAAAGCTTCAGACATTAAAAATTTTGGAAGTGCTACTCCGGCGGGGATGGCAAATTATCTTGAAGATACTGATACTGTGGCGATTTGGAATGTTGATGCTAGCCTCGATAATTATGGGGGAATTCAAACTCCACTTTTGACGCTTGATTTTTCAAAAGCAGTAATTTTTGAAATGGAAGTTGTCAGTTCTTACAGTCAATATATTGTTAAACTAGCAGTTGAGGGTGAATTGGAATATTATTATGTTTTATCTGATGAAGGAACAACTGGAACAATCTCAATTAACGTTGTTGATGCGATGTTGTCATCAAAATATCGAACGAAAAATACTCAACCCGATCCAGGATATGCCACCGGATGGAAATATGATAATTTGAAAAAGAATTGTACTTTCCATATTCTTGCGAAAGGTCCAGATGGAGAAAAACAAACTGCTGAATTGGTTTTAAAGAAAATTTCAATCATCAATGATCAAACAGCAGTCACAAAAGTAGAAATTTTGTCTACTCAAATTGATAATGAAAAAATCGAAGCTCTAAAGGGTAGTAATCCGATATCCCTAACATCAAAAATTTCTCCGGAAAGTGTAACGAATAAGAATGTTATTTGGACTTCATCAAATCCCAAAATTGCATCTGTTAATCAAGAGGGCCTTTTAAGTTTTATCGGTGTGGGAAAAACCTACATTATGGCAACATCGGCCTTAGATCAAAGTAAAAGCACTTCAATTTTAGTTGATGTAAAAAGTGGTTTTGAAAATCCATCAGAACTTACCACAAAACTGAAGACATTAAATTATGATGGAAGTAGTAATAATCTTTCTGATTTTACTGATTTATTTAATACAAGTTGGGCAAGTGAAAGTGATATGTCTCAAACTGTAAACATTTCTTCACGCCTTGCTTTAAATTATCATATTGAGAATAACATCATTAAAGTTGAAAATTATTTTGACCTTAATAATCCTAATCACGTTAATGAAGCCGCTAATTATTCAAACTTAAATAAAGCATATACAATGCTTTCCTTAAATGGAGGATCTAATGCCACTGTTTATCGTAATATCAACGGTAAACTGTATCAAGAAATCTATGAAGGTGGCATAAAGGTTAATTATGCGGATTATACCAATCAATGGTCAAAAATGAACACATATCAAGAACAAACGATTATCGTTTGGGCTAATGGTACAGTGAAAAAATACAGCCTTAATGTTGTTTCAACAACCCTAGTAAAAGCTTATATGGCTAATGATTTTGTTAATACGAATTTATGGACGATACCTGATCGTACTAAACAAAATCTTGATGGGGTTATACACGCATTAAGTCCGGCGAGTATCACGATTAATAATGACATTGTAACCGTAAAACAAAATAAATATCCAGAAGCAAAATACTGCTTTGGCGGAATCGTTAGCAATATTTTAACTGCGGATATAAGCAAAGAATTGGAAATAGTTATCAATGTTCACGGTTTAAATCAAATGAATGATTTTGTTAAAACAATGTGGGAAATTAAAATAATTTACTACCAAAATGATAGTGTCGTAAGCAGTAATCCATTGAAAGTTGAATCCGGAAATACAACAGGAACTCACACTTTTAAATTTATGCCTGCTTATGATAACTTTAGAATTTATTTAGTTGTAAACGGAAGTGACATTGGCGCTCAGTTTGCTGATGCAACCATGCAGATAAAAAGTCTTAAATTACAGATATTAGATTAAGGATAGAAATATGAAGAAACAATTGTTATTAGAACCCAAACATCTTAAATCAACAAGAGAGGACTTTGAAGTAATAGGGGTATTTAATCCAGGAGTAATAAAGTATGGTAATGAGATTATCATGATCGCTCGTGTCGCTGAACAAGTTATCCAAAATGATCCCGACAATTTTTTGGTTCCTTTAAATATTACTAATAAAGAAATTAAAGTAATAAAACTTCCAAAGAAAAATTTTGGATATGATTATTCTGATCCGCGAATTATCAGAAACCATCATCATAATTACCTAACATCAATCTCCCATTTGCGGGTTGGAAGAAGTTTGGACGGAATAAATTTTGAATTTTTAGAAGATGGTTACATCTTTCCGGATAATATTTATGAAGAATACGGTATGGAAGATCCTCGTATTACTCAGATTGAAGATAAATTTTATATTACTTATTCTGCTGTCAGTAGTTGTGGAATTAATGTAGGCTTAATCGAGACAAAAGATTTTAAATCTTTTACCCGCTTAGGCAATATCTTTCATTCCGATAATAAGGACTGTGTAATTTTTCCTGAGAAAATCAATGGAAAATATTATGCCTTGCATCGACCGAGCACATCCCAATTTGGAAAATTGGATATTTGGACGGCTGAGAGTTCTAATCTAACTGATTGGGGAAATCATCGAATCATATTGAATGCCCGCGTCAGTTATGTTCCTAGTGTTCGGGTTGGGGCGGGGGCAGTGCCCATCTTAACGGAAAAAGGATGGCTTGAAATATACCATAGCGGTGATATTAATGATATATATCATTTAACAGCAATGGTGCTTGATAAAGATAATCCTAATCAAATTTTGATGAAAAGTGTAAAACCTTTAGTTGTGCCGACTGAACCATATGAAAAACATGGATTTTTAGATAATGTCGTCTTTACCTGTGGCCTCATATACAAATCAAAGGCAGAGATAATTATATATTACGGAGTATGTGATCAGTCAATTGCCGCGGTAACTCTTTCTCTTCAAGATATTTGGGACACAATGGAGATGGTATAAATGGAAAAATATAAAAATAAACTTTATATAATACTTATTTTGCTTGTTATTTCATTATTAAGTGCATGCGGTGGCCCTTCAAATCAACTAAAAATTGCCTTAGATATTGAAGATAAAGGTCGATATGATGAATTGTTTGAATATTTTCAGGAACAAACAGGAATCGAAATTGCTGCAACTTATGGAGAAGATATCGGAAAACTGGTCGGAACTAGAAATGAACCCGATATCATCAAAACAAGCACAGTTGTTATTTCATCGATGAAAGACAGTTTATATGATCTATCTTCGTTAATTGAACAAGATGATGAAATTAATGTAAATGACTATCTTGAAGAAATAATGAAGGCCTTATCAATTGCCGGAAAAGTATATGCTTTACCAACATCAATTAATACATCACTGCTTTATTATAATAAAACCTTATTTAATTCTTCAGCAGCAGCGCTTAAAGTAGCTTTTAATTTAAGTGAAAACGATGATATTTACCCAAAAGCGGATTGGACTTATGAAGATTATCAAAAAGCTGGTGTCGTATTATCTAAATATACTATTAATGGACAAAACCGTACCTATACTCAATTTGGAGCTGAAACGCAACTGAACTGGTGGGGGGAATGGTTAGTTTATGTTAATCAAATGGGAGGATCTTTTTTTGAAAAAGATTCAAATAATCGCATTTCTGCATTAAATAGCCCCGAAGCAATTGCTGCCACCCAATTTTATGTTAATAAGTCGATGGGTACAGTTAATCAAAAGTTTGCTCCTGATGCGATTGAAGCAGCAGCATCTTTCTCCTTTTTAAATGGGAATGTGGCCATGATTTTTGGTGGTCATATGGGAGATTGGTACAGTTATGATTTAATTGGTCTTGATTGGGGAATTCAAGTTCTACCGACTCCGGTGGGTAATGAAAATGCCAAAGGTGGCGAAGTCTCAGCTGATGCTTTCGGAATATCAGTTCGAAGTCGTAAAGTAAATGAAGCCTTCACTTTCTTAAAACTATGGACTGGTGAAACTGGCGCTAGACAAATGTACAAATACGGAAAAATTGGGGCATTAAAAAATATGGGTGAGATTATTGCTTCCCTTCCTCAAGAAGAACAAAAAAATGTTGATGTTGAAGTTGTTTTCAAAGCATTAGAAAAAGCCGTTACCCTACCAAATGAAAAAGATTTCTCAAAAGTATGTCGAGAAATCGTTATGAGTGATTTATATAAATTATTTTATACAGGTAGAGGTTCTGAAACTGATGTTGAAATGGTACTTAATCGTATAAAAGTTAATGTTGACAAATATTATCGTGAATTATATCAATAATTCGTAATAAGGAGTAATAAAAAAATGAACAATGCAAATTTTAAAAGGATGTTTAAAAAAGAATATCGATATTTCCTTCTGTTTGGAGGCATTGCCTTTATTGGGTTTTTTCTCTTTTATTTATATCCAATCATTAGAACTCTAATGTTAAGTTTTACAGATAAAACAATATTTGGAATGAGCACTAGCTATGTAAAATTTGATAACTATATCTATGCCCTAACAAAGGATCAATTATTTTTCAAATCAATTAAACAATCTTTAATATTTGCGTTCTTCAGTGGAGTATTTGTGTTAATAACTTCACTTATATTGGCAATGCTGCTTAACTCAAAGGTTAAATATATTGGAGTCTTTAGAACGATATATTTCCTTCCCTTTATTATTCCAAGCTTTGCAATTGGTGCTGTATATAAGAATTTGTTTAATCCTACAACAGGATTAATTAATAAAATGCTCTCCTTTTTCGGAGTTGACAATGCTCCATTATGGTATATATCACCCGATTCGGCCTTATTAACGATGATCATTATCAGTTCATTAGGGTTTGGAGTTAAAATGTTAGTATTCTTAGCGGGTTTACAAGGAATCCCTAAACAGTATTATGAAGTTGCGGAAATTGAAGGGGCTTCGAAATTTAAACAGTTTTTTAAGATTACATTACCATTAATCTCACCAATGCTGTTTTTTAATATTATTATGGTTACAATTGATGGTTTAAAATCATTCTCGTTAGCATTTGTAATGGGAAATGGACAAGGATGGCCATCTAATTCAACGCTTTTGTTTCCGATATATATGTTTATGACTGCTTTCAATATGCCGTTTAGATTAGGATATGGTGCAGCGATGGCGTGGATTTTCTTTGTTATCATTTTAATTTTAACAGGATTACATTTTCTCTTATCAAAATTATATGTTGAAAAGGACATTACATAATGGGGGTTAATAAAGATGAATAAAAAATTGCGAAAAAGAAAAAATTCATATATTTATATTCCCTTAATTATCTTTGCAATAATTGCCTTATTGCCTTTGTATTATTTAATTATTACCGCCCTTAAAAGTTTAACTGAAGCTTCAACGGAATCGACAATGTGGCCACGATCTTTTGAACTATTTACAAATTTCAAATTTGTAATAGCCCATCCTGATTATAATGTCGGAAGAATGTTTCTTAATACAATGTTTGTCTTTATTATGAAGACTGTTGGTACATGCTTATCTTGTTCAATTGTTGCCTATGCCTTTACGATGTATAAATTTCCGTTTAAAAATACGATTTTCTTTATTTTGCTTAGTACAATGATGATTCCAGGAGAATTGTTAGGAATCCCTATTTATGAATTTATGGTGAACACGGGGTTGAAAGAAGTAGCGTATATCCCTTTATGGATTGCTTGTTGGTTTGCAACAGATATCTTTATCATTTTTATGTTTAGACAATTTTTTAGTACCGTACCACAACCCTTAATTGATGCTGCAAGAATTGACGGATGTAGTGAAAGCAAGATTTTCTTTAAGATTGTTGCTCCCTTAAACAAACCCGTCTATGCTACAGTTATTATTCTTTATTTTATTGGTACTTATAATGATCTGTATGGACCAGCATTATATATCACAAGACAAAGTGACTGGTTGATGGCAAATAGTATTACCATCTTTGAAAATTTGTTTAAGAGTGGGTCAAGTTCATATATTGTCCCTTGGAATTATGTTTCAGTTGCGTGTTTAATTGCCATGATTCCCGTCGTGATTTTATTTAGTATAATACAAAAACAATTTATGGAAAGTGTTTCAGGAGTAGGAATAAAAGGATGAAAATAGAATATGTTGAAAAACCGTCTTCAATTGACGAATTGATTCAAACCCATCGGCAAAACCCTAAAATATTTAAAACATATAAATTAAATTTTTTAGGGGTAGATGGATTTGATGTTTATAATATATGCCAAGAGTTTGAAATGAATGGAAAAACTTATTTGCCAGGAAGAGTTGAAAAAAGAAACAGTGAAGTTTCAAAGATTATTTTCTTTGAAAAAGTTAATCAAAATACTTACATTAACAGTTATGTGGAGCTCAATATGATGCAAGATCCATGCATGAGTACAATTGATAAAAAATTGATTATCGGCGGAACCGAAATTTATGCAAACAGTGTTGGTCATATTGTGTCATGGAATACATCATTCTATCAAGGAATTAATATTCATGACCTTGAAAAATTTGCTTCAGCTCCCGCAAAAATGAAAGATGTTAGACTTGTACAAACTGATAAAATCCATGTTTTTTCTCGTCCTCAAGGAGGAATAGCGAAAGGTGGAAGAATTGGTTATACAAGTTGTAATTCGATCGACGAAATAAATGCTGATTTAATTGATAGAGCTCCGCTATTATTTGAACATTTTAGTGATGAATGTTGGGGTGGAGTAAATCAGGTGCATGTTTTAAAAAGTAACTTACTTGGAATAGTGGGTCACATCGCTATCATGAGTCCGGGAGATGTTAGACATTATTATGGAATGGTTTTTGCCTTTAATCCAAAAACCAGACAGAGCACGAAGGTCAAAATCATTTGTGAACGTCGTGATTTCGAAAAAGGTGCTTACAAACGAGAAGATTTAATTGATGTAGTCTTTTTAGGAGGAATAAATCGCAATAATGATGGTACTGCAACCCTCTTTACAGGTTTATCTGATGCGGAATCTCATTGTGCGATTATCGAAGACCCGTTTTTAGAATATGAAAGATGAGGGTAATAATGACTTATAAAAAAACACTAATTCTTATTTTTAGTTTACTATTAATTATTGTTACAGGATGTAACAGTGGTACGATCGATACAAAAACATTTCATTTTTCGAAATTGAATGATGTTGTTTTTGAAATTGATTTGCTTGAAAATGAATTTTCCTTTCTTGAAGGAAACAATATTGCGGATGGGGATTACTTAGTGGTTGGAAATAATCTGATCATAAAAAAGGATTATCTAGTAAATTTCAATCACGGTTCTTACCTTTTTAAAGTTTATCGGACCTCAGGAGTAATAAGCATCAAGGTCAATGTTGATGCTATTAACCGTAAACATCAAATAATAAACGGCGGTTTTGAAACTGGTGATTTATTTGGGTGGAGTGTTCATACCATTTTTAAAGGCGAAGACAATATTCAAAGTTTTCTTGAGGAAGGGATTAAACATAATGATACCTTTTTCACATTCAATGCGCCATATAATGGTGATGGGAAGTATGTATACGGACTAGATGATCGTGATGGAATTAATAAGGACCGTTGGAATGAGAGAATGGGAATTATGCGTTCAAGCATCTTTGAGTTAGGTGGTAGTGGTTTTATTACCTTTAAACTAGGTGGTGCCAAAAATCAAGATTTGTCCTATATATCAATTAGAAATGCTGATACCGATATCGAAGTTGCAAGGTATTCAAATCCAAAATTCAATTCAACTAGTTACATTAGTTATCCAGAAAATTATTTTGAAGCTAATTTAGTTAAATATAGAGCCGATTTAAGGCCTTATCTTAAACAAAACTTATATATTGAAATCTGTGATTATGGGGGCAGGGACTGGGATTTATTAACTTTCGATAGTTTTGAAACCTATCATCAAAATGAACCTGATGATGGCGAAGTGGCAGTTGATATCAAACCATATTTTGGTGATATCTATGTTCCAAATCAGTTAAGAAATGGCAATTTTACAAACAATTTAGAACATTGGACAATTTCTACTGCTTCGGGATGGACAAATAATACTTTTCACGTTAGTAATAATATTTTAAGAAGTAATTTAAACGGTGATGCATCCCGAGGAATGATTAGATCATCATTATTCAGAATTGATGGAAGCGGTGTCATCAGCTTAGAGCTTGGAGCTGCCCAAGGCGCACGATATGATAAGGATACATATATTTCAATCCGTCTTGAAAACACTAATCGGGAAATCTATCGTTTTGCCAATACCCGTGCCAATGGAATCTTTATGGTTAAATATTATCTCGATTTGAGCGCATATTTAAATGAAAATTGTTATATAGAAATTGTTGATAATGCTCAAGGTAGTTACGATACAATTTTTGTTGGTAATATTATTACATATTATGAAACAGCACCTCACTATAATTATGAAGAAATAGCAAAAAATTTAAATTATTAAGGAAATAAAGCATGAAAAAGAGAAATATTTTATTTTTGTTTATGATAATGCTGTTATTTAGCGGATGTATTAAGGATCCACCAATTTTAGATGATCCAATTATTTCTGTTAACAGTATCTATATAGGACAAGAAGAAGATTTAAATTTAACTGTCAACTTAAAAGGACATGACTTTAAATCAATAACCGGTCAAGGGATAACTTCTGATGATTATCTTTATTCTGAAGGTACTTTATTTATTAGAAGTCAATATTTAAAAACCTTTTCAAATGGTGAATATACCTTCAATTTAAATACTGAGACAAAATCATTATCATTTAAAATTATTGTTCAAATATTAGAACCAACTAATAATCCGCTTCTTTCTTTTCAAGATGATAAGAATATCTTTACAATTAACAGTGATTTAGAATTAGAAGTAATCTGTGATTTAAAAGGATCACCTCTTGCTTCAATCACGATTAATTCGGATAATGTACCAATTGATGAATACACCATGACAAATAACATATTAAAAATTAATGGTTCATATCTAAATAATCTTGAAGCAAAAGTGAATAATTCATTAACGGTGTCAACATCATCAGGAAGTTCGACAGTATCATTTGTGATAAATGATCTACCGATAATTAATGATAAATCTGATTTTATTAAATATCCGGGTGAAATTGTAGAAAATGAGGATTTGAGAAATCTTGTGATTAATCAAATTGGTTCCCTTGAATACATTTACACTTTAAAAAGTGGAGAAGGAACTTTAACTGATCATGGCAATGGTTCATTTAGTTTTCAACCTGCAACTATTAATGCTGGCGATGTGGTTATTACTTTAACTGTTACGGATACTTTCTATGCAACTGCATCAAAAGATATTTTATTAACTTATAAAACTGTTAATCCTGCATTAAATCCTCTTCAATCGTATTCACTAGATCAAAATCAAGATTTGATTATCAGTGTTAATAAAAAAGGTAATGAGCAAGGTGCTTTCTTAGTTAATTTTACAAAAATAACCGGAAATCAGATTACAGTTGCCGATTATATCTTGAATGATCAAGATAATACGATCACAATTAAATCTACTTATCTAAAATCTTTAGGATTAGGGTCAAAAACATTTACTCTAAATACGACTGCAGGAGAAATAAACTTTCTTGTTATAATCACCGATAATCCGGAAATCACGCTTCTTAGTGATGATAATGTCGTTAATGAAGGAGAAGAAGATGATATCTTATTTACTTTGGATTTAAAGAATGGCTTATTAGATGGAATTTATTTAGGTGAAGAATTAATTAATGATACTAATTATTCAATTATTAATAATACCCTGAATCTTAAAGGGAGTTTTTTAAGAAATCTTTCCCATGGTAACTATACATTCAAATTAGTTACTGGATATGGTAGTGTCGATTTTGAGGTTATTGTTAATGATAAACCGCTTATAAATGATAAAGATGATTTTTATAAATATCCTGGTGAAGTAATCACAAATGAGAATTTTACGCACTTAGTTGTCAATCATACCGGAACCCTACATTATGAATATTCACTAAAACAAGGTCAAGGTATTCTTAATGATCATGGGAATGGGACTTTCAGTTATAATCCAAATGGAGTATATGCAGGTTCTGTTATCATTACTTTTTTTGTCTCTGATTCATATGGACTAAGTGTTAGTAAGGATATTATCTTAACATATAAAACCATTAATCCGATTATTTATGATGCTTCTGGAGAAAAAATAGTCGATAAAAAGAATCAATTCAACGATGTTGTTATGACTGTTGATACCTTTGGTAATGAAGCAAATCATCTATATTTTGAAATGCTTGAGATAATTTTGAATGGCAACAGTATTGGAAGTGAAAATTATCTTTTTAAAACAAATGAAAATCAACGATTATTCTCTGTTAAATCATCATATTTAAGAACTTTAGAAGTTGGAATTTACACCTTTACTTTGATAACTGAAGCCGGAGAAAGCAACTTTTTAATCGAAGTACGTGATACTCGCAGTATTGAAGTTGATCAAGATCATTTTGATTTTGTGAAAACACTTATGTTTGATGATATTGAAGTTATAATTACGCCATATGCTCATCAGCTTAACTCATCGAGTTTTTCAATTAATGGTATTAATTTAATTGAGAATGAAAACTTTTCATTCATTAATAATACCTTTACCCTATTTTCATCCCTTTTAGAAACATTACCTTCAAAGGCCTATGTTATTAAAATTAATGGAAGTGAACAAGTTACAATCTATGTAAAAGAAGCTAGCACACCACAAATTGATAGCAATTTTAAAACGATAACTCTAGAAAAAAGCAGTTTGTTAGAGCAATTAATTATTGATTGTGAGTTGTTTAATCTTGAGGATGAATCAATCCTGTTAATTAATGGAGAAGTTTTAAATGCAAGTGATTATCAAATAACACTAAATAAAATTTGGTTAAGTTTATCATTTTTAAATAGTTTAGAATATGGAAAGACTGTTATCACTGTTCAAAACAGTCATGGTGAAGATACTTTCACAATCAATATCTCCGATAAACCATACCCGAATAACCCCTCTCAAAATGTCACAAAATTTACAAATGAAATTATTACTAATGAACTATTTCGAGTTCAAGCAGTAGCTAATTGGGAAATTGTTACTTATGAGTTTGTAAGCGTTAACTTTTATAGTTTTGTTGAGACATTAAGTGGAACTTCGAAAACGGGAATTGTTTCTGATAGCAAAAAAGAAATAAGTGGTGAATTTGGAAAAGTTATTATCAATGATGAAAATAAAAGCTTCAATGTTGAACGTGAGATGGGTTGGTACGGATTTATTATCTTTAATTATGTCGCAATCGATAATGCTGGAATTAAAAGTGATATGATTGAAATGGATATTCATTATCTTCAACGTGTTCCTCAAATTGCTGATAAAGATTTAAAAATATACAATAAATCTGATTATCAAAATCCAAGTGCAGATATCATTTATACAATGATAACTTCTCAAATTAATGATTTTCCAATCATGAAAATCATGAATGGCGATGAAGAATTAGTAAGCGGAATTGATTATCTAATCGGTGAAAAAGGTGATAATTACCGCTATTTCACGATCAAAGCTTCTTACCTTAGTACCTTAGAAGATGGTGAAAACACTTTAGTTTTATTTACCGAAGGTGGACAAGTTGAATTTATTATTACGATTGTGGATGTCCTTAAAACAAATGATGGAGTAATGAGTTTTGATAAAAGCGCTCCTTCTAATCTTACTTTTACCTTATATGGAACCCCATTAATAGTTCAAAGCATTAAAAAAGGAACTAATAATCTCAGTGATGATGATTATGAATTTGTTGACGGTCTTCTAATAATAAATATGAGTTTTTTAAATCTACAACCATATGGAGATCTTGAATTATTAGTGTCAAATGGTTATGGAATATTAACTCTTTGTATATCAGTTACCGATCAAAGGTCCCCATCATTAGCTAGTGATGAAGTAGACTATATAAAAGAATCATTGGTTGATCTTAACCTTACAATTATGATCTATGATAAACAACTTGTTAATCTTGAATTAAACAATATTACTGTTGATGCATCCTCATATACTTTCAATAATGGTTTATTGACTATTAGAGGTAATTATCTAGAATCTTTAAGTAATGAAAGCACACTAAATTTTAAAATAGTAACCTCAACTAATGAATTATATTTATTGGTTAATATCATAAGTTTAACTAATTTACCACAATTAACAAAAACATCAAGTTTTGAAATTGATCAAACTAATGATGTTAGTTATGAAGTATCCTTAAATGGTAATACGTTTAGTGGTGTTAGTTATTTAAGTCAAGATTTAGTTGAAGATGTCGATTATACATATCAAGATAATACCATAACATTAAAAGGTGCCTTCTTAACTTATATCTATCGGTTCAATCAAACATCATA